>WNGL01004529.1_pt1 | contig 20639 bp, 15 predicted proteins | sample 5400591 | NCBI WGS metagenome assembly WNGL01 (sample SAMN13153377, study PRJNA577476) | soil metagenome | isolation source: 80 cm soil or saprolite under Garry oak tree replicate 1 | place: USA:California | collected 2016-06-15 | reverse complement strand
TCCACTTCCACGCCTGCCTTTTCAGGCACAAAATGCATCTCTTTTCAGCCAACAGGCTCTTGGGCTGCTCTCCAGTTTGGTTATAGCAACGGAACTTTTGCGACCACAGGATACTCCTCAATTACCTTTGCTCTAAAAGCCACACAGCCCAATCAAAAGTTCGGCATATTTTTTAACGGCGGCAGCTCTCCTTTCAAGAAAGTCTCACTCGATACCTACGGCTCTCCTCCCCAAGGAGCGTGGAAAGTCTACACGATCCCTTTGTCTGATTTGGCAGCAAGCAACACTTCTGTCAGTGACTTGGAAATTCAAGATTGGTCCGGCTCCACGGGACCGCAATTTTATGTTGATCAAGTATCTTTTTCAGGAAATTGAACAGTGGGAGCAAGTTCTACTTGCCCTTCTTGGCAGCCTCCGCGGCCTTTTCCTCGGCGCGCGCGCCTGCGAGGATGCTATAGAGGCCATAGTTATCCTCATGGCACGCGTACTCGTAGAGCGCGTCGGCCTTATTCCATGCAATGGCGCCCGACCAGGGTCTGGTCCATGTTGCTGGATCATCCACGGTGAACCGGTAATCGATCCTGTCTTTGGCAACGCGGGTCCAGCGTTCCACCAGGCGCATGTTTTTGGTGGATCCTTCAAAGCTGGTCTGGTCGCTGAAATTGGTGGTCTCGACAACCAACGTGTTGCCCTCCCAGTGACCGCGCGAATCCCCTAACCACTGCCGCACATTGGAGTCGAGGTGCGGGCGCCCGTCTAAAGGGATGATGCGCGTCTCGTGCATCTGTTCTTGAAGGATTGCCACGGATTCCGGAGTCTGCACGATCTGGTAGTTGTTGTCATAGCCGGTCGGAACCCTCGGCAGAGGGGCGCGGATGATACAGCGCGTGTACAATTCCAGCTCCTCCGGGCCATTGTAGGGACCGGCACCGCGGAAGCTTTCATTGGACGAATTCAGGCGCTTCGCTTCGGCTTGCCTGCTCTGCGCCGCCGGTGTCAATGGAGGAATTCGTCCGTCCGGCGGATCATAAATCAACGATGTTCGTCCATCGGACCATCCTCGCTCCCACCAGACCTGGTTATAGGCCCCGTTGACGTCGTCGGGCGTGCCCCGTTCGTCGCGCTTATCGGTGCCGATGGAAGTCTCTTTGTCCTGTGCAGCCCGCTCTTCAGCCGGAGTCGTCGTCGCATTCGACCACGTGCCTTGCAGATCCGGGTCGCCCCAGGGGGTCTGCCACTGCTTGGGCGCCGCGGCAGGCGCCTTGGCCGGCGCCTGAGCGGCGGCGGGAACGAATATAAGTGTCACCAAGGCAATGCCCATTAACTCGAGGACCCGATCACGCATCTGAAACCTCCCATTCAGTCAGTTGGTAATTCGGTCATTGGACAGCTACATTGGACATCGTTCATCGGACATCCCCAACATTTGACAATTTCGAGAAGATGGCAGTCCCAAAATGTCAAATGTCGGGATGTCCCATGAACGATATCAAATGTAGTTGTCAAAGAACCCAATGACCTAATAATCCAAACCCTCCATCGCCGACGGTCATTCATAGACCGGCGCTCCAGTTAAACTTACTTTCCCGCATCTTTGCGCAGATGTCCATAGACCAGTTCTTCGGAAAACGGTACACACTTGAATTCCATAAATTGGGCGTTCCGGTCCAAACGTCGATAGAGAGGAAAACTCATCTTCCAGGGCCGGGTAAACACCTTGGAATCCTCGATGGTGGCCTCATAGCGGATGACATCCGGGCTGGCCGCCGTGTAACGTTCGACCACATGAAGGGCGTCACTATGGAAGTTCCCGGCGCGATCGAACCACGTCTTGTCGTTGAACCCTGTCACATCGACCACCAGAGTATCTCCCTCCCAGTGCCCAACCGACCATCCCATGTAACTTTCGACAGGAGCCGGCCCGGCCTTGTCCAGGTAAATGACGCGGCTGGCATTGGCAAATTCGTAAGCGATGATAATCGTGTTGTTACCTTGAACGATCTGGAATGGAAACGGCATATACGTCGCGCGCGGCACGCCCGGCATATAGCATTTGGCTTCCGGGTCCAGAGGTTCCAGACGCACTTTGTCGGTGTTGACACGAACGAACCGGTTCTCAAAGTTTTCCTTCTTCCGGGCCAGAGCCCAGGGCTGATAAGGAATCTCATTACCTTCCACGATACCTGCTCCCGCGGGCTGCGCAAACAGCGCACCGAATTGTGGAGGGCCGGGCTGCGCCGCATGGGCCTGAATGTCCCAGTTTCCCTCGTTAAGGGCTTGCCATAAGCCACTCAAATTCGGATTCGTTGTGCCCTTCAGACGGGGTGCCTTATAGGCTGGAGCGGGAGCCTGACCGGCGGCCAAAATAGTGATCATCAGCATGCCGGCCAAGAACAATGCAGAAGCGGTTGCGCCGGTCAGCACTCGGAACCGATTTCGCATATGATCGATCTCCTCTCGCGTAAACCTGCAATGCGCATTCTAATCAGAAATTCACGCGCGCATTTAACACAAATGAACGGTTCCCCGGATTATTCATGTTCGAGCCGGTGATGCGTCCAAAGCTGGTCGAGTGGCCGCGTAGCCAACATGTGCGTTCGGGCGGAGTATCGTATTCAGCGGCCGGCGCCGGGCGTCCAGCCGTTGTTGAATGCCGATAAGAAGCACATGACAAGCTGATCGAGACGACTAAAGATTCGTTGTGCTCTCAAGGAGTTTGACGAGCGCGTGCAACGTGCTGTTGACGGGTGCGGGTACGCCCAGTTCTGCGCCGCAGCGCGCCACGTATCCGTTGAGGGAATCGATTTCTGTGGGTTTGCCGCGAGCAAGATCCTGTGCAGTTGACGAAGTAGCTTCGGCCATCGCCTGGCCCAGTTTGAGTGCTGCCGTCGTAAGATGCTCTGCATCAGGCAGAAAGACACCGGCGGCCGTGGCAACCGCCACGACTTCCGCAATTACTTGCCTTATTACGTCGCGGATTAGCGGGTTGTCTTTGATCAGACCGTACCGGGTGTGTCCGAGTGCGGAGATCGCGTTGTAGGCGCAATTGATGACGAGCTTTGTCCAGAGTTCCGCCGCAATGTTGTCTGAGACGCGGCACGGAATACGCGCAAGTGTGAAGAGCGCCTCAACGCGCTCCAGCCTGCCGGGCCGCCGCGTGCTCGAAAGCAATTCGCCGATGATGAGATCACCCCGGCCACTGTGAGTGACGCGTCCTGGCCCCGTCATCTCAACCGCCACGTACACCACTGCGGGAATGGCATCGATGCCGGTTGCCCGGCGGATGCGCTCGACATTGTCGACACCATTCTGAAGGCTGACCAGGATCGCACCGTCGCCCACGTGTGGCGCGAGCGCCACTGCGGCTGTTTCCGTATCGACGGTCTTCACACACAACAGGACGATCGCTGCCTTGCGAACGGCTTCGATGTGAACGTCAGCATCGCTGCGGACGCACTCTTGGAAATCGCGGCGTTCCAGAAACAACCCATCGCGTTGGATCGCCTCGACGTGAAAAGCACGACCGATCAGCGTGACGGGTACGCCTGCACGTGCCAGCATCCCGCCAAAGTAACAACCTACCGCACCTGCTCCAACGACTGCCACGCGCTCTGCTTGCATCGCACCTCCCCGCTGAATCGTAAGTGGTGCATTAAATTGTTGCTTTGCTCTTCGATGTCAAATGTTGGGATGTCCCATGAACGATGTCATATACACTTGTCAAACGACGTAATTACCCAACGACCCAATAACCCAATTGAACTATCTGGTCATTTGGTAGTTGAGTCATTTGACAGCTACATATGACAGCGTTCATGGGACATCCCAACATTTGACATTTGCGATCCAGCAACACCCAATGCACCATTACCCTGGAACCGGAGGGGTCGCTGCGCCATCCAGAAAATGCTGCGAAGCCACCTTAAAGGCGCAGACGGGGTGGTCATTTCGAACACGTTTCGAGGACTCCTTTGCAAGGTCTTTGCAAGGAGGGGAATACGTTCTTGTTCAACTTCGTCCCGATAGATACTCAGACTAACCCCGCGCGCTGAGGGCCGCCTTCACACGCTCGGGCGTGATCGGGACTTGACGGACACGCGCGCCGGTGGCGTCGAAGACCGCGTTGGCAACGGCTGCCGCGACAACGGTGACCGCGGTCTCGCCCGCACCCGTAGCTCTCGCGTCCGGCCGGTTAATCAACACGGTCTCAATCTTCGGCACGTCGGCTCCCAAGTACAAGGGACGATAGGTCCGCCAGTCGATCGACGTTATTTTCCGATCGTCCCACGTCACTTCTTCAGAGAGTGTCCGGCTTACGCCATGCAAGGCGCCGCCTTCGAGCTGATTCCTCAATCCATCCGGGTTTGAAATCGGGCCGCAATCGTTGGCAATGACCAGCCGCTTCACAGCGATGGCTCCCGTGTCCTGATGGACCTCGACTTCGGCGACGGCCGCGCAGTACCCGTTGTCGCCTTCATAGAGGACGCACGAAATACCGCGGCCAGCAGCGATACCGGTCTTCCGAATGCCGGGACGGGGCGACGGACGCGGTTCCCAATTCGCCGTCTTCGCCGCGGACTTCACCACATCGATCAAACGCGGATCGCTCAAGTGACGGAGCCGATATTCGACCGGGTCCGCTTTGACCTGGGCCGCGATCTCATCCATGAACGACTCATGGGCAAACGTATTCTGCAGACGAGCCGGCGACCGCAACGGTCCTGTCCAGAACAGCGATTTGACGTCGTGCGTCATGACCCGCTGGCTGGCAACGTTGCCGGTTCCGCCGCACCGCCCGCCGGCACAGCCCGTGACATACGACGGAACCGCATTGTTGTTGTTTCCAAAGTTGACCGGATCAGGTGCGGGCGTTCTTGCCCCGAACGCGATGGGTTCGAAGCCGGCCAGAAAACCCGTAACCACATTTCCAGGATTGGTTTCTCCTGGCCGGCCACCAAGTGTCGGTGACCAGGATTCATGATCCCAGGCGACAATGGCTCCTTCCGCATTCATGCCGGCACGCTGATCAATGACGAACGCGAGGCCGTAGTTCTCCCAGGACATCTCGTCCTTGCGCGTGAGCTGGACGCGCACCGGTTTGCCGGCTGCCTGCGACAGCAGCGCGGCATCATACGAAACCGTATCGGCGCCATTGATTCCGTAGCAGCCGGAACCCATTTTGAAAATGATGCGAACGTTTTCCGGCCGCAGGCCGAGCACCATCGCGACGGTATTCTTCAACGGGTAAACGGCCTGGGTCGGCGACCAGACTGTCGCTTTGCCGCCCTGGACATCGGCAACCGCGCAGGAACTGCCGATCGATCCGTGCATTTGATACGGATACAGGTAAGTGGCTTTCACCACCTTGGCCGCCCCGGCGAGTTTCTCGTCGACATCTTTCGAATTCACCAGAAACGTGTCTCGCGTTGGCTTCTGATTTCGCAAAGTCACATGGAAACTTCGCTGGTCCGGCAGGCCGGTGCCGGGTGTCCACGAAGCGTTCAGCTTGGCCGCCGCTTGTATGGCCTGCCACGGCTTCTCGGCAACCACACCAACGAAATTCTTCCTCACGACAACCTTCACAACGCCGGGCATACCTTGAACGGATTGTTCGTCCACGCTGAGCAGCGTTGCCCCCACCGCCGGTGGCCGGACGACCTGACCGTGTAACATACCGGGCACACGCACGTTGTGGACATACTCGAACTGACCGGTCGCCATCGCCGGAATTTCTATGCGGGGTATCGGTTTTCCAAGAACGGTCCATTCGCTGGGGTGCTTTCGTTTCACGTTGGGATTGAGAGTAATTCCAAAAGTCCGTCCACCGACTAGCTCACCGTAGCTGACCTTGTTTGCTGCGTCCGTCTTCGCGCTAACCACGCCATCCTTCACCGCGAGCTGATCCACGGATATGCCTAGTCGTGTTGAAGCACGCTGGAGCAGCGCCTCGCGAGCGGTCGCGCCGGCAAGCGCGAGGTTGCTCTGATTGAAATTGGTTGGATGCGACTGGGCGCCGGACGTGGTGCCCTGATCCGGAGTGAGCGCCGTGTCGCACTGGATGAGTTTCACGCGCTCAAACGGAACGCTGAGCTCTTCGGCGATCAACTGGGTCTGCGCGGTGTGCAGCCCGTGGCCCAATTCACATTTGCCGGTGTAAGCGGTCACGCTGCCGTCCGCGGAAATGGCGATCCAGGAATCGAGTTGATTGCTGCCCGCCCCATCAAGGCGCTGAGGCGCCGCCAGTCCGCCCGTGAGCCTTGCCACGCCGAATCCGACAATCAGCGCGCCGGTTTCCTTCATGAAATTCCTGCGCGACATCCCGGCTTTCTCCAGCGCGGCCCGTGCGTCGGGTGTTAAAGCTTTCAAGGTATCCAGAGGTTTCATGCTTTCACCTCCTGCACATAGCGTTTGATCGCGCGCATCATTCGCAGGTGTGCATGACAGCGGCAAAGCACGCCGGACATGGCCTGCCGAATTTGCGCGTCCGTCGCTTTCGGAGTCTGGTCGAGGAACGCTTTGGCCGTCATGACAACGCCGTTGATGCAGAATCCGCATTGCATTGCCTGCTCATCGATGAAGGCCTTTTGGATGGGATGGGGTCTCTCGACAGTTCCGATCCCTTCCAGTGTCGTGATCTCCGATCCTGCCACAGAACTCACCGGTGTGATGCAGGAGCGGACCGCCTGACCCTTGACGATGACCGTACACGCCCCACACTGGCCCAGACCGCAACCAAACTTCGGCCCGCGAAGCGCGAGATCATCGCTAAGCACATAAAGCAATGGAGTCGCCGGATCCACGTCCACCATGTGGGACCGGCCGTTGACTTTTAAATTCAATACGCTCATATCCTTTTCTTCAGCGCCTCCCAGATTTCTCGGTTACAGTCCACTACTATCTAGCACGGACCAAATCCACTTTGTCTTCCTCCCTAATTCGACGTCGCCTTCGGCGCGGGAGTGGCGCCTTTCACGAAGTCTGCAAACGGCCCGACTCCGCCGTGTCCACCCACCATTGTATCGATGCGAAGGTTTAATTTGCGAACGGATGCCAGCAAGTGTTCCGCGAACGGACCGCCACTACCCTGCGCCACCGGTGCTCCCGGAGGGCCAGGGGACCAGAGATCACTCTGGAAAAGTACGCGTACGCTGGGAACATAAGCGATCACCTTCGGGTCGACATGCGGATTTCCGGTGATGGCGTAAAGCTCCAGAGTTTGTCCGCCATCGCTGATGATCTTCTTGCTTTCGAACACTTCCATGGAGCCGGTGGGCTGAGCGGGCTGCGCATTGCGCCTCCGGTCGAGTTCGTCTTGCGGGTTGGTATGGCGCGCATCCAGAATTTGCCGAAGCGCGGGCTCATGACCTTTCTCCACGAGCACCGTGGCTCCAAACGCGGCGATGCCGCGAACACCGCCGGTGTGATCATAATGATGATGTGTGACGGCGGCGTACTTGACTGGCTTGCCCGGAAATTGTTGATCGAGGAGCCTCATGAGGACCTTGGTCTGAGTCTCCGTGTACGGAGCTTCCACAATCGCCAGCCAGCTTGGGAATTCCACGATCATAGTGTGATGCGAGTAGGCTGCGGCATGCCAGACGCCATTTGCGACCTTGTTCAGTTTTAAAGGAGTGTAGTCGCCGGCAGCAATCGCCTGGTCGGCTTCTGCAGACGCCGCATCCGGAATCGCGAAGACCTTTTCCGCCTCAGGATCATTGATGGCGATTGAAGTGTACTGGACATCCGAATAGTCCTTGCCGCCTTTGCGAATGGTGATCTTGTGCGGCAGCGTTATGCTGTTGACCGCCTTATAGTCGGCAAGGATGTATTGAGCCTGCACGTCGCCCAACATCGTTTCGGTGTCCAGGAGTTCAAACGCCGCCAACAACTTCGATTGCGGATCGAAGTAGAGCGCGACGTCTTCACCCGATTTTGTCTTGCCCGCGCCATATTTGTACATCTGCCCATTGAATTCCTTGTCCTGGGCAGGCTGGCCATCGGAAGCGGATTGAGCCGCAGCAAGGGCAATAGCGACGATGTTCCGTTTCAGTAGAAATTCAGGCGAATTCTGAGTACCCCAACTGAACAAACCGCCCGGGGAGGTTGCGATGACCGGACGCGCGCCGACGTAATCGATTCCAACCGGCTTGTCTCCGCGCTTGGTCAAGACCTCATGACGATGCTGCATGAAACCACCAAGGTTGAGTTCGTAATCCAACGATGCCCGCCCGGTGGCGAGGTCTGCGATTTCCACGACATTCTTCAACTGCGCGGCGTTTTCCGGGTCGGTCGCCCTTTGCGTCTGACCCAACCTGAGCCGGGTTCCCGTGCCGCCCTTCATCGTGAGTGTCTGAATGCTCTGAAGTTTCTCCATCCCTCCCATCGCCGTGACGGCATCCTGCGCAAGCCGGCGTGGGGTAGGAGCCGTTGAACAAGCCGCCAGCCAAAGGGACGCCGCTACTAGGAACAGGAACCATCGTTGCCGCAGGGACATAAACACCTCCAATTCGGATTCTCTATCGGGTTATGGCCGCTTACCATAGTACAACCATCTTTTGCTGGACACGGGGCATTGAAAACAACTGAAGGCAAAGCCGAAGTCCCCTCCTTGGACAAGGAGGGGTGGCTGCGCTCATTAAGAAAATGCCGCGAAGCCTCCTTAGCGGGCGCAGACGGGGTGGTTGGTTCAAGCCACCGATTATCGGTAGTTGAACGAACCACCCCGGCCGCGCCTCCAAAGGAACGGGACCATTTACTTGATGGCGCGGCCACCCCTCCTTTGCCAAGGAGGGGACTTCGCCTTTCCCGCCGGTTGTCCCAGACGCCCGTGTCCAGCGGACGACTGTGGGTAGCGACCTTATCGATATTCGCGAAGCGCACTGATTGAATAAGGAGCGCTACGCGAGTATCTATAAGGTGGCTTCGCGCCATTCCGTACTACCCTGTCTGCGCCAATAAGGAACGGGAGCATTTTCTTGGTGGCGCAGCCACCCCTCCTAACCTAGGAGGGGAATTCGCCGCTACAGCCGGGACGCCGGATACAGTTCGAACCGCATGAGTTCGTTTTCAGCTTGAAAGTATGCGCGGCGAAACGCTTCGACATTTTCGAAAGAAGTTCTGGGTAGGCGCTTAAATGCAAGCTGTACGCGGCAGCGCGGAACGTCGAAAGGATACGGTTCGAACGCTACCTGTGAGGCACCCGCCGGCTTCATCGACAGCCGGATGCTGTTCTTGTTGGAGTAGCCGGTAGGGACTGGTTCGATGTGATCGTCGTACGGATCCTGGCAGCAAAAATACAGTCCGAGAAGGTCCCATACCTGCAGCAAACGATAATTGGTCCAGACTTTGTCGGGATCGAGCGACCGGCGCTCTTGTTCCTGCCACGCTTCGTTGCGCTCAATCAGCTCGCCGACCTCCGAGCTGATGTCGCTGAGGTTGTAGCCCGCTGGATGAGTGATCGTCCCGTACCGCCCTTTCCATAAGCCTGTCCGATGCATATTGACGATCAGGCCAGAATAGCGGTCAATGTCTGCGAGCCAGTCCAGGCTCCACTGATACGCTTCAAGCTGCGCGCCGCCCAGCGGCACCTGGAGAAACGGATAGGGCTCGCCCGTCTCCGGGTTAATCAACGGGCTGGTTTCATAACGAAGCCATCCATAGTCGTGAAATGCGGCGGCGCGCACCATGGAATCGAAAGGCTCTGGAGCTGCAAACTCGTTGTTTCCCCAATGTGCTGCCAGTTGCCCCACAAATCGGGAATGATCGGTCTGTCCAATCAGGATTAGTTCGCCGTTCGGTTGCTTGCGGACAATCATATCTAAAGACTCGGGCTCGCCCGGAAAGCCACAACAGATTCGATCGCCTTTCCCATTTCGAGCAGCAATCCTTCTTGTAGTGGCGGACCGGAGAATTGTACGCCGATGGGCAGACCGTTGCTGCCGAGCGCGTGTGGGAGTGTCATGGTTGGAAAATCGGCAAGCGTCCACGGAGCATTCATGACGGGATCACCGGTCGAGCCGATTCCCTCGGGCGCAGTACCTGTCGCCGCGGGGGTCATTAAGCCGTCAAATTTCTCAAACAACCTGGCCATTTCGCGTCGATACTTTCGCCGGACACGGCGAGCTCGAAGGTATTGCGTGGCATCGAGGAGCATTCCCGTTTCAATCAAGGCCCGAAGTTTCTCACGATAGGATTCCGGATGGGCCCGGAATAGCAGTTCGTGGACGGAAGCGACCTCCGACCGGAGTATCGTCCGCAGTATCGGCTGGGCGAGATCAAAGATGGCGGAGAGTTGCGCCTCTTCGACAACAAAGCCGGAGTTGGCAAGCTTGTTGGCGAGTGCGTCGTTCAGCGACCGCGCTTCTGGAGTCGCGTTCTCGTAAAAGAAACCGCGAACGACGCCGATTCGGAACGGGCCACCGCGTGATTGCTTCTGCACCGGGAATTCAGTCATCGCGTGGAGCATGATCTCCACGTCTCCCACGGAACGGCCAAGCATGCCCGCATGATCTAACGACCAGGCAAGCGGGAAAACGCCGGCAAGGCTGATCCTTTCACGTGTCGGAACCAGTGACACGAGGCCATTAAATGCGGCGGGCCTTCCGACCGATCCCAGGGTTTGACTGCCGATCGCTGCAGGACACATGCGTGCCGCCACGGCTGCCGCGGAACCGCTGCTGGACCCCCCCGGCGTGTGCGCGAGGTTCCACGGATTGCGTGTCGGCCCGGGATCGAGATTCGCGAAAACGGTTGTGACCGTTTTGCCGAGAACGATTGCCCCGGCCTCTTTGAGCCGAGTGACGGCTCGCGCATCGTAGCCGGGAATAAAATTCTCGAAGAGCATCGAACCCATCGTCGTGCGCAGGTTCTTTGTATAGAAGATGTCTTTAATGCCAACAGGGATTCCGTGCAGCGGCCCACGGAAATGTTTCTTTTGCGCTTCCTCCTCACATCTCCTCGCTTCAGCCAGTACCTCATCTCGGTCCACCGTTACCCAAGCCTGAACGCGACTATCGAGTTGGTCGATGCGTGCAAACAGTGAATTCACGTACTCGACTGGCGAAAGGACGCCATCACGGATGGCAGCAGCGGCCTCCATCAGCGAAAGCTCTTCAGGGTTCATCTTCGAACTCCACCAGAGTTGTGCTCAATTGGTGCAGCTCAACGGCCATCTGCTCAATTTCGGAATGAAGTTCGACGGCCCGCTGTTTCCCAAACTTTTCCTCCGCTCGGGTCATTAGCGTGCGCGTCAGCTCAGAGATTGTTGTTTCGCGGTTAAACATGAGTGGCAATTCTAGCAGACTGGGAAAACGTGCTCCTCTCCTGGGTGGCGTCCTCCTGGAACACGGTACGGACGACCAAATTACGCGATCTTCGGCCTGCGCTTGTGCCACTCGGTCGCCTGCTCGTAGACGTGCGCGACCTGGAGCACGGCCGCGTCGCCTCCCGGCGGACCACTAATCTGCAATCCAATCGGCAAGCCGGAGGCAGTGAAACCGCACGGGATGGAGATTGTCGGCCAGCCGTACACGTCGAAAGGGGAAGTATTTTGAATATTGCGGGCTAGGAAATTCGCCGATCCGTTTCTGTCGCGGCTGAATTCGGCCATCGCCGGCGGGGCGATGGGACTCGTTGGCGTCAGGACGGCATCCACGAGCCGAAACACCTGGCCGATACTCCGGCGCGTCCTGTCGAGCTGCTGCCGGGCGTGAATATAGGCCGCCGTGCCGATGTTGGCACCGGCGCGTAACCGTCCGAGGGTCTCGGGCTGGTAGAGTTCCGGGCTCTTTGCGATGAACTCCGCGTGATACACGTACGCCTCGGCCGCCCGCACTGTCGATCGCAACTCTTCCTGGGTGCGGGCCGATATCGCCACTTCGGTGATCCTTGCCGTCAATTTTTCGAGGATGGCGAGTGCGCCGTTGATCGCCGTCTCGATCTCGGAATCCAATCCCTCGAAAAAAAAATCGCGTGCTACACCAAGACGTACCGATGTGGGTCGCGTGCGCAGTGCGGCTGCGTAATTCGGCACGTCCATCCGTACGCTCGTGATCTCTTCCGAGTCGTAACCCGCGACGACCTGCAGCAGGAGAGCCGCATCGGCCACGGTGCGCGTCATTGGCCCGACGTGGTCCAGCGACCATGATAGAGGGATTACGCCGCGTGTGCTGACCAGACCATAGGTGGGCTTGAGACCGACGATTCCACAGTACGCTGCCGGCTGCCTGATTGAACCGGCAGTATCCGATCCCAGTGCCCCAAAACAGAGACCGCCTGCAACTGCCGCAGCCGATCCACCTGACGATCCGCCGGCGATGTGCCCAAGCTCCCACGGATTGTGTACCCCGCCGAAATAGGTCACTAGCGAGGTGCCGCCAAACGCGAACTCGTGCATGTTCGTCTTGCCGACAAGCACAGCGCCCGCGGCCTTCAGCTTGCGTATCACTTCGGCATCCTGCCCGGGTACACGATCTTTAAATAGGGCACTGGCCGCGGTCGTCCTGACGCCCGCTGTATCGAAAAGGTCCTTAACGGCAACCGGAACGCCGTGGAGCGGTCCACGCCATTTCTTCTGCTGAATTTCAGACTCGGCTTCCTGTGCAGCCTTCATCGCCAGGCCCGGTGTGACGGTGATATATGCATTCAGTGCGGGATTCAGCTTTTCGATGCGCTCCAGAATTGTCTGAGTGATTTCAACGGGCGAGACCTTCCTGGTGCGAATGAGTTCGCTCAGCTCGGAAATAGTCAGAAAGGCCAGGTCTTCCCTTTGAGGACTGCCCTGAAGAGTAGAACCAAGCCCCATTGCAGTGCCAACACCAGCTTTAAGGAACTCACGACGAGACATATCCATGCCACTGTTCTCTAAGAATTGATTTAAACGTGGTGGCATCGTACTCCGACTCCCTTTCCAGGACAAATGAAACGTCGTCGGAATCGCTGAGAGCGTCGAAATATAAGAGCCCCGTGTATGGGAACAGCCGGCCAAGGCCGCGTCCCACTATGCGTTATGTCAACTTGCGGGTGGCCGTAGGCCGCAGGCCGGGCGCGCGGATCCCGCTGCGTTCTTACGCCGACGTTCAGAACGAGTCCAGCTGGATGGTTGGTCGTCCGTAATTTCGAGTGTTTCTTTCACGCTGTAACTAAGAATTCACGAAACATTTACAGACGAGTCTTACCCTGTTGGCAATTGGTAGGGGTGCCATCATGAAACTGCGCAAGAAGATTGAAGCGAAGGGAACCGATCGGATACGGATCGTCACCGAGCATGGCTCAGGCTACCGTCTGGAATGCAAGCAAAAGAAAGTTGTCTCCGACTAGCCCCGTTCTTGCCGTAACAACCTTTTAATAATTTATTCATGAACCATTGAATGCGGACCTTTACTGTGAACACTTGCTTTCGACAGCCGATTTTACAAAACACACCTTAGTTGGGCTAACGGTCAGCGGACCGCCGCCCGTGACTACATTCAACAGGAGGAATCCTTGAGATTGGGAAAATGGAGAGGATACATCTCTGCGCTTGTGATCATTTGCGCTCTGGCTGTGACGGTATTCGCGCAGGTGGATCAGGGACGAATTGCAGGAACCGTAAAAGATCAGACGGGCGCAATCATTCCCGGAGTCATGATAACGGTCAAAAACGATCGAACTGGTGAAGAGCGATCGGTCATGTCCGGCGACAAGGGTGATTACCAGGCCGCGGCACTAAGGCCTTCGACATACACGGTCAGCGCGATCCTCGCTGGATTCGCCAAGACCGAGATTTCAGGAGTCCAACTCATTGTTGGACAAACATTAAATCTCGAACTGGTTATCAAACCCGCAGGAGTCTCCCAGGAGCTCACGGTATCAGCGGATGCTGCCGAGGTCCAGGTGGACACGAGCTCTGCCAGTTTGGGCGCGAACGTAAACACACGAGAAGTGGCCGAGCTTCCGATCAATGGCCGTCAGCTCTCGCAATTGTATTTGCAGGCGCCGGGAGCGCAGAACACCGGCAACGGCCAGTACGGCGATATTCGGTTTAACGGACGCTCGACCGAGCAGAACGCGATTCGCTTTGATGGTATCGAGGCCTCCGGAATTGTTGATGCGGAGCCCGGAGTGATTGGCGCGGAGCTAGTATCGCCGTTCAAGCTTCAGAGCAGCCTTGAGAATGTTCAGGAGTTTCGCGTCGAATCGAATAACTATACTGCCGAGTTCGGCACGGGCACTGGCGGACAGATCAATGTCGTGACGAAGTCCGGCAGCAATGCGTTTCACGGTTCGCTGTTTGAGTTCCTGCGGAACGATAGGTTGGACGCCCGTAATTTCTTCGACCGTGTACGGCCCGGCGGCCAGTCCAAACTCCCACTCCGGATGAACCAGTTTGGAGGTTCGGTGGGCGGTCCGGTCGTTAAGGACAAGGTATTTTTCTTTGGAAGCTACGAAGGGTACCGCCTACGCAATGGCGTCAATCTCATTGAGTCGGCGCCCAGCGGGCTCGCAAAAAGCCAAGCGGTTCCCGCGGTCGCGCAGATCATTGATGCATTCCACGCTCCAGGCGCTTTCATCTTGCCGGGTGCTTCTGCGGATCCGAATTTTGACATTTACCAGCTTCCAGCAAGTAACATCGTCAATGAAGACTCCGTGGGCGCGCGCCTCGACTTCAAATTGAGTGCCAATCACTCTTTATACACACGCTTCTTCCGCGACCTGGGAACCAATATTCAGCCGCAAAGCATCAGCGGGCGGCAATTACAGGTCAGGACCTGGCCGCAAAACGGAGTCATCGCGCTGCAGTCCACTCTTTCCACGGCGATCATCAACGAAGTTAAATTTGGCTACAATTCGGCGCTCACGCGCGGCTTCGGAAAAAGCATCGCCGTGAACGGTATCGATACGTCATCGATCAGCATTAACATAACCGGCAGCGCATCGAATAATGGAATCCCTGGCCAGGGCTCCACTACCGGCATCGCAGTCGCTGGAGGTCTGGTCCGTTTGAACAGCCAGGCCAATGGGCGAGGAGCCCCGTACACGCCGTGGACGCTGTCGTTCATCGACAACCTGACCTGGATATCCGGAAAGCACACGATGAAATTCGGCGGTGAAGTTCGCCCGGTACGGTTCTACACCGATCGGAAGGGTGGAACTCAGTACACATATAACAGCTTGTCGGACTTCCTCGTGAACAAGCTTGCAAGCTTCCGCTACGTTGGGGATCTTTCAGATCCTAGCGTGTTCAACAACGGTGCGACCGGGCCGCGTGAAGGAGCCCAGGAATACTACATTGCATATGCTCAGGACGAATGGAAAATCGCTTCCAAAGTCTCTTTGAACTACGGTCTGCGCTACGAATATTATTCGCCGATGCGCGAAGTGAACAACCTTAACGTCCAATTCGACATCAACACCGGTAAAATTTTGCCGACAGATCATCCTTTCTATCAGGGCGTGAAAACCAACTTCGGTCCGCGGATCGGATTGGCCTACTCCCCGGCGTCCAAGACTGCTATTCGTGGAGCGTTCGGTATGTTCTACGGTCCCGGCCAGACGGAAGATCTTCTGCAGCCTATCGAAAGCGATTTGATCAATACGGTCGTGACCGGCGGCACCTATCCGATCGATGTCACTGCCGTACGTGCGAACTTCATCAACAATCCCAGCAACAGGTCATTCGGACCTCGCGCCTACTCCCCGGATTACAAGGTTCCGGAACGCGTCTACCAGTACAACTTTTCCGTGCAGCAGGAACTGCCGGGGAAGTTTGTCGTGACCGGAGCCTATGTCGGAAGCCAGGGACGCAACCTCTTCCTGCGAAGCATCGCGAACCGAATCGTTGCAGTCCGTACCAATCCGGATCCGGCACAGGCGGGTATCATCAGTCGTGAATTCGACATCGACAACGGCGGCACCAACGTTCTTCATCCTTTTGGAGAAGTCGATTACAAAGTCAGCGGAGGCCATGACAGCTACAACGCTCTTCAACTTTCGGTGGTTCGGCGCTCGAACAAGGGCTTGACCCTGAACTCGCAGTACACGCTGGGACGCAGTCTTGGGAATAGTGAGGGATCGAATGAGGCAGACACTGTCTCCAATAACGCACGGGCGCTAGCCGATTTCGACATCGACAATAGCTATAACAAGTTCGATATCCGCCACAACTTCAATACCAGCCTCGTTTACGCGATCCCGACCAGAGGCCTGTCCGGAGCCGCAAAAGCGATTTTGGGCGATTGGGAAGTCGGAGGAATCGCCAACGCACGCAGCGGATTGCCCGTGAACGTCTTTGTCACCCGCCCAGACATCGTGTACACCGACGCGGCCGGAAACGTCTTCACTTCTGGCGCAGCCGGCCGCACCGCCGTCATCAACACTCCGGGCGGTGGCTCGACCCGTTCGACCCGGCGTCCGGATTTGGTTCCGGGAGTTGATCCGTATCTCAACAATGACCGCACTCTCTTCAATCCGGCAGCTTTTGCGATACCGAAACCGGGAACGTTCGGCAATCTGCCGCGAAACTACCTGCGTGGGCCCAAGTTCCGCCAGGTCGATCTGATCGTGAACAGAAAGTTTCCGTTTAAGGAAACGCGAAATGTCGAGTTCCGTGCGGAAATCTTCAACGTTTTCAATTTAACGAACTTTGCCGCGCCTCCGTCTGTTCTTGGCCCCGCGTTGGGAACGGCAGCCGGACAGTTCCAGCCCGGCCAGCCACTGTCATTCACGGGTAGTTCGGCCTTCGGAACCGTGACCTCCACAGTCGAACGTAGCGTTGGTCTCGGCACCAATCGGCAGATCCAGTTCGCTCTGCGACTGAACTTCTAAACAATCCACCTCCTCTCCCCGGACGCAAAGGCCGGCGCTTCGGCGCCCGGCCTTTTCTCTATCCGAAAAGACCGTTAAGTGAAATGTTACAAAGTTATGAACGGATAGTTAAAAATTGCTATCAATTTGCTCGTGCATCTTGTACAAGGAGCGATGAGACGAGTAACAATGAGCAAATCCACATTTCTTGGAAGTCTGTGTCTTGCGCTTTCCCTCTTTACGCCGGTGGGTGATCTTCAGGGCGAAACACGCAAGCAAACAGCGCTCTCTCATATTGAACTCGGTGACAAATTGGTCCACCAGGGAGACTTCGACCGGGCCATTGGCGCTTACAACATCGCCGTTCAATTCGCACCGGACTTTGCTCCTGCCTACTTCAAACGTGCTCTCGCCCATGAGGCACGAGGCGATTTTTCAAAAGCCATTGCAGATTACACGAAGACGCTCGAACTTGTTCCCGGCTTGACGACGGCGCTGTACAACAGAGGCAACCTTCGGCTCAACCAAGATGACTTCGACGGCGCGTTGTCGGACTTTGATAAGGCACTGGAAAGCGACCCCCAGTATGTCATGGCCTACAACAACCGCGGAATTGCGAGGATAGCAAAGGGAGACATGGAGGGAGCGATCGCCGACTTCAATCAGGCTATCAATATCGATCCACATCATCCTGAGGCTTACGTGAATCGTGGACTTGTCCGATTGCAGCAAGGAATGAAAGTCGAGGCCGAACATGACTTTGCTCGATCCATTGCCGTGAAACCTTCTCTCAAAACCTTCATCGACAGCCGCATCAACCAAATCAGTCAGAAGTAAGCGGCGGAAGGCCAAAAGCGTAAAAGACGGTCACGAACATTCTTCTCGACCCACAGGGCTCAGCACGCTTACTGATTCGTTCTACTGAGTTCGAATCAAACTAATATCGACGCCGGGGCCGAGAATACTGTTGCCCGCAAGATCGGTCACTTCGTCGGCATGCATTCCAAATTGAGCCGGAGAGTCCATGTTCCGGCGGACTCGCACCCGGGCCACGTCGAGTTCGCCCGCCGGGCGACTACCCACCTGGAATGAAGCGAGGGTTAACGAGCCAACCGAATTATCGATCCTCACTACCAGCGGTCTCGTGTTGAAACCTTCGGCAGTTCCACCCGCGATGTCTTCGCTGCTGAGTTGGGTCGATTTCGGGTCGTAATTCAAAGTGACCTGATAAGCTCCGACGCTCTGCTCACTCTTGATCACGAGCGCCAACTCGTCCGCCTCTGCAACCGTTGCAACGTCACGAGCAGAGTTCGAACGCTGGAATTCAGCCCCAACAGCCGACAGTAAATCTGCATCTGAAAACAGGTCGACGCCTTTTACGCCGTCGCCCAAGGTCGGCTCGACGTTGATTTCCGTTTGCGCGAAAGGTTCGATCGTGAACGCGTGCCTTCCAACAAAGCGGCCATTTTGATCCAAACCATTGGCGATCACGTGGGCTTGGAACGAATTCGGATTTGAAAGGCGCAACACTTCGCCGGATCTGTTGAGCAAACCCAACACGATTTCCTTGAATATCCCTTCCACCGCATCGGATGATGGGGCGGATTCACTGCTGGCTCTTCCCGTGCGCTGATAGCTGATCTGAATGTTTCCCTCTGCAGAAACCGCACCCAGCCAACCCTTCACCTCCATACCATCCAGTCCGAACGCTTCTCGCACGGTTATGGCGCGTGTGGAATGCGGTTTGAGCCCAAGCCGGACCTGTCCCAGTAATTCTCCCTTGGAACTGAACGCCCACAAGTCCACCTGTGAATCATGCGCGTTGGCGTTGATCAGGAGGAACTGCGTGTTCGCTTGCGGACCGACCGTGAATTCAGGGACGAACAGTCGCGTTTCTGCGTGAGCCATAAAATTCGAGAGGAACAGAGTCCAAACGAAAAGGGACATGAGAATTAGCCGGTGAACCATAAGATCCTCGCTCGGTCAGCGCTGCTGACGATCCCTCCGAACTGATGTGGGAATACTGCCTTATATGGAAACAAGGGCATTGAGTCAACATTTTCGTAATTTCGTATTTTGCTCCGAAGACGGAGAAAACCTTTGCCAAACAACACATCGTGCTGTATAAGAGGGCCTCCCTTTGTCAATTTGTTCCAAAGATAGGGAAGAGTTCACCTGTGGCAAGTAATGCTCTTTAAAAGGGACCTCCTTTTTCTTACCGTTTTCCATAAAACGAGTACCTTGTCGTGACCCCGGCGTTCGGTCGCGCTTGGCGAGTTCGTACGCAGGGCCGCACAGTAGCGCTGGTTGTAATCCTTGCCGGGAGCGTCGTGCTCTATGTTCCAACCAGCCAGTCGCAAAGTACTGCTCCGGCGATTAACGCGCTATCCGCCATTCCACCTGGACTGTCGCAGGCGGTCGCGCCTCTGAATGGGAGTTCGTTCACGCTCAGCGTCAACGGACAGAACTTCCAGCCGGCATCTCAAGTCGAGTTTGGCGGCACTGTTCTGGCGACGACGTTCGTCAGTTCCACGCAATTGACCGCGATTGTGCCAAGCTCGCTGCTCACCAACCTCGGGATCGTTCCGATCACCGTCGTAAATCCGGGTCCACAGTCCACGCTGCTGGTGACGATGAACGTCACAAGCACCATTCCAGTCGGCGCCTATCAAGTCACGATCGGTTATGACAAGAATGTTGTCTCTCTCGAACCGGGAAGCGTGACCGGCGGAACTGGCGCCGGATTTACTGGTGTTCCAATTACGGTCAACATCGACAATGCCTCCGGCACCGTGACGTTAAATCACTTCCAGATCGGCAATTCACCTACCGGAACCTTTAACGTTGCACAGTTGTCGTTCACAGGAATCGGGAATGGAACCAGCAATCTCACACTCAACGTCAACAGCCTGACCGACACGGTGGGTAACGAGGTGCCCCGTCCACCGGCAGCGGTCAGTCTGAGCACGACCGTGCTCAACCTCAGCACGTCCGGAGTGGTTTCCAACGCGGTGGATCTGAAGATCACGCAACGTGCGGACATGAATGGCAACGGATTGGTAAATATCGGCGATGCGCTCGTGACGGCGCTGACCGTTGGAGGATCGGTCACGCCTCCGCTGCCGAACTCGGTCGGAGATGTGAATCTGAATGGTTCGACCAATATCGGCGACGCGCTGGTGCTGGCGCTCTTTGCCGGCCGCGTGATTCCCAATTTACCGACGTCCGCTATCCAGTCTGTGAGCCCGAATCCCGCCGTTGCTGGCACGAACTTGACGATCACCGCCAGCGGATTGGGCGCGAATACGGCCGATCATTGGGTGCTGTTTCCGACAACGGGAGGCGGCGTCATCCGCGTCGCGCCGACGGCACTCACGGCGCCGCCATCAGGGGGGCAGCCGACGAGCCTGACCGTGGCCGTGCCCGCCAATGCAGTAAGCGGTGCCATTCAGATTTTCCGGACCGACACACCGATGGGAAGTCCGGAATACGCGCTGGATATCACCGGAAGTGCCGCCCCTCTGATACTGACCACAGTGGATCCCTTCTACGCAGTGCCGCCTGGGAGTACGGTCACGCTGACAGGTATGGGATTTGATGTGAATCCAGGTGCCAATACGGTCTTGTTCCGGACTGCGACGGGGAGCACTGCTGGCGTGGTGACGGTGGCCACGACGACATCGCTGACGGTCGTCGTTCCTCCGGACGCAGTGTGTGGAGATGTAACCGTGGAGACGGGCGGAAAAACATCGAACGGCCGGGCGATTGTTATATCAGGAACGAACTGCTCGCTGCGTATTGTGGACATCTTGGGCGGGGGTGTGCCGGGAGACACGCTCGTCGTAGAGGGCACCGGA
>WNGL01004494.1_pt1 | contig 20642 bp, 16 predicted proteins | sample 5400591 | NCBI WGS metagenome assembly WNGL01 (sample SAMN13153377, study PRJNA577476) | soil metagenome | isolation source: 80 cm soil or saprolite under Garry oak tree replicate 1 | place: USA:California | collected 2016-06-15 | reverse complement strand
ACGCTTCAGACGAAAGGCATGGGGCCGATCGAGGTCGCGGCGGCCGAGCATCTCGCCGGACCCGGCGCAGCCACGGGACATACCGCAAGCCCGTTCGTCGGGCGTGAGTCAGAGATGAGACTGCTCGACGACGTGCACCGGCGTGTCGCGTCGACCGGTCGACCGCATCTCGTCACGGTCTACGGCGACGCAGGCATGGGCAAGTCCCGCGTCGCGCTCGAGTTCCTCCGACGTCTCGACCCGGCCGAGCCGATCGCGCGCGCCGCGTGTCTGCCCTACGGACACGCGATCACCTACTGGCCGCTGCAGGAGTTGATCCGCGGGGAGGCCGCGATCACGCCGACCGATGGCCGCGATGCGGCGCGGGCGAAGATCGAGACTCGCGTCGCCGGCATGGAAGGCCTCGACGAGGTCGAGTCGCGAGAGATCGCGCGCGAGCTCGCGGCGCTTGCGCTCGCCGACGCCGACACGCCGCAGTCGGAGCTCACGTCCGACGCACGAAGGCGTGAGCTCGCCCTCGGCATGACGCGATACCTCGAGGCGCGGCTTGGTTCGTCGCCGGGAACGATCGTGCTCGAGGATCTGCACTGGGCGGAAGAGCCGTTCCTCGCGCTGCTCGAGGAGCTTCTCGACCAGCTGCACGCGCCGCTTCTTCTTCTTTGCCTCGCGCGGCCCGATCTCCTCGAGCGAAGACCGACCTGGGGATCGGGACGCACGAACGCGATCGCGATCGCGCTCGAGCCGCTCGACGTCCCCGACACCGAGAAGCTCGTGCGTGCTCTTCTGGCGGGTGGGTCGGACCGACCGGTGGACGAGATCGTCTCGCGGACGGAGGGAAATCCGCTCTTCGTGGAGGAGTACGTCCACATGCTCGTCGATCAGGGTTCGCGCGCGGTCGTGCCCCCGACGCTTCACGGCGTCATCGCCGCGCGCATCGACGCGACGACGCCCGGCGTCAAGCGACTTCTTCACGAGGCGAGCGTCATCGGGCGGGACTTCTGGCTCGACGCGCTGCCGACTACGCCGGCTGCGGCGGATGTCGCCGAGGCCGAGCGACGCGGGCTCATCTCGCGCCGAGCGCGCCGGGGTCCGTCAGGCAGTCCGACGTTTGTGTTCCGTCACGGCCTGATTCGCGACGTGGCGTATGCATCACTTTCGAAAGCGGAGCGCACGCGCGTGCACGACCACTACTCGCGCTGGCTCGCGGCGGCGGCGGGCGAGCGCGCGCAGGAGTACGCCGAGATCGTCGCGTATCACGCCGAGCGCGCGTACGCGCTAGCACACGAGCTCGATGCCCGCGGCGCCGAGGACCTCGGCCGGCGCGCCTTCACGCTGCTCTCGCGCAGCGCCGCCAGCGCGTCCGCGCGTGGCGAGTTCCGAGCGTCGCGCGACCTGAACGACCGCGCCCTCGCGGTCGCCGGCGGCGCCGGCGTTCCTCCAGCGGAGCTTGCTTCCGCGCGCGCCCTCGGGGCGATCGTCAAGCTTCGGCTCGACTCGGACTTCGCGGCCGTGAACGAGCTCGACCTCGCGATCGACGCCGCGCGCGCGCTCGGACCGAGCGCCGAGCTCGTGCGTCTTCTCGTGTGGCGAGCGTCGTCGGTCACGATCCTCGACGACATCGCCGAATCCGAGCGGCAGTTTGAGGAGGCCGTTGCCGTCGCGCGCGAAACGGGCGATCGCGAGATCGTCTCGTATGCGGTGTGGGCGTCGAGCGAGCCGCTCGGCCTCACCGGGCGACTCGACGAACAGGCCAAGCTCCTCGACCACGCGCTCGCGGAGATGCGTACGGTCGCCGCTCCGTATGAGGTCGCCTGCCTGGGCGAGATCTGCGTGAACGCGGCCGCGCGCGGCGACCACGTGCGCGCCCGCGAGGTCGCCGAAGAAGCCATCGCCGCGGCTCGCGCGAGCGGCCGCCGTATGGATCGGTGGAGGGCGGCGTATGCGCTCGCGATCAGCCTGCTCGCGAGCGGCGATGCGCGTGCGCTCGGCACCGCGGAAGAGGCGCTACTCCTCGCCAGAGAGATCGGTGGACCTGGCGCCCTCGCGGAGGCCGCCCACGTCGCGAGCCATGCGCGTCAGGCGAGCGGCGACCTCGAAGGCGCGCGAGCGGTGCTCGAGGAGACCTTCGCGCAGCTCGACCCCGCGCGGATGACGATCCAACGCGACGCGATCACGCGGCTCGAGACGCGCCGCGCTGAGGTGGCCCTCGCGCGCGGCGACGTCGATACCGCGCGCACGTCGGCGACCACGGCGGTGCGCATCGCTCCCAAGCCCCACGTCGAGACGCGAGCCGAGGCTCTGCTTGCCCTCGCGTCGGTCGCCCTCGTCGACGAGCGGAGCACGGAGGCGCGGAGCCTCATCACCGAAGCGATGGCCCTCCTCGCGCCGAGCGGATATCACGATCTTCGCGAACGCGCGGAGCGTATGGCCGAAGGCTTGTCCGCGAGGTCTAAAGCAAGCTGACCATCGGCGGTGCTATGTTCGGGAGCCCGTGAAGCTCCACGAATACCAGGCCAAACAGATCCTCGCGCGCGCGGGCATACCCATTCCGGAAGGCCGCCTCGCGACGTCAGCACTCCAAGCTGAGGCCGCGGCGAAGGCGATCGCGGCGCCGGTCGCGGTCAAGGCGCAGGTACACGTCGGCGGACGCGGCAAAGCAGGCGGCATCAAGATCGCGAAGTCTCCCGCGGAAGCGAAGTCCGCGGCCGGGGCGATCCTGGGCATGGACATAAAAGGACTCCGCGTCGAGAAGGTCTACGTCGAGCGCGCGGCTGACGTCACGAGCGAGCTGTACCTCGGGATCACGCTCGACCGCGATCGCCGCCGCCCGGTGGTGATGCTCTCCACCGTCGGCGGCATGGAAATAGAAGAGGTGGCCGCGTCACGCCCGGAGGCCATCGCCCGCGGGTGGCCAAGTCCGCTGCTCGGCCTGCTGCCCTTCGAGGCACGCGCGCTCGTGTTCGCCGCCGGAGTAGCGCCCGCGCAGCGCGAGGCCGTGGCCGACATCGCGCGGCGGCTCTATCGCGTGTACGGCGAGACCGACGCGACCCTCGTCGAGATCAACCCTCTCTTCGTTCAGAAGGACGGCTCGGTGCTCGCCGGCGATGCGAAGCTCGACGTCGACGACAACGCGCTCTTCCGCCAGGCCGAGCTCGCGCAACTCAAGGAGATCTCCGCCGACGAGGAAGCCGAGGAGAAGGCGCGCGCGCTCGGGTTCAGCTACGTGCAGCTGGACGGCGAGGTCGGGATCATCGGCAACGGCGCCGGCCTCGTGATGGCGACCCTCGACGCGGTGCGCAACGCGGGCGGCCACGCCGCGAACTTCCTCGATGTCGGCGGCGGCGCGAAGGAAGCGGTCGTGAAGGCGGCGCTCGAGATCGTTCTGTCGAACCCTCGGGTTCGCAGCGTCATGATCAACATCTTCGGCGGCATCACGCGCGGCGACGAGGTCGCGAGGGGAATACTCGACGTCATACAAGCGCACCCTCCGCGCGTGCCGCTCGTGGTGCGACTTTCGGGGACCGAGGCCGAGGCCGGCCGCAAGCTCCTCGAGAAGGCGGCGCTCGAATCGCGCGCGACGATGGACGAGGCGGCTGCCGAGGCGGTACGTCTCGCGAAGGAACCAGCGAAAGCGTGAGCGTTCTCCTCGGGCGGGGCACGAGGGTCATCGTTCAAGGGCTCGGGCGCGAGGGGCGCTTCCACGCTGAGCGCATGAAGGAGTACGGCACGAAGGTGGTCGGGGGCACGAAGCCCGGCGCCGGCGGCACGTCGATCGACGGCATTCCGATGTTCGACACGGTCGCGCAAGCCGTCGACGAGACAGGCGCCAACGCGTCGATCGTGTTCGTTCCAGCGCCCGCGGCGATGGACGCGCTCCTCGAGGCGATCGACGCGCAGATCGACCTGGTGATCGCGATCACCGAGGGAATTCCGATCGCCGACATGCTGAAGGTCGCGGCCGTGCTCGAGACCGCGGCCACGACCCTCGTCGGCCCGAACGGGCCCGGCGCGATCACGCCGGGGCAGAGCAAGATCGGCATCATGCCCGCTGAGAACTTCTCGCCCGGCGGCGTGGGCTTCGTCTCGCGCAGCGGCACCCTCACCTACGAGATCGCCGACCTGCTGACGCGCGCCGGACTCGGTCAGTCCACGTGCATCGGCGTCGGCGGCGATCCCGTCGTCGGCCTGCCCACGCCCGATGCCGTGCGTCTCCTCAACGAGGACCCCGAGACCGAGGCGATCGTCATCGTCGGCGAGATCGGCGGTGCGGCCGAGGAGCGGGCCGCCGAGTACATGCGCGCCGAGGGAAAGAAGCCCGCCGTCGCGTTCATCGCGGGCCGGTCCGCCCCGCCCGGCAAGCGCATGGGTCATGCCGGCGCGATCGTTTCCGGAAATCAGGGCACGGCGGAGTCAAAGGTGCGCGCGTTCGAAGAGGCCGGCATCCCCGTCGCGAACGCGCCGAGCGAGATACCGGGCCTGGTGAAGAAGGCGCTGCGCCGCTAGCGGGGAATCGACAGCGTTACAGAACGGTCTACCGAGCGTCCCTAGTTTCGAGTGAAGGGTCGGCAAGAGGGTCTTCCTCCGGTAGAGTGCTCGTGGATGAGACTGCGGCGCTTCGTGACGTTCGTTCTCGCTCTCGTTATCTCCAGCGCCTGGCTCATCCCCTCGGTCGCGCCTCGGTCCATCGCGTACGGACAGACGCTCGGGCAGGGCTACTCCGTCGCCGGCGACTTCAAGGGCGCGGGATACCAGCAGATCGCGACGCTCTACGACCCGAACGACAACCTCGGCCTGCGTATCGTCGTACTCGACCGCACGACCACCGACGCGAAGATGGTCTCGAGCCAGTGGTTCCTCGAGGCGGCGAACAGCTTCGATCTCGGACGGATGAAGGTCGCGGCTCTCGATCTGAATGCCGACGGCAAGACCGACATCGCGGTTCTCTACAACGACGGCAACTTCACCGTGCGCCTCGTCGCGTGGGTCTCGACCGGGACCACGTTCACATACCTCGGCGCCATCTGGCGCCACACGAACTTCGAGTGGCAGCGCGCGGGCGATCTGCTGACGGGTAAGTTCACGGGGAGCGGTCTGCCGGGAATCCTCATCCCATACGCGCAGGACAACTTCGATCTCAAGTTCCTCTACCTCGAAGCGACGGCTACCGGAATTCGTTACCCGGGTGACCGCGGCCTCTACGACTCCGGGCCCAATCAGATCTGGCCCGCGAACGCGCGCTTCGTCGCGGGCCGCTTCACGCGCACCACGGGCCCCGACCAGGTCGCGATGATCTATCAGTACGACGACCTCTCGATCAAGGTCCACATCTTCGAGCTCGACGCCGGCGGCAGCCTCGCGCCGCAGGGCGGCGGGTTCGCGGGGCACTGGACCTCCCCGCCCGCCTTCTTCGATATCAGCAAGGCGCGCTTCGTAGCGGCTGACGTCGACGGCGACCAGCGGACCGACATCATCGACTTCTACGACTACCCCGACGGATCGTCGCGCGTCCACCTCATGCTTGCGGCGGACGGCCACGCGCTCCGCGATGTGATCGGCGTCGCCTGGCCGATCGGCGCGATGCCCTGGCTCCCGACACAGATCGTCGCCGGCGACTGGAACAAGGACGGCAAGGCGGACGTCGCGACCCTCACCGCGGGTCAGGACGGCGTGACGCACGTCGGCCTGCTGACGAGCGTGGGCCGCGCGCTCTCGTACGCGCCGGACGCGTGGACGACGCCGTCGACCGAGGTGCGAGCCCTCGGTTGCGTGAACTGCTGGCCGCTGAACGGCATGCCGCTCCTCGCCGGTCAGCCGAACCCGCACCGCCGCCCGCTCGCCGTGAAGATCGACAACGCGCCCGCGGCACGGCCGCACTACGGCATCAGCCAGGCGGACATGGTCTGGGAGCTTCTCGTCGAGGGCTTCATCACCCGGCTCGCCACCTATTACCACTCGCAGGATCCGCAGACGATCGGCGCGGTCCGCAGCGTGCGCTTCTCGGACCGCTACACGACGCCGATGGTCCGCGGGTCGCTCGTCTTCTCAGGCGCCTCGCAGCTCATGGAGGGTCTCGTCCGCGGCGACATCGCGTCGGGCTTGTACGTCGGCGTCTCGCCGCAGCTCGGTCAGGGCAACGCCTTCTACCGATCGGGCGTCGACGGCAAGGTCGTGCCGCACAACCTGTTCACTTCGTCGGCGGCGCTCCGCTCCGCGACGAGCGAGGTCGGCGGCGGCGGGTCGGTCGACGTGCCCGGTTGGGACTTCCTCGCGTCGGCGAACCATCCCGCGACGGTGGGCGGCTTCCTCGGGAGCATCGGTGCGGGGACCCTCACGGTGCCGTACCGCGCCGACGCGCTCGTGCGGTACGACTACGACGCGAACGCCAACGTGTATCTCCGCTACCAGTCGAACGGCGCGCGCATGGTGCTCGAGGTGGACGCGGCGAACGGCGCGTGGATCATGGCGAAGAACATCGTGATCATCAGAACGGATGTGGTTGTCACGAACGTCGTAGACGACGCGGGCGGTGCGCCGAGCCTCGACATGCGAATGACCGGAAGCGGCCCGGCCACGATCTTCCGGGACGGCCTGCGTCAGGATGGGACGTGGTCCCGCGCGAACCTGATCGACCCGTTCACCTTCACCAATCTCTACGGACACAAGATCTACCTCTCGCCGGGACAGACCTGGGTGCACGTTCTACCGATGGACTGGCAGGTGTACTCGAACTAGCGCGCGCGCAGACCCTTCGCGATGAGCGCGATCTCCTGCGGCGAGACGCCGAGTCGGTGCAGCGCGTACCCCGTCATCTCGATCGCGAGCTCTTCCTCGCCGAGGACGACCTCGTTCGCGCCGGCCTTTCGCAAGTAGTCGGCCGCGTCGCGGGTGTGCGCTCGCGCGACGATGCCGATGCGCTCGTTCGTGCGCCGCGCGTATTCGACGACACGGCGCGACGTCTGCGGGTCGCGGAGCGCGACCACGAGCAGGATCGCGCGATCGAGGTGCGTCCGCTCGAGGACAAGGGCGTGACCCGCGTCGCCGTAGATGGCGGCGGTGCCGGCGTCGCGCAAGTCCTGGATGACCCGGCGGTCCTGCTCGACGACGAGGACCTCCACGTTTCGCCGCTGCAGCGCGCGCGTGACGAGCGATCCGACGCGACCGTGGCCTGCGACGACAGCATCCGCTGGAGCTTCTCCGCGCGGTCGCGCTCGAGACGAGCAAGCGCCCCGGCGCGGCGATCGTCGAAGGCGCGGACCACCCTGACATCGCGCAGCCGCTCGGCGAGTGGCTCGATCGAACGGAAGAGGACCGAGTTCAGCGTGATCGTGATGATGGCCGCGGCGATGATGAGGTCGTGCCCTTCCGCGGGGAGGATGCCGAGCTCGCGGTCGACCTCCGAGAGGACGAAAGAGAACTCGCCGATCTGGGCGAGGCCAGCGCCGACGATGAGCGCGGTCCGAATCGGGTAGCCGAGAGCCAGGACGATGCCCGACGCCACGAGCCACTTGCGGATCACGATCAGCGCGACGACCGCCGCAACGAGCAGCGGCTCGCGCACGATGAAGGTCGGATCGAAGAGCATGCCGACCGAAACGAAGAAGAGCACCGCGAAGGCGTCGCGCAGCGGCAGCGCCTCGGGCGGCGGCCTGATGGCTGAGGTCGGATTCGCTGATCGCGACGCCCGCGAGGAACGCGCCGAGCGCGAGCGAGACCTCGAACGCGAACGCGGCCACCACCGCGACGCCGAGCGCCACGACGAGGACCGCAAGCGTGAAGAGCTCGCGGTGACCGGTCCGCGCGACCTGCTCGAGAAGCCACGGGATCACGCGCGTGCCGACCGCGATCATGAGGACGCCGAAGAGGGCGACCTTCGCGAGCGTAACGGCGAACCGGAGCACAAGGTCGTCCCCGCTGGCACCCGCGGTCCCGCCCAGGACCGGAGCCAGCGGCGGTAAGAGGACGAGCACGACGACGATCCCGAGGTCCTCGACCACGACCCAGCCCACCGCGATCTTCCCGTGCGCCGATTCGAGGAGTCCGGCGTCGGTGAGCGTCCGGATCAGCACGACGGTGCTCGAGATCGCGATCGCGAGACCGAACACGATCCCCTGCGCGTAGGTCCAGCCCCAGAGGAGAACGACGAGGGCGGTCACCGCGGTCGCGATGACGATCTGGCCGATCGCGCCAGGTATTGCGACCCAGCGGACGGCCCAGAGGTCGTCGAGCGAGAAGTGAACGCCGACGCCGAACATGAGGAGGCTCACGCCGACCTCTGCGAGCTCGTTCGCAATCGCGGGGTCCGCACTGAGGCCGGGCGTGAACGGGCTGACGGCGATGCCGGCCGCGAGGTAGCCGACGATCGGGGGAAGCCGCAAGCGGGCGGCTACGAAGCCGCCGAGAAACGCCGCGCCCAGCGCGATTGTGATCGTGAGGATCAGGCCGTGCGGCGCCATCGACCGCGGTCCTCCCGCCCTGGAATCGGCCGCGCACCGGAAGCCTAGGGCGCTCGTTCCGCCTCGCGCCAGAGTGCCGTCCAGAGTGCACGGCGCTCCGCGTCAGTCAGCCGACGGCCGAGTCGCGCGCGCAATGTGGCGACGCCGTGGCCGGCGAGTGCGCCCCAGGCCTTCGGTCGCGCGATCCGGGTCCCGTGCGCGAGGTCCGGCCAGATCCTCACGGTCTCGCTCGCGACCTCGCGAATTACGGCGTCGTCCACGGGCATACCCTATCGACGATGCGCATCGTCTCTCTCGTACCGGCCGCCACAGAGATGGTCTGGGCGCTCGGCGCAACCGATCGGCTTGTCGCGGTCACGCACGACGACGACTTCCCGCCGAGTGCCCTCGCGCTCCCTCGCGTCACGCGATCGACTATTCCGGCGGGCGCGAGCGCACGCGAGATCGACGCTCACGTCCGCGAAGCGGGCGGCCGCGGCGAGAGCACTTTCCATCTTGACGAGCAGGGCCTGCGCGAGGCGCGCCCCGACGTCATCCTCGGCCAGACACTCTGCGCTGTTTGCGCGGTCACGCTCGATCGCATCCCAACGAAACTCGAACACGAGCCGGTAGTCGTGCCACTCGACGCGTCGAACATCGAAGGGATGTTCGCGGACATCCGCCGGGTCGGAGTGGCGCTCGATCGTAAAGCCGAAGCGGAACGTGTCGTGGCCGGACTCCGTGCTCGTCTGGCGTCAGTCGCCGAGCGTGTCGCAGGCCAGACGCGTCCTCGGGTCGCGTGCCTCGAGTGGCTCGACCCGTTGTTCAACGCCGGTCACTGGGTGCCGGAGCAGGTGCGGATCGCGGGCGGGGAGGACGTCCTCGGCAGCGCAGGCGCGCGCTCGCGCGAGATCCGCTGGGACGACGTAATCGCGGCCCGCCCCGAGATCGTGATCGCGATGCCGTGCGGCTGGGACGCACCGCGTGCCGCGCGCGAGGCTGGAGCGCTCGGTCCCATCCGCGGTGCGCGGATCGTCGGCGTGGACGGAGCCGCGTACTTCAGCCGGCCCGGCCCTCGTCTCGTGGATGGCGTGGAGTTGCTCGCGTCCATCTTCCATCCCGACTCCGTCGCGGCGCCCGCGGGTGCGTCGGCGGTACGCGTTTAGACCGTCGCGTTAGTCGGCGATGTCTCGAGGTCCGGAGCGAGGTCTGCCTCGGCGACCGCTAGCGGAATCTCGACGGCGAATACCGTTCCCTGGCTCGAGCTCTCCTCGATGAAGAGACGGCCGCCCATCCGCATCGCGATCGCCCTGCTGACGTAAAGACCGATGCCCATGCCGGGCTGACTCGCGACGGCCGCGCCACGCGCGAAGCGTTCGAAGATCCGCTCGCGGTCGGCGGGATCGATCCCCGCGCCATGGTCGCGCACACGAATGAGAGCGTTATCGGCCTCGGCGCTCGCCGATATCTCGATCGGGGTCTCGCGCGGGCTGTAGGCCACCGCGTTCTTCAAAAGGTTGTCGAGGATCTGGTCGAGGCGTGCGGGATCGGCCCGTGCCATGAGCGGCACGGGCGGCGCGCTCACGGTGACCTTGCGCGCCGGATCGAGCGCCTCGACGCGTCGCGCGGCCGAGTGCGCGGCGAGAGCGAGATCGAATGGCTCGAGCTCCATACGAAAGACGGCGCTCGGACCCGAGATGACCTGCAGGTCATCCGCGAGCCTGATGAGGCGGCCGACCTGTCGCTCGGCCTCATCGATCGCCGGCAAGACCCGCTCACGCATATCCTCGCGTCGGGCGTAACGCGACGCCAGCTGGAGGTAGCCGGAGAGCGACGCGAGCGGGTTGCGGATCTCGTGATTCACGGTGGCGATGAGCGCACTGCGCTCCTGCTCGAGCTGCTCGCGACGGCGAAGGCTCTCCGCGGTTCGCCCGAAAGCGGCACGCACCACCGCGCCAAGGATCGCGACGACCAGCCCTTCGAAGAAAAAGCCGATCACGTCGAGTCCGTTGGTGTTCAGAGAGATGGCGAAGCCGGCGGGCGGAGTGAAGTAAGCGGCGATGAGCGTCGTCCCGATCGTGGCGAGGAGCGCGGGACCGAACCCGGCGAGGACGGCGCTCGCGGCGACGGGGATCGTGAGGAAGAGGTCGGGCCCAGGAGATCCGAACGCGGGGATCGCGAGCTTCAGCCCGGCGATCGCCAGGGTGAAAAGGACGGCGAGGCCGTACCGCAACGGCCATGGCCAGTCTGGCCGGAAAAGCCGCAGCGAAAGATCGAGGAGCCGGTCTTGCGTCGCCTCCACGCCCGAGGTGCCTCCCGCGCGATGCCTTCGGACACCTTACCCGACCGAGCAAGCCCGAAGTTTCGCGCGGGAGGCTTCTTCGGTGGCCTAGAGTCTCCCGCCGCCGAGGAACCCGATGATCGCGTGTCCCTCCTCCAATGCGCGCTACGTGCGCGCACAGGCTAAAGCAGAGGCACAAGCATCCCGACCTCGCGGGCGTACGCGTCGTACGCCGCACCGAATCGCTCGCGAAGCAGGCGCTCCTCGGTCGTTGCCCGGAGATACAGGGCCGGGAAGGTCACGAGAAGTGTCCCGGCAAGGAGAAGGATGTTGCCCGTCGCGAGGCAGGCGCCGGCGAAATGCAGGCCGAGACCGGTGTAGACCGGGTGACGCACGAATCGGTACGGCCCGTTGCGCACCAGCTCGTGGTCGCGATGGATCTCGAGCTCCTCGTCGTAGTGGCGCCCGAGCGTGGCGATCGCCCAGATCGCGAAGACGATGCCGAGCACGACGAGCGCGAGGCCCACCCAGCGGAGCGGCTCGGGCATGTCCAGCTCCGGCCCGGGACGCGCCGCGATAACGAGGTACGGAACAATGAAGAAGTAGGCGACGTAGTGGGCGAGCCCGCGCGATCGCGCGAGCGTCTCGCCGCGCCGGGCTACGCCGCGGATGCGCGAGACCTGCGCGACGACCATGAAGGTAACGATCCCGGCGACCGACACGACGGTCACGAGGGTGGAGCTCACAGTGACCAATACTCGTGGTCCTCGGACCGGGGGGTCCTGCGGTCTGCTGCTGCGGACTAGACTCGCCCGCCAATGCGCGTCGCGTGGCTGGGTGAACCTGCGTCTCTTGACGCGACGACCGTCGGTGGGAAGACCGCGAATCTCGGTCGGCTCGCGACGTCGTTCCGCGTGCCCCCCGGCTTTTGTCTCGACGTGTCGGCCTTCGATCAGCTGCGCCACGCGATGGACGGCGACCCGGAGAGCCGCGCACGGCTCCGCGAGCTGGTCGCCGCGTCCTATGCCGATCTCGCCCGCCGCGTGGGCCAGCGCGAGCCGAGGGTAGCGGTGCGGTCGTCGGCCATCGGTGAGGACTCCGGCGATTCGTCATTCGCCGGCCAGCACGAAACGATCCTCGATGTCGGGGGCGTCGACGCCATCGTCGACGCTCTGCTCGAGTGCTGGCGGTCGGTGTCGTCGGATCGCGCCGCGGCGTACCGGAAGCAGCGCAACATCGCGGGCGCACCGCGCATCGCGGTGCTCGTCCAGCTCATGGTCCCTGCCGACGCCTCCGCCATCGCTTTCAGCGCGGACCCGGTGAGCGGCGCGCGCGACGTCGTCGTCGTGAACGCCGCGCGCGGTCTCGGTGACGCGATCGCCTCCGGCACGATCACTCCCGACAGCTACACCGTGCGGAAACGGGACCTCGCGATCACATCGCGGTTCTGCGCAAACGGCGCCGCGGTCCCCGACGCCGACATCGCCGCGATCGCGCGCCTTGCGATCCAGCTCGAGACGGTCATGGGCGGGCCGGTCGACATCGAGTGCGCGTTGCGCGATGGCGAGCTTCACCTTCTGCAGTGCCGCCCGATCACGACGCTCGCGGAGGAATTCCCGGTCACGTGGGATGACCCCGACGACGCGAAGCTGACCTGGGAGCGCGAGGACGCGCATTTCGACCGCGTGTTCGCGCCACTCTCAGCCGAGTTCATCACCAATGGGCCGGACTACGGCATTCGAAAGCGACTCGGCGCGATCGGCTTCCCTCTGCTCGTCCGCCATCGCGCGTTCAACGGGCGGTTCTACGCGAGCGAGAAACCGCTCGTGGCCGAGGACCGCATGCCCGAAGAGCTCACGCGGGCATCTACTTTTCGGCGCGCGTTCGCACGCACGCTGCGGCGCCAATGGGATGACGAGCTCCTCCCCGAGCTGCACGAGCACTACGCCTGGATGCGCGGGCTCGCTATCGCGGACATGACCGGGGATCAGGCCGCCGAGGCGTGGCTCGAAGTGTGGCGCCGCACAAAGCGCATCTGGACGATCCATTTCATAGTCACGGGCTCGGCGTATCCGGTCATGGAAGAGCTGGCCCAGGCGTACGAGAAGCTCATCGGAGGGAACGGGGCGGAGGCGCTCGCGCTCACGCAAGGCCAAGCTCCGACGTTGCAACGCCTCGAGGGCGATCTGCACGGACTGGCCGAAGCCACGCGGCGATGGCCCGCGGTCTCGGCGGCGCTAGCCGGCGGCGAGCGCTCCGTTTCAAATCTTGCGGGTCTCGAGGGCGGCCCCGAGTTCGCGCACGTGCTCGATGCCTTCCTCGGCCTGCACGGCGATATCGGACAGGAAAACTTCGACCTCGAATCCGCGGCGTGGCGCGACGATCCAGCAAAGGTCCTGGCCGTCCTCGCGCAGCGACTGCGGTCGGAAGGCGAGCATCCCGATGCGCGCATCGCCCGCGTCCGCTCGCGCGCGACGGAAACCCTCGACCGCGCACGAGCCCACCTGGCCGAACGCCCCGAGGACCTGGCTCGCTTTGGGGAGATCGTCGCCGCGGCGACAAGCGCCGGCCCGCTCACCGAAGAGCACAACTACTGGATCGATCGGGTCTCCCAGGCCCATGTTCGCCGCCTCTGTCTCGCGTTTGGTGAACGGCTCGTGGGGGATGGCGCGCTCGCTTCGGCGGACGAGATCTTCCTCCTCTACGTGCCCGAGATAGCGAGCGCGATCCGGATGCCGAAGCCGCTCGGCGAGCTCGTCTCCCGCAGGCGTCACGAGCTCGCGCGGTGGCGGCGCCTGGCTGCTCCGAAAACGATCGGCGCTCCATCAACCGGAAACGGACCCGTCACGCCTGGCGTCGCGCTCGAGCGGGTTTCCTTCGACTACGCCGTCACGCAGGACGACCGGTACACGCTCAAGGGGGTCGCCGCATCGGCCGGACATGCGCGTGGCCCGGCACGGCTCATCACCGGCGACGAGGACTTTTCAAAGATGCGCTCCGGGGACGTCCTGGTGTGCCGGCAGTCGACCGTCTCGTGGGCACCGCTCTTCACCATGGCGGCCGCGGTGGTGACCGAGATCGGCGGTTCGCTCTGTCACGCCGCGGTCGTAGCGCGCGAGTTCGGCGTTCCGTGCGTCGTCGCCACCGGCGGCGTGCTCTCGACGCTCGTCGACGGCGAGCCGCTCGAGGTCGACGGGTCCGCCGGAATCGTTCGACGTCTTTCGGCTTAGCCCGCGACCTCTTCGGCGATCGGCTCCACGTGCGCCATGCCCTGACCGGGTAGCGCGAGGCTCGGAATCGCGGCCGCGAACGCCGCCGCGGTGAACAGCCAGAAGAGGGCGCGCAGCGAATCGATCGCGGGCGAGCCGCCGAGCGCGATCGCAATGGCGATGGATCCGAGCATTCCGCCGAAGTACCGGCTCGTCGAGAACACTCCGGATGCGAGGGCCGCGTACCGCTCGGGCACGACCTCGACGGCCGCGAGCCGCATCGACGGGAACGTCAGCGCGAGCCCGACGCCGGCGAACGCGAGCGTCCCCGCGAGGAGCTCAAGGGGGAGCTGGCCCGCGGAGATCGCGAGGGGCGTGAGCCCGACGCCGAGCAGGAGCGCGCCGGCGACGGTCGGAAGACGCGGCCCGTAGCGATCGGCGGCGCGCCCGCCGAGCGGCGCAAGGATGATCGAGCCGCCCGAGAACGCGGCGAGCGCGATCCCGCTGCGCACGCTCGCGCCGGCGAGGGCGACCGGAAGCGCGAGCAGCGTCCCGTACATCGCGAGGTTCTGGAACGCGACCGTCGCGCACGCCGCCGCGAACGCGCGGATGCGAAACAGGGACGGCGGGAGCGCCGGGTCGGGATGGCGCGACTCGTAACGCAGAAGCGCGACCGCCGCGGGCAGGATCGCTACGCCGATCGCGACCGTCACCGGATCCACCGCGCGGCCGAACGAGACCAGCACCCAGGCCGCCGCCAGGAGAACCACCCCGAGTCCCACGGCGCCAATCAGATCGAACCGCGCGGTCTCGCGAGCGGCCCTCGGTGGCAGGACGCGCCACGAGAGGGCGAGCCCCGCCGCGCAGAGCGGAACGTTGACGAGGAAGATCCAGCGCCAGTCGATCGTCGCGAGGAATCCGCCGACGAGCGGCCCGACCGTCGCGCCGACCGCGGTCGCGGCGCTCACGATCCCGAACTCCGCGCCACGCCGGCCACTGGGGGATGGCCTCGCGCAGGAGGCCGAGCCCATTCGGGACGAGCGCGGCCGCCGCGATCGCCTGATTGATGCGGAACACGGCAAGAAGAAGGATCGAACTCGCGGCGGCGGCGCCGGCCGACGCGAGGGCGAAATAGACGAGCGCCGCGAGCATGACGTTGCGGCGGCCGAGCCGGTCCCCCACCCGTCCGGCGATCGGCTGAAGCGCGGCCATCGCGATGAGGTACGAAGTGACGATCCAGCTCGTCTCCGCGACGTCCACCTTGAGGTCGCGCGCGACCTGCGGCAGGGCGACCACGATCATCGTCGAGTTCAGCGGCACCAGCAGATTGCCGAGCGCGACCGAGATCGCGACCCACCGAGCGTTCCGTTCAATCTCGCGACCAGGGGTAGGGGCCCCTGAGCGCGGAGCGCCCCGCGGAGAAGCGCTCAAGGCTGGTGGTTTCGCTCGTCGCGAGTAAATCGCTCCTCGCTCATCTCACTTCCGACCCGGATGCTAGGCCGCGAGCAGATCGCGCAGCCGCTCGGCGGAAAGCGCGTTCGCGCCGGTGTCGTCGTGTCTGAAGTACGCGTACACGTCCTTCCCCGCGTCGAGCATCGGACGAAAGCGCGCGGCCCAGGCGTCGACATCGTCCGCGGTGTAGCCCTCCCTCTTGCGGAGGCGCGCGTACGCGAAGGACGACGTCGTTCCGAGCGTCTCGACGGGCGAGGGCGCTTTCTCGCCTTCGGCATGCACGAGCGCGACGCCCGCGGTGCGCAGGAGCTCGTACACCTCGTCGACGTACCACGATGGGTCCCGCACTTCCAGCGCACAACGCAGGTCGCGCGGCAACGACGCGAGAAATCCCGCGAGCCGGTCGTCGTCGCGCCGGAGCCACGGTGGCGTCTGGAACAGGACCGGGCCGAGCCGATCGCCGAGCGGCCGTGCTCGCTCGAAGAACAGCGGCAGCGTTTCCGCTGGATCGCGGAGCTGCCGGTAGTGCGTGATCTGTTGCGAGGCCTTCAACGCGAAGAGGAACTCAGGTGGGGTCGCCTCACGCCAGTCGGCGATGTTCTTCTCGGTCGGCAGGTGGTTGAATGTGTAATTGATCTCGAGGGTCGCAAGGCGCGTCCCGTAGTAGCGAAGGAAGTCCTTGGACTTCACCTCGGGCGGATAGAAGACCGGCTTCCACGTCTTGTACGACCAGCCCGACGTCCCGACGAAGGCACGACCGCTATTCAAAGCGTGAAGGAGACCCGGCTTTGCCGGCCCGACTGAACACGACGCGCCTGCAGCGTGTCTCGGACGGAGTCCGAGATTGATTATTCAAAGCGTGAAGGAGACCCGGCTTTGCCGGGCCGACTGAACACGACGCGCCTGCGGCGCGTCTCGGACGAAGTCCGAGATTGATCAGGCATCGTGCTGTCCGAGCACCGCGTAGGCGATGCCCGTGACGAGCGAGTTCGCGCGCTTGAACGACGCGAGCAGATCGAGATGGATGCTCGATGTGTCGATGGACTCGCGCAGTCCTTCGTGGAGCCGCTGGATGTGCGCGGCGCGAAGCTGCCGTTCCATCGTGTTCACGATGGACTTGTGGCGGATCACCTTTTCAGCGACCTCGCGATCGCCGGATGCGAGGGCGCCCATCGCGAGCTCCAGGTTCTCGACGACCTTCGCGTGGAGGTCCGCGATCTCGCGCCAGCCCTGCGCCGAAAAGACGTGGTTGCCGCGGATCCGAAAAGACGTGGTTGCCGCGGATCTTCTTCTCGGCGAGCTCCATGAAGTTCTTGTCGATCACGTCGCCGATCTCCTCGAGGTTGACGATGACGAAGATGAGCGCGGTCTCACGCTCGGCCTGCTCCTCGGTGAGCTCATGCTCCCGGAGCTTCACCAAGTACTGCTTGATCTCCTCCTCGAGCCGATCGATGAGATCGTCGCGCGCGACGACCTCGCGCATGAGCGCGTCGTCGTTCCGCTCCAGCACGATCCGCGTCTCGCGCAGCGATTGAATGACGACGTCGCCCATGCGGAGTACCTCGCGGAGCGCCTGACCGAGCGCCACCGCCGGCGTGTCGAGCACGGCGGGATTCAGGTACATCGGGCCGCTGTCGGTGCGTCGCGACTCGGGGATGAGCCGGGTGACGAGATCGGCCGCGAGCCCTGCGAATGGGAGGAAGACGAACGCGAGCGCCACGTTGAAGATCGTGTGCGCGTTCGCGATCTGCCTCTGGAGGTCGGGCGACGTGAGGCGCACCAGCTCCGCGAAAGGGCCGATGAAGGGAAAGAAGATGACGGCGCCGATGATCTTGAAGGCGGCGTGCGTCGCCGCGACGCGGCGGGCTTCGGCGTTCTGGCCGACCGCCGCGAGCACCGCGGTGGCCGCCGTACCGACGTTCGCGCCGAAGATGATCGGGATCGCGCCGACGAGCGGCATGAGACCGGACGTGGCGAGCGACAGCGCGAGACCGATGACGGCCGCGCTCGAGCGGACGAGTGCCGTGAAAAGAGCGGAGATCAGCACGAGGAGAAGCGGCTGGTCCGTGAGCGCGCCGAGAAGGTCGCGAAAGAGCGCGCTCGTCGCGAGCGGCGCGGTGCCGTCGTGGATGAGCTTCATGCCGAGGAACAGAAAGCCGAACCCGAGGATCGCCTGACCGACGTAGCGCGCGGTGCCGCGCCCGGAGACATAGAGGAGCCAGCCTGCGAAGACGACGAGCGGGGAGATCCCCAGAAGGTCGAACGCCAGGAGCTGGACAGTGACCGTCGTGCCGATGTCGGCGCCGAGGATCATGCCGATCGTTTGGCGAAGCGTCAGTAGCCCTGCCGACGCGAAGCCGACGAGCATCACCGTCGTCGCGCTCGAGGACTGCAGGACCGCGGTGACGCCGGCCCCGACAAGAAGGGATTTGAATCGATTGCCGGTCAGCGTCGAGAGAACGTGCCGGAGGCGCGTGCCGGCCGCGCGTTGGAGGCCTTCGCCGACGAGCCGCACTCCATAGAGCAGGAGCGCGGTGCCGCCGAGTAGCGCGAACAGGACAAGGTTGGCGTCGCTCACGTTCGCGCGAGTATCGAACCTAACGCGAGATGGTGAGTGAGGCCCTCCCCGATGACCCGGCGGCGAGCACGACGACGCTCGTCTCGCCCTCAGTCGCCGGTGCGATGAACGGGATCCGCGCGGTGCCCGTGCCGTCGGTCACGGCCGTCCCGATCGAGGCGACGCCGACCGACAACGTGACCGGGACGCCCGCGCGGGGTCCGGTGGTGCCGACGACGTAGATCGTCGCGAGGACACCCTGGCCCACTTTGGCGGTCGTCTTGTCGAGCGTGACGGTGATAGTCAACCCGATGGTCTGCGTCACCTGCTGGGCGGTAACGGTGACCTTCTCCGTCGTCTCGTTCCCCGCGCGATCGCGCGCGACGACGGTGATCGGCACCGACCCGGGTGCCGCGGAGAACGAATCGGTGAACCCACCCTCGGGCGTGATGACGACGATGCGTCCGTTCACGGTGATGGTCGACCCCACTTCGGTCGTCCCCGCAACTACGATGTTCTTCGCGTCGACCGTGCTTCCCGTGGCCGGCTGCGTGATGGTCATGGTCGGCGGCGTGCGGTCCAGCACGACGCTGTATGACGACACGGCGACGACGTCACGGTCCGCGATGAGCGCGACACCGATCGAGTTCGCGCCTTCCTTGAGCGCGAGCGTCGCATTGAATGCGCCGCTCGGGTCGAGAAGCGTCGTCGCGACGACCGCGCCGTTGAGCACGACCTGCACGCTCCGGCCGGCTTGCAGCGCGAACGACGGGACCTTTCCCGTGAGCTGGAGCTGCGGGTCTCGCGTGTACGCGGGTAACGAATCCGCGATCGGCGCGGCGCCGATGCTCGTGCTACCGCCCGCCGGAAGGTCGATCGAGCCGCGACCCTGCAGCAGTGGGATCGCTGACTGGACCTGTGCAACGAGCTGTTCGAGCCCGGCCCCGACGGCAATGACAGCACGAGGAAGAAAGATCACCGCCGCAACGCCAAGCGTCACGGCAAGCGCCACGTCAACCCAGCGCGGACGCGCCGGAGCCCGTACGCCCGCACCCCGAGCGATCGCACGGTAGCGGTCGCGCGAAACGGGATTCCGGCGGCGCGGGCCCATGCGCAGGCGTGTGATCAGCGGTGCAACCTTTCCTCGGTTCAAAAGTAAGGCCCGAAACCATAGCGAAAGGGCGCCGGCCTTTCGGCCGCCGCCCTCCGCTGGTGGGTGGGATGAGGGGCTAACAACTTGAGCGCGCGCTCAACCGATGAACGCGCGCGCGTGGCGGATGTTTCGTCCTCCCCGGACGGTTTAGCCTGCCTGACCGTCCCGCCGGGACTGTACCTCTGGCAGTTTGGGGTCGCAAGTCCCACGGCTTGTGACCTTCAGCACAACCAGGCCGTAGACACGGTTGTGCGACACTCGGGCCGTGGCCGTCGAGCGGGAAAAGGTGGCTCCGCGAGGTCTCGAGGGCGTGGTGGCGACCACCACGGCAATCTCCTCAGTCAGCGACAACTTCCTTCAGTACCGCGGCTACCGAATTGAAGAGCTCGTCGGCAAGGCCGAATACGAAGAGGTCGCCTATCTCCTGCTCAATGGCGATCTTCCGAACAAAGAGGAGCTTCGCGACTTCAAAGCGGAGCTAACCAAGCACCGCGCGCTCTCGCCGTTCCTGCGGGAGATCCTCCAGCAGATGTCCGAGAGCGGAACCCCGATGGACGTCTTACGGACCGTCATCTCCGCGTCGGCGGTGGAGGATCCGGGTGAAGGCGATAACTCTCACGAGGCCGAGTACCGGAAAGCCATCCGTCTCACGGCGAAGCTGCCGACGATCCTCGCGACATACGTCCGCCGTCGGCGCGGCGAGCAGCCGGTCACGCCGGACCCCACGCTCGGGCACGCCGCGAACTTCGCGCATATGGCCGGGCTGGACGAGGCGCATCCGCGCGCGGCCGAGATCCTGAACGCGTGCTTCATCCTCCAGGCCGAGCATGGCCTCAACGCCTCCACGTTCGCGGCGCGGATCACGGCGGCGACGCTCGCGGACATGCACGCCGCGGTGACCGCTGGACTCAGCGCTCTCAAGGGACCGCTGCACGGTGGCGCGACCGACGGAACGATGAAGATGCTCGACGAGATCGGTACGCCCGAGCACGTCGAGTCATGGGTCGCGAAGGCGATCGCGTCGAAGTACAAGTTCTCCGGATTCGGGCACCGCGTCTACAAGACAGAGGACCCGCGCGCGAAATTTTTGAGGAAGTTCGCCCAAGATCTCGCGAAGGATTGGAAGGGGCCCAGGTACTTCGACATCCAGGAGGGCCTCGTCGCGGCGATCGAGAAGGCGCGACCGAGCATGTCGCCAGCGGCGGCCGAAAAGGTGAACGTCGTGAACGTCGACTTCTACGCCGCCACGACGTACACGTTCCTCGGGATCCCCGCCGACCTCGGGACCTCGATCTTTGCGGTCGGGCGGATGGCCGGCTGGTGCGCGCACATCATGGAACAGCACGGCGACAACCGGCTGATCCGCCCTGAATCCGAATACACCGGCCCGACCGGTAAGCGCTGGGTGCCGATCGCGGAACGCTAGGCAGGCAGGACCCCAACCGCATTGGTGGTAATAGTTCGCGTGTCAACAACTCTGACGACGCATTAACACGGCGAGCGCACGCTATGGCAATGCGGCGCCTGTTGCCGGTGGCGTTGGGCCTCCTCGTGGCGT
>WNGL01002899.1_pt1 | contig 20643 bp, 18 predicted proteins | sample 5400591 | NCBI WGS metagenome assembly WNGL01 (sample SAMN13153377, study PRJNA577476) | soil metagenome | isolation source: 80 cm soil or saprolite under Garry oak tree replicate 1 | place: USA:California | collected 2016-06-15 | reverse complement strand
CGATGTGGTCGCAACCGAAGAATTTCATGAGCCTGGGACAGCACGTTGCTGCACTGCCGGTCAGTGCTGCGCAAGCGGCTGCGGCGAGTACGCTTGGGGATTTACCGCTGGTCGTGCTTTCGGGAGACCATCATGCGGCGCCGTATGCCGACTGGCAACGCGACCTAGCACAGCTCTCTTCGAGTGGGCGGCATGTGGTGGCCAGCGACAGCGGACACTGGATCCATCTTGATCACCCCGAACTCGTCACTGGGGCTATCCGCGAAGTGGTCGGCACTGCACGTTCATTGAGGTGTCCCTCGTCAAACCTAACTGGGGCACCTCGCTGACGGCACGCTGCTATTGAAGCTCTACCTTCTTCGGGACTAGGTCCTTCGAGGAGGCTCAGGAACTTCACGCCTTGCGGCACAATCGAAGGCGGCGCATCCTCGCTGGTCGCAAGTACAATCGCTTGGTCGAGTTTGCTGTTCAGCAGCAAACTGGTCAGCATTTTCCGCCTCTCCTTGTCCAGTACGTCAGCCCGGTCAATTACAACGAATCGCAAGCCCGTCATTGTTGCCAGAGCAATCTGGAATGCGACACCAAATCGAAACTGCTCTGATTCAGAGAGGTACTTCAAAGGCTGGGCGAAGTGGTTGTCCTTTGACCTGCCGACGCGGATCTCAAACGGATCGAGTGCAAGATTGCACGTGTAACCGAAAGCTGCGAGATGCCGATTCAGATCCTCTGTTAATGATCCCATCCGAGCGCTGGCTTGACCAATCATCGTGCCAGTCGGCCCGAAGAATTCGGTCAGTTTGTCCAGAAGGCTGATCCTCGCCTCTAGGGCCGACTTTTCTCTGGCATGCGTTTCCAACCTGTCCTTGGCGCTCTCAATCTGTTGTACTTTCTCCAGCACGCGCTCTCCCTTGTTGATCCGCTCCACCAAGATAGTCATTCGGTTTTCGAGATCGCCACCACTCGGTCTCTGCACCGCCTGAAGCCTTGATTGCTCCTCTACCAGCTTTGTCCGCTGTACGAGAGCTTTGCGGTGCCCTTCGAGGCGAGAGACTGCCGCTCCGATCTCTGCGTATTCGCTCAATTCCTCCTTCGTTCCCTGAATCAATTCCTCGAGGTCGGCAAGACGGTCGCGCAGCGCTCCCATCTCCTTGATTTTCAGCTCCTCCGAGATCGGCTGCCCGCACGCTGGGCACTTGTCTTTCAATCCTTGCGCGGCCGCAAGAGACGTCTGCACTGCCTTCTGTTCGGCAATCAGGTCCGTCAACTCCTGACGGAGTTCCTCAGCATGGCTTCGCTGCGACTCCAGTTGGACCAACTCTTGCTCTTGGCTTGGGCTGAGGGTCTCGGGCGATACTTCCTCGATTTCCGCTTGCAGCTGCTTCAATCGTGCCTGAGCACTCTCCCAAGAGGCATCGGCCTCTGCCTTCTGGGTGATGAGTCGCTCCTTCTGCTGCCGCAAATCTTCGAGTTTCTTCTTCACTTCTTGCGCAGACGGGAGGTCCGATGGAACATCGGGCTTCTCCATCTGCCCCATTACCTTTAGTGTGCGGCTCGCCTCCGTGCGCGATTCATAGAGCCGCCTGTGGGCAGCCTCGACATCACCGACGCTAGCTAATCTTGGCAGCTCTTCATTGATGGCACGCAGCGCGTCGCTGATTTCGTCAGGAATGGCTACTTTCCCCGCGTCGACCACCTGGGCTAAAAACTTCTTCTGCTCAGCCTCCGACATTTCGATGAATCGGCCAGAGTTCAGCACAGCGGACAAAACGTCAGTTGAGCCAAAGCGCTTCTCCAGGGAGGCCTCAGCGGCGTCCACCGGTACGCGCTTTCCGTTCAGCTCAACGATCTGTGATCTCGGCGTCCTACGTCGGCATACGGACTCACCGTCTTCAAGAGTCGCCGAAACCTCGAGTTCCTTTGCCCCAGCGCGAATTAGGGCTTCGGCTCCTCGGCCCGCGGCATCCGTCATCTGGCATTGCCCTGTGAACAGGTACTCCAGTGCCATTTGGACGGAGCTCTTTCCGCAGCCGTTTGGCCCTCGAACGAAGTTGAATCGATCAAGGTCTAAGACCGTTTCCTGGTGCGATCGAAAGTTCTTCAAGGTCAGAGTCATAATTTTCATGAGCCTCGCTCCTTACTGCCATTCTTTCCTTCCCGCCCGATCTTGAGTTCTGTTTCAACGCGCACGTCCGCGATGGTTGCCAACTTCTGCGCAAGTGCAGTGCGCTTCTCTGCTTTGAGTGCCGAAGAAAGCCCCGAAATCGTCAGCTTGTCCCGCAGGCCCCGCTCCTCGGAATGCGTTTTGAACCATTCATCCAGGATCGAAACACCATCTCGATATGGATAGAACCTCTTCTCCGTTGGCACGAAGTCAGCAACGTATTCGCTCTGGTTATCGTCTCGACAGCGGATCGGACCTCGCTCCACCATGAGATCCCTAAGCACTCTCGTATTTTGTTTTTCGGCTTCCTGCAGCCAGAGTGCAAAGCGCAGCCGCTCTTCAGCCGTCATCTGGCCGTAAGGATTTGTCTCTGCCACAGGGCAACGATTCAAGAGAAGGGGGCACCATGTGCAGTGCCTTCCAGGGGATGCCTTCAGATGCCGCTCGCCAGAGGCGGCTAACTCATGAAGTTTCCGTTGGCGCATTCGTTCCCTTTGGGCCAATTCCTTAAGCCAGGAAACGTCCTTGCGCGTGTATTCGACACAGCGCGAAGCTCCATAGCGAACGAACTCCAAGACAAACTTCACCCGTTCCAGTGAGGGGTTAAGGCACATCAGCAGGAGCGGATAGAACTTCGATTGGAATGTGTCCGCCTCGATGACCTGGTAGTAGCTCTTCCAATCGTCGATCTCGGCCTCCGTAATGGAGTGGAGCACCACGAGGTCAAGTGTTCCCTCGTACTCGACTGTTCGCCCGTCATCCTCCAAATCCTCGATCAGATAGAAGTGTTGATCGAGCTCGATGTGGAGTTCGGTTGCCAGAACTTTTTCTGGGTCAAAAGTATGGCTGTCGCGAAACTTTTGAAGAACTTCCCGTGCCTCGGCGCTGGCGTCTTTTATCAAGGCGTCGAATACTTCGAGGTCCGTCCCACGCCTTGTTCTGACCAAGTGATTGATGTAGGTTGCCAGGATTTGGTGGATTTCTATCCCTCGTGCCGCGGGTTCGGATTCCCCCACCCTTGCACACTGGACATGCTTGTGAACGTAGAGGGCTTCACACGCCATATCGCCGTGTCGTGATTGGCTCAAAGGCGGGATCGGCAGTGGATGGTCCGAACCTGTAGAATCCATTGGAATCTTCATGGCGTGCCTCGGACCAAACTGGGATTGCAGGAAACTGTTCTTCTCGTGTGGGACCCTCCCGGATTACGTTAGAAGTCCGACGAGGACCTGCTCCCCGCGAGAGTTTCCTTAACGCCTTGAGTGTGTGAAACCCAGAGCAGCCTGCCCAGCCTCGCTAAAGGTTCGCAGCTCCGCGCTCGGTACCCATACGAAGAACGAAACGGGCTCACCAGAAGTGGGTATAATCCGTTGCATGACCGGTGCCTATGGGAGGTTAATCTCTAGCATTCTGATCGGGGCGGCGGGTAGCCTTTTCGCCACGGCTGTGTCATTGATTCTTGGACAACGTTTTGGCAAAGCGAAGGTCAGCAACAAGATGGTCGTACTCACGGTAGTGCTTGCCGCCGGCTTGGCAATCGCCTCCACATTCATCGGTTTCGATATTCATCATGTTATTCCCAACCTGGACTACCTTACGTTGGCAGAGGCCGAAGATCGACTCTCGGATCAGCGCTTGGATTCAATTGTGTTTCCAGTGGACAAACCCGGCATCCAGCTGGGGCGCGTCCTGGCGAATTCCCAAAGCTTATCGCCCGGGCAGCTCGTCCGGTCGGGCACCCCAATATCTTTTGGTGTTAGCGACGAAGGGACAAGCAGTGTTGAACATCCAAGCATAAACGGCCAGGTGGATTGCATCAGAACGTCGGAGGGATTCTGCACTATCACTGTGGAGGGCCGGGCTTCTGCACTGGTTTCGGACGGTCAGCTCCGGTTGTTATTGTGGGTGAAGTCGCAGCAATCGGACTGGTATCTCCAGGACCCGACCTCGACCCAAACGACACTAATTCGTCCAGACCAAACGTGGACGAGGCAGGTGCAGGTCGGGAATGTAAGGTATCCTCCATCTGATGGTGAGCTCGTTGATCTTGCACTAACTGTTATTTCGAGCACAGCTGAGAGACACTCTACGGGAACCCACGTACAGGGACCATTCCGAAAACCAGAAGGCTGGCCGGTAGCTACCGTAGAGCGTGTCTCGATCAGACTTATAGGAGGAAGTTGAAATGCAAAAGATCATCAACGCTGTCCCATTGGCTCTTGCACTACTCTCTTTGTCGGGCGAATTGGCACCGAATCCATCGGCACAACAGCAAACAGGCAAGGCGACGGTCTCGCTTTCGCAGCCTAGAAGGGACGGACAACTCGACTGTGCGCCTGATGCCGGTGGCATCTTTCGATGTTCAGCGGCCGGAGGAGTGACCGGCCTATCACATGAGCAGACATTGTTTCTCTGGGTAAAGCCTGTCCGACCGCCTTCTGAGTCTGCGGGATGGTATTTGCAACGGCGTCCCAACGGGATTACTAACCAATTAGGAAACACATGGGAAGGCGTCGTTCAGGTGGGTAATCGAGATTTTTCTCCCCAAGACGGAGATATAGTCGACGTGGCAGTTTCAATTGCAGAGGCCGCGGTTGCAGACAAATTGATGAGAGAGACTGGAGTGGTAATCCGGCCAAAACCGGTCGGAGTGGCCAACGCAATATCAAGTAATGTCCGACTTCGTATTTCGAGAAGACCTTGAGCACTCTCAAGTCGCTTCGCGCAAGGACGAATCTAGCAACAACCCAAGAAAAACGTGTGCTCGGAACCCCTGGCATCGACCGCCGCCGCAAAATATACTCAAAAATGAATCTAATCAGTAACCGGCGGAGCAACCTGGGCGGGTCGCAAGGCCCGAATCCACCTCCAGGACTCGACGCGTCCAAGCCCACAATCATTGGACTGAGGTCTGCGTGCCGTACTAAACAGCCGTGCGTATCCCTCTGTCGATGCTCGGCTTTCGAGTGTGCCCCGGAAGTCCAGTTGTGCGAGTTAGAGCGAGATGCAACTACTCACTTGCCGACAAATCGACCATCGCATAGCAATGTCCTTCGCGTCGCCAGTGAGGCGTGCAGTTTCTAACTGCGACCTGGCGCACCTTCCGGCAGGGAGCGACTAGAGTCGATATTCTGGAATAGATAATCTCGGTATAATTGGCCTAAGCGGAAGAGACGCATGAAGCGCTGGACACCATGCCCGATAATCTGTGTAATCGTGTGGCTGATCGGGTGCGGCGGTGGTGCGGGCCAGGGGAATTCTAGCAACAGCAACACGCCCATTCCAACAGTAAGCATCAGCGCATCGCCGAGCACAATCACTGAAGGTCAATCAACGACGCTCACGTGGTCTACCAATAATGCAGTGTCATGTACCGCGTCCGGAGCGTGGTCTGGTTCGGAACAGACCAATGGCTCTGCTTCGGTCACGCCGACTTCAACAGGCAACGTAACTTACACACTCACCTGCAGTGGTAACGGCAGCGCAAGCGCCTCCACTACGGTGACCGTAAATGCCGCGCCGACCGCTCTGCGCTTTACGGCCATTCCTCCCATCATGATATCGCTCGGCACTAAGATTTCGACCGTTGACATTTCACAGTATGTTCAAGGCGGGAGCGCACCATTCGCGTATTCGTTAGTATCGCAAACAGCGCCCAATGCCATCGCGTGTGCTTTAAGCGGCGCGACGCTTTCGAGTGATTATGCGTACCAGGGCGGCGTCAACACGATCACGTTACAGGTCACGGATAGCAAACAAGCGAGTGCAACCACAACGGTGACGGTCACGGTGGCAGTCCCGACGGTCGCGTCTCAAGCGTATGGCATCGACTTTAGTCCCTACGAGAACGGACAAGACCCCAGCACGGGAGTCGATATCAGCATAGATCAAATCACGCAGCGTATGGGCATCATTGTTCCGTATACAAAATGGCTTCGCTCCTATAGGTCTACGCACGGCCAGGAGAACATTGGAGCCATTGCGCATAAATTCGGCCGCAACGTTTGCATGGGAGCATGGATTACCAGCGATACCTCCGTAAATGGGACAAATGCGGCGGAAATGACCAATCTCATCGCGCATGCGCAGAACGGTGAAGCCGATTGTGCCGTTATAGGAAGTGAAGTGCTGTTTCGAGGCGACAATAATATGGGTGATTCCGTTACGCCAGCTCAGCTGATCGTGTATATCGATCAATTCCGGGCTGCCGTACCTAACGTTCCTGTTACGTCTGCGGATGCCTACGCTTCCTTACTGCTCCATCCGGAAGTTGTGAATGACTGCGACTTCATATTTGCGAACTACTATCCGTATTGGGAAGGAAAAGATCTCCCTGTGGCTCTCGCTCACCTCAACGCCGAAGACGCTCTTTTAAGGCACACCTACTCGGGTAAGGAAGTGATCGTTTCCGAAACCGGGTGGCCGAGTGGCGGCAATGTAAAAGGCAGTGCCGTTCCGTCGCTTATGAATGCGGCAAGCTATTTCTTGAATTTCCGATCATGGGTCCAAGCAGGACAGAGAAAAGCTTTCTATTTTGAAGCTACGGACGAAGCCTGGAAGGCCACTCCTGATGCACCTCAACAAGCCCTCTTTGGGATCTTCGATCAGAACGGAGTCATGAAATATGGCAGTGACGTGTTCGCTGGCGCAACAGTGCCGGACAACTGGACATGCGCGACGGCGCCCGGAGGAAATGGCACGGCTGCAATCCAACTGACCTCCGTGCCTCCTATCGGGAGTAATAGTCTCCTTCAAGGTCAGGTGACGCATATAATTCCTGGTGGTTATTACGTCGTGGTATATATCCACGTGGGATCCAATGGTTGGTGGGTGAAGCCTTTCACGACCGCACCTCTTACCTTCATCGACTGCGATGGAACATGGACCACAAACATTGTGACCGGAGGAAACGACGCGTCTGCGGATCAGATAGCCGCATTTCTCATCCCGTCGACGTACAATCCTCCCCTACTTACTGGAGCGCAGACGCTTCCAGCGGATTTATATAACAACGCGGCAGCAAGCGTGACCGTCAATCGACCTTAACTAGGTCAAAGGTTACGCGGATTATTTCTCCGACCTACGGTGCACTTTAGGTGAATCCAGGGTTTCCCGCGAAGCGATCAGGGCTGGTGTAGGCAATGACAGATAACTTTCCTCTTTCCTCAACGTGCCTCTCCGTTTTAATCTCAACTCGTCTTCAAATTGAGCATTCGGTGCCATCCGAAAACTCGTGCGATGCCCTCAGACCTCCTTGAGCGTCCGCAAAATTACGATTTTGGGCTCAAGATGATTGCGGCTTGAGCTGGCACGAATCCGACGGCTGTATTAGAATGAAAACAAATCAGTTGCGCGGTTCCCCGGTGGCTCAACGGTAGAGCGCTCGACTGTTAACCGAAGGGTGGGAATCGGCCGCGCATTCAACTCTCTGGCCTCCAAAACGGACTAGGCGGGAGAACCTGCAAATTAGAGATTCAGAAGAGGAATCCTCCTTCTTCAGCTGGGACTGTAGCAGGCGGTTTTGCGGCCGTGGTTTCGCTGGTTTGACCTGCTTCTTTGTTTTGCTTCCAACGTTGACCCTTATCTCCGTTTCCGGCCGGCATCTTCCGTGGCTGGTCGTCTAATTCATTCAAGAGCTTTCCCTCAAGGCCAGCCAGGTCGCCCGCTGATTGGCCGATCAGCATCTTGGTCTTGGCATCGTTAAACCCAAGCTGCAGCGCCAGTTCGCAGATTCTCGCGAGCTGCTCGTCTTTCTCACTTTGTCCGACGGCGGGCTGTACGGGCTCCTCGGCAGCAGCGTTTCCGTCTGGATAGAACTCATCTGAAATCTCTGCCGCACGCTCCTTTTCTGTCTCACGGACGACGTACTGCACTCCCCGAGACAGTTCGGTTGACGCGCGTGCCTCTCCCAAGAGCCTGGCAGGTTCGGTCATGCTCGTAACGAGAGCCCGCAGATCTGTCGCTCCGATTTCGAGACTGAGGATGTAAGCCACCGAGTTGTGCCTCGTTCCGTCCCGATCGGAGTAGGAGACCCTTTCAGGGCTGGCTTTCAAAATGGCCTTGATTCCAGTCAAACGTCCCCCGTTCAACCGGCGAATTTGCATCAACCCATTGGAAAGGTTGCGAACCGATCGATAGCTGCTCGTGTGAAGTCGGCAGATTGCACCGAAGGTCGGGAACTTCTCCAAGATGAAGTAGAGATCGCCTGACGGTCGGCAATCTCCTCGCTCCAAATCAGGGCAACCGTCGCCGCATGGTTCAACAGTCTCGCCTTTCTTTGGTCCCTCGACGTACTTGTAATTCCCAGGCCAGGGTTCCCCCTCGGGATGCTTTTGCGTCCTCCGTGTTGCTTGCATTTCGAAGCGAACGCCTTCGCCATTCGCGATCTGCACAAGTTCGCCATGGCATTTGCAGCCGCTCGGAATCCACAAGGCGTACTCCGTTCGAAAGACCTCTCGCGGATCGCCGTTGAGGAAAATGATTCCCAGTTCGGTCGGCTTCTCGCCATGCGCTTGAGCGATGTCCAGTGCTGGCTCCCAAACAACATCTTGCCCGCGCAGTGTTTTCCGCTTGAATACGAAGTGGTCCAACTTACGCGGGCGGCCATTTCCCTTGCCTGGCTCTGGCCCTTCTCCAATGGCAACCTTAATTGTCACCGGGAGTTTCTCGAGGGCCGCGCCGTTCTCATCATGGGTTAATCCAAGAATGCCCATTGGACTTCCTCCTTCAGATGTGATCTGTCTGTTCGAGGGAATGCAGATTCGCTGGCAGAATCGAAGGGCCAGACTCAGAACAAGGTGAGTTGGCCTTCCAGGGATCCCTCGCGTCGCGAAGTCTTACGACGAATCGGTTCCTGAGCGGTTCCCAGTGGAAGCCATTGAGTGGCGGCCGCGACCGGGGTCTCGCTAACGACGAGATCGCCATCTTCCATAGGTTTTTGTATGGGTGCTTCAGTCTCGGTTGACGTCACTGCGAATACTTCTTCCTGTTTCTTCTGGATGCTGGCCCACACCTGGTCGGCGCGTTCGCCTATCCCTTTCTCTGTGACCAGTTCACGCGCCATGGCCATGAGGATGTCGTCTTCCTCGTTGATCGCTTGCAGACCCTCCGAAGAGAACTTGCCTTCCATGGCCAGCGAAACGAGCAGTTTCTTACCCATCAGGCGGAGGCAGCTCTCCTGCATCGTCTCGGCGTAGTGAAAGAACATCACCTTCACGGGAAGGCGCTGTCCGATTCTCCAGCTTCTCCGGCTGGCCTGTCGAAGGACATAGATGGAGTATCCCGTCTCGTAAAACAGGATCGTTGGAAAGTCGATCAGGTCGAGCCCAGTCTGCACCAATTTTGGGTGGCAGATCACAGCCTGTACCCCAGCGCGAAGTTGCCGCTCATACCAGCCCTCGCGCGTTTCAGGAGGTACATCGGTGGTCAGCACAGCGACTCGTATTCCCTCGTTCAAGAGGATCTGTTCCAGTCTTCGAGTCACGTCTCGCTTTTGTGTGTATACCGCATAGATCTGGCACCGGCGCCCACGCGTCAACTCTGCTTTCACCTCTTGAACCAAGCGGCGCTCCTTCGCATAGACTTGGTCCTCGCTCAAATCTGGCGTTGCGGATATGAGGAACTTTTCCCGCCGTTGAGTTTCAGGGTCAAATTCCCATCCATACAGGTTCCCGAGGTGAAACGGCCGGTCAGGATAAAGCAGCAAGGCGTTCAGGGCTACACTCATCACTGACTGATTCCCGCGATGCTCCTTCAGTGCGGTCTTCACGTCCTCTTCAAGTTTCTTGTAGGCTTCTTTCAAGGGAGGGTCCATCTCGATGCTAACGACCTCCTCCCGGTAGGGCGGCAACGCCTCGGAAATATCTTCGAGCGAAATGAACGCTCCCAGGCTCATTAGAAAACGGCCAAAAAGCAGCGGTGACGCCCCCGGGCGACGACGAACACGTTTCGTGACACGCGCTTCGGAGCAAGCGTTATCCGCTGGCTCAATTACGGTGATCTTTTCGAGCAGCCCGTAGGTTTCCGTGAACATCCGCACACCGGCTTCTCCATACTCAAACCCCTCTTGCACCATCCTGGCCGGATGCATGCGGAAGAGGATGTTGAATACTTCATCGGCGTAGCCTCCGAGGAGCGTTCCGGTTAGCACCACAGTGCGTTGCGCGCAGGCAGCCAGCGTGCCGAGCGCGTTCCCTTGTGCGGTGTCTCCTTTCAACTCGTGCACCTCATCCGCGATGGCGTAGTCGAAGAAATCCGGCATGTAGCGGCCGATGAAATCCACGGGAGCGAAGCGCCGGATTTTCTTCCCGTCCGCCTGCCACAACGCGCTGTACAACTCCCGTCGCGATTTCGCAGACTCATCGCCGTTCCGGGCGCCTAGAACCTCACTCAGCTTTGCCCTCTTAAAATCGGCTGACAGCAGCCTCTCGCCGTCTTCACCCAAGTAGATCGGGCAGCCGGTCTCGGGATTAACGACGCTCCCCTGGTACCGCCCGCATCGGGCGAGCCCATGCGCATGCCGCCAGAAGTAGCTCAGCTTCCCGCGGTCACGACCCACAATGAACAGAGCTGGGTACCCGCAGATCGAATCCCAGCGCTGGCGAGCAGTGCGAGCCGTCTTTCGGAGCCGCAGCTCCGTCAACGTCGTGCGCAGCCCTTCCCGAACGATCCGTCCATGTCGCAGCCTGACCTCGTTGACTCCTGCATGGCCTGCAGAACTTGTCGGAGTGCGCAGGCCGTCGATGAAGAAGACCCGCACGCGAGGGAGAGTCAGAAATGCTTCCCTCGCCCACTTCTCAACCAATTGGGGCGGCACCATGGCGAGGGCGGTGAATGGCTTGCGGTTGCTATGCACGAGGACAGCACCGAGCGAAATGAGAGTCTTACCTGTCCCGCACTCCGCGATCACCGCTGCACCGCGAGCTTCATTCCAGCGCTTCACCACGCCCATGATCGCGAGCGTCTGCGCCGGGAAAGCCTTGCGGAGTAGTTGCCCGATGAGCGGCGCCGCTGGGTCGTCAAAGCCGTGCAGTGGCGGGTAAGTCCGAAGAATCCGCTCACCGAGCTCGGGGGCCCACGCACGCAAATATGTTGCGATTGAGTCGATCTCCTTCGGTAATGGCATAACGTTTTCCTCATGATTCTTTGGGGCGATGCAGGAAAGCGGCGGATGGGAAGAGTTTCAGACGGCAGCAGACGCGAGGGCCGATGCAATAACGTCCTTCTGAATTTCGGCTGTTGTTAAGTAGATGTCGGTGTGCCGCACGAGCGCGGAGAACGCGATGGCACCATCGCGCACGACCATCTGAGAGCACTCCACAGCCGCAATCTGGCTCTCCGAAACACGAAAATCGAGTGGAGCGGTCACTATCTCTCGTGTGTCAACTTCCAGGTTCTCCAGTATCTCCTCCAACTCGACACCGGACTCCTGAACTTCGCCCGGCTGGCTGGCGCGATTCACCCAGGGACTGAAATACTCCGGCGAAGAGTCCCAGTAATACGTCTCGTAGAAGGCAGGATCGACGGCCTTCTGTTCGCTCAGGACGTTGATGCGCCGCAGCATGAGCTGCGCAAGTTCCTGACTGATTTCTACGGCTGCGTAATCGCATCCGTCGCTGTAATTGGGGTTGCTGCTCCACACTTTCAGAATGACTCGCATCATCGCCTCCTCATCGGGCCCGCCCAACCGCGTCATGTGTGGTTAGCGGGCTTTCGCCTTGCTGCAAATTCGACTGTTCCAAGAAAGTGCGCGGCAACTTCCAGGAGATCGATCCGTTCTCTCCTGGCATTCGGATGAGACGTTCTCTCAGAGCACGGCCAATCCATTTCAGAAACGTCTGCTTATTTCCTTTGACCAGAAGCGGTGAGCATCCGAGGCCGAGCAATGGGGTAATTGCTTTCCGCTGATTGAGCTCGCGCATGAACCACGGCGCCCACTCCGGCACCGCTGGCAAACCATATCGGTACGCAACGCGATAAAGCACAAACACCGGATCGTCGTCGCACAAAATGGTGCGTGCGCCCTCTCGGTCGGCGCCCGGTTTCGTCTTTGCTAATTGGGCCGACACAGCCACCAAGTGCCGCACCGGACGCTTCCCCGGAACCATCACGCTCCCACGAAAGCATTGAGCCTCAGGCCCAAGGGAGGTAGAGATGGCTGCGTGGCCCGGAAGTTGAATCTGGAACAAAGCTCCCTCGATTACTGCCGCCCACAGGGCGCCGATTTCCGAATCACGTCCGACCATCGAAATCAAGTGGGCGCCGAATGGGCCTCGATCATCCCTTCCTGGTTCCAGAGCGGCTCGGTCAATGTGAACCCGAACGCGGGTCGTCGTGTCTTTCATGCGCTTGGTGAACTCCAGCGTTCCAAAGCGCTCGTGTGCGTTTTGCATACCCGTTTCCTCCAAACATTAATGCTTGGCATTCACAGACGGCGGTTTGGTGCGTCAGGTATCTGTCGCCGGCTCAGACACGTGTCTTTTAACTTCCTGGATTGTGGTTGGAATTCCTGCCGTACAGTTAGCGGCGCCCTCTTAATAGCTGCAGAAGAAACACCATAAACCTGGCATGAGAACCACCGAACTGCACGATACTATTGATGGCGAAATCGGACAGAACCGAAAGGGAGAGATCGCGTGCGCACGGTTGAGATCGAGGGCTACGCAGGCAACCCGATTCATTCGCTGAGCGATTGGGAGGAGTATGCAATGCCTCCGGACCGCAAGCGGAAGCATTGGACGCCGGGTCGAAGTGCATGCGAACTTGGGAGGGTTTGGACGACCAACGGAGAACCTGAAACCCCGATGGAGCTAACGGAACTGCTCAATTCGCACGATGCCACGAGGGGCACGGTGATTCGCAAGGGGAAGACTGAGTGCGAAACGCCGCTACCACCGGTGCCGAACGGCCCACGGTGCCACGATCTTGTACTGCTCGCGGAACAGGGCCATTCCAGTGTCACGATCTGCATCGAGGCTAAGGCGGATGAGCCTTTCGGTGGCACAGTAGCAGAAGAACTCCAGAAAGCTAGAAAGCGGCCCTTGACAAGATTCCCCGAGCGGCTTGATTGGCTCACCCGCTCGTTGCTCGGACTCCCCGCATTCAGCGATGAAGGTCGCAATACCTTGTCTAACCAAATCTACGGGCTGCCGTACCAGCTTTTCGCTGCAATGGCTGGCACGCTACTGGAAGCCGAGTTTCGGTGCAGCACTAAAGCGGTCCTTGCGATTCACGAGTTTCGGACGGAGAAGACGGAGGACGAGAAGATTGAACATAACGCCAGGGAGCTGGAAAGCTTTCTTCGCTTTGTACTCCAACAGAATGGCGCGACTAACGACAACTTCAAGCTTCATCACGGTCAGCTGATTGGTCCTCTACCACTGCTCGAACGGGCCGTTGGAGGAGTCCGCAAGATGCCACACGACATTCCGCTTTTCGTCGGGAAAGTCAGAACCGACCGCACTGCCGTATGCACGCGTAACCCAGAGGGCTAGAATCAGAAGACATGAGCGTCACTGCAAAGTTCAATGCTCAACAGTTTCGTTCGCCTTCCGGCATATCCTCTGCTGGGCGGTTCTCTTAATCGCGGCCACAGCGCCTGAATACACCGTCCAATATTTCCTTGCGTCGTCCACCTCTGAGTCTCGGATCACGCCGCCGTATTCCACTCGCACAGCGGGATAGTTGCTCTCGTGCAAGGCTTCGCAGTAATGCCATTCCTTGCCGTCCGAAACAATGAGGTGGTCGCCGTAAGCACCAGGACACGAGCCATTGCAGACCAGAAAGGGAACGCCCGTCAGCGCGGTCAGCTCGTCATAATGTCCGTTGTTGGCCTGCTCATCCACCATCACGATGGCACACGAGATTTCCTTTCCGTCTGCTGATAGTGCCTTTGATTCTTCGAGTCCGTAGCCCATCTTCTCGAAGAGGTCTCTGTCCCGCTCAGAACAAACGAGCGTTGAGTAACATCGGTCACCCATGATTTGTCTCCCCTCTCTGGCGGACGAGTTATTTCAGGGTGGCAATCTCCCCTGTGGCGAAGACCAGTGTCAGTTCGTTCGAGAATCGCTCTTTCTCTCGAATAACCGTTTTCCCGTCTTCTTCCTCTTCCGATTTGTCCACCAGCTTGACCGACTGCCAGTGCGCGATATGGCGCGTTTGCCCTTCGCCAAAGATGCCGTTGAGCATTCCGGCCGTGCAGAGCAACCCAACGTGCCCTCCATGCAGGGGTGTCAATGGGCGGCCAGTCACGTCTGCCTGCTGCGCGAAAAGCACCGCGGAAGCCTGGCGATAAGCCGACGATTTCGGCAACAAGTCTTCTATTTCGTCCAAGGGAAGCCCGCGGTGAACCAACCGCACTGTGTCGCTCGGCGGCGCAGCGTACAGGTGGTCAGGTTCCAGCGGAAGCAGCGAAAGTTTTTGGACTTCTCTCTCGACCGACGCTAGCCAAAGGTGTGCCTGAATTATTTCCGCATCTCGCAGGCGGTCTCTTTCCTGTCTAGTGCGGCGTACTCCGAACACCACGACTTGACCGTAGCGGACACTTTCAGGTTCCGTGAGCCGATAAACACGTGTGTCTCGGAAATTCCTTGAAAGCAGGACCGTGCAATCGGCAACTCGCTTGGCAGGCACGACAAGCACCAGGATGCCCCCAGGTTTGAGCCATCGGCATACATGCTCCAAGAAGAGCTTCTCCATGCGCTGCGATTTCTCTTCGCTGATCTCGAAGTCGTATGGGGGATTCAAGTAGATCAGCGAGAACGATTCCACGGGGCACTGCACGTCAAAGCAGTTCCCGTGGATCACCTCGATTCCTTTAGTACGCGCCTGTTCCGCTCGGCCAGCGTCCAGTTCTACGCCGTATCGCAAGACCTTTTTGTCAGAAGCGATTTCAGCGAACGCGGCGCCCTCCCCCACGCAAGGGTCCAGCGCGCAACAAAGCTTGTCCGGGAATACTAAGAATCTACGGATTCGCTCCGCCTCTCGAGCTGGAAGAGGATAAAAGCCCAGACGTTCGCGTCCAGCAAGACGCATGGCAGCCTCCATAGTGTCGGATTTAGTTCAGAGGGCGGCTTCAAATGAGGTGAGGTCGAAAGATACGAACCCATGTGTCCCAACTGGCTAAAGGTGTGAACGTCTTGCCGGTCTGGCTGGCTCCTCCGGCACCGCACGAATCGCAGTGGCTAAATAGGGTTCTGACTGTACTGTCTAAGCTTGCGGTAGATCGTGGTCTTGCCAATCCCCAATATGCGGGCAGCAGCGATCTTGTCTCCCTTGGTTTCTTTTAGCGCCTTCACAATGGTGTACCGTTCTATCGAATCCAGTCGGTGTGTGTCCGTCTCTGCGAGAGTATTGTTTCCAATCTCTGCGGGAATTAGACAACCATCTTCGTCCCGAAGCGTCGGCCCGGACCCTAGTGCGATGCAGCGCGCCACGAGTTTTCCAATTCACGCACGTTTCCTGGCCAATCGTGTGACATCACCGATCGCCAGAAGTCCTGACATATCGTCTCAACTGGGCGCATTGAATCGGCATGTTTTGTCAGGAAGGCCGTTACGAGAAGTGGGATATCCTCTTTTCGCTCGCGCAGTGGGGGCATCGCTATTGGAAACACATTAAGACGGTAATACAGGTCTCTTCTAAATGCCCCCTCGTCGACAGCGTGTTTCAAATCACGATGCGTGGCCGCGATGAATCTGGCGTTGATTGGCTTGGCATCCGTGGCACCTACGGGACGGACTTCACGCTCCTGAATTACGCGAAGAAGTTTTGCCTGCAACTCTTTCGGCAGTTCTCCAATTTCATCCAGGAAGAGCGTTCCAGCATCTGCGGCTTCAACCAGCCCCTTCTTGTTTGTGTCCGCTCCCGTCAATGCGCCGCGTATATGTCCGAACAATTCGGATTCAATCAGAGTGGGAGTGAGGGATGAGCAATCTACGGCAACAAAGGCAGAGTGCTTCCGTGAACCCGAATTGTGAATACACCGGGCCACGAGTTCCTTCCCGATGCCAGTTTCCCCGAGAATGATTACAGGAAAAGTATGGTCCCTTGCCTTGCCAATGAGACTGTGAATCGTTCGCATCCGCAAAGAAACACCAATGAGACCTCCCGGGCTAACCGTGGACTCCAATTGCCTTCTTAGCGCGTGGAGTTCCACATTGAGCGGTTCCGATCCGGGGTACTGTTCCAGTGCTTGCGCTTCATCTGCACACAAAAAGCCTTCGGATAGTGGTCTACCGCCTGCCATATGCACCGCCTCTTCTGCCTTTCGGGGAGTTGTCTGGGTAACTAGCTCGCCGTCCTTGGGAAGTACAGCAATGCTGATGCTCACAGCGATGGCCGTCCTCACTATAAGGTCGCTATTTTCTTGGGCCTTTTATCAGCCGTTACTCGCCCGGTTTCCGCCGAAAGTTGCTCTGACACGTTCATCGAGAGTGAAGCTGAAGGCTTTTGGGGATTCAAACTCAAGCATCGCCGAGTCGAACCGTTCAATGAAGTCCACCGCTGCCGTTGGCGCCACATAGGTCTGCTGTGAGCCTGCCTTCCTGACAATAATGATTTCGCGTACCCAGACCTCAGTTGCCTTGAACACGCGCTTGACAGCGCGGGCAACCGGGCAGTGAAAGCAATTACTTTGCACACCTTCGTCGATGTCTCGCTGAGTTACTCGTATACGCATCTGACTGACCACCCTTCACAAGCTCGAAAGCGAGCCGAATCATTTGTTCTCGCCTGTGCTCCGATTTCCTGGACATGAACACGAGACGGCAACCTTCTGGCTAATTTCGCAAGCCCTTCATGCCATTCCCAGGCATCCCCTAAGTTGTTGTAACCGAGGGGCTTGAATGAGAATGGCCCACTTATTTGGCATAGCGTTCGAAGGGTGCTAGAGTCCGCGACGAAATGGGTACGGCGGTTCAAGTCAAAGCAGATGCGCTGCCCAACGTGTGCCAGCGGAAGGTCGTTAAGACAAATCCGAAAGGCGTCAAGACAGAGTGCGTTTTTACTGATGGCACTTCCATCTTGGTCTCGAATTTCGTGGCGTCTTTTATTCGCGCTTGCGACGAATTGCTTTTCCCTTTGGAGCATGAAGCAGTCGACGCAGGCACACAAATCTACATTCGCAAGACCGGTCCTGAGGAGAGAAGGCGGGACGTTTTTCAGGCCGAGATCCGTTACGCGACACGGCCCCGAAAAGACAAGCGCAATAACATCTTCGTTTCCGCCGAAGTTCCTGACTCTCAGTTGGGAATTTCCGCCATACACCTTCGTTGTGAGGCGCTGAGGGATTACTTTTATGTGGGCAATCGCTGCCGTGGCTGGGACCGGCAGTCGTCATTCTACGAACTCCTGCGGGTCAATCCGAAGGTGTCGCCGGCAGAATTGCGCCTCGCCTTCAAACTCCGCGCCATGGAGCTCCGCACTGCACACGCGCCAACTGGCGACCTTCGTGCGTTAGAGCGCGCCTTCAATATCCTTGCGCATCCAGAACTGCGCTCTTGCTACGATGCTCTCCTGAATGGCCCTACGTCCCCTGCACTCTTCCCGTATGGCGGATTTGGATCTCTGCTTGTCGCTGGCGATCTTTCACGCGACGGATCGACCTTCTATGCCTCGCGCATCCTCTCGTTCTTACCAGAACAGAAGTTCAAACACTTTCGAGGGCCATTGCGAAACGTCGCATTTCACAACAGCCACGCCATCTATCGGGATTCCCGTCGCAAACTGGAGGTATTCTTCGACCAAGCATCCGTGCCGCTACTGTGGGACGCGAGTTGGAACCAGTGGAAACACCTGCTGGGTGCCAAGATCGGCGTCAAGGGCACCTTCATTCAGAGCGGCAAATATCAACACCGCGCCGGCGCGTGGCATCTCGTGAAGTGGCAAACCGCTCTGCCGAGCCGCATCCAAGTCGTGCTTCCCGTCAACATTGCTGAACAGATCGCCAATGCCCGCAAGACCCACCACCGCTTCGGTGAGTTTTGCGAAGCACTTGATCTGATTCGTGCGCGCATCGAGTCTGCTCCCGTTGAGAGGGCCGAACTGCAAAAGCTCTGTACTGGGTTAGGCATTCCTGGGGATTTCGATGTCGCGCTGATTACTTGGAAGCCAGACTACGACGCCTTCTATTTCAAGCAGCTCTGCGAGCGTGCTCGTCGCCTTTACCTGTTTCGGTCGGAATACATCTTCGATCTTGGGAGGGCGGTGATCGTAGAAACGCCTCAACTAGGCCACGCGACTTACCTCTTCTCCAAGCCCACCAGTATGCCCGACTTTCTTGTGATCTACTGCGGGGTCACCCGGGAAGAGATTCTGCACAATCGCGGTAACGTGGCTGAGAAACTCGGCTTCTTGGGCCGTCTCATCCATGGGCTCAACCCGCGGGCATGGTGCAAAGAACTGAAAGTGCGCGTTGGCGAGACCGTTGATTATGCCGAGGCTTCGGTTGGCTAAGAACTGAAAGTTAGCCATGAAACTACGAATTGGCGAGAAAAGAGCAAGCCAGAAAAAGAACCACTCATTTGGGCTGACTCTCAGCGCTGAGGCGATCTAAATCCTAGCCTGCCAATCGATTGCACTTCTCTATTTCCCAAGGCCAATCGTGCACCACGCTGACTATCTGTCAGTCTCTCGATCCCGCGAATTGACAGCGTGCCCCATTGGCCTAAGATTCGCTCTCCTAAGGGCCTTCACGTTTGGCTGTAGTTAAGGAGACGATTCGAGGTGAGATGAACAACGGCAGGGACCCAACGGGGAAGGGGCATGCGGGCGATCCGACTGTCGTTGCGTGTGTGGTGTTCCAGACACGGGATCCCGAGCAGCTCGTTCACCTGTTGCGCGAAGCATTAACGGGAATTGCTGATCAGGCTCCTGCTAGCTCACCCGTGTCGCCGACAGTTCCTCTCAAAACAGGTTCCGAGGATCGATGGCTGAAGCATCCCGAGGCCGCACAATACCTCGGCATCTCCACGAGCACTCTCTACCGGTACGCATGCCAGCACAAGATTGAGTCACGCAAGCTTTGTGGTCGCCTTGAGTACCGGCGTTCCATCTTAGACAGATTCAAAGATTTGCAAATCCGTCCAGCCAGTCGTTGGCCATCTTCCAGGAGTATAATTCCCTCGGCGCTCGGCTCCGGCAAGTGAGAGGAGCGCCATTGGGACTATACAAAAGGAAAGACTCGCGGTTCTGGTGGATGGGCTATACAGCGAAAGGTGAACAACGGTGCGAATCGACGAAAACCTCCAGCAAAGATCTCGCAAAGAAAATCTGGAAGAAACGCGAAGCCGAGATCGCGCTCGGACGGTTTCAAGTCGGTTGGCCCGGTGAGCGAATGACCTTCGGAGAGTTATCCGAATTGTTCTTTCGTTCACACAGTTCAACGCTTTCTCCAAAGAGCCAGATCAACCACCAAATGTTTGTGAAGAATCTCCGAGCCTATTTTGGGGACCGTAAATTAACGGAGATTGATGAGCGGAGCGTCGTAGAGTATCGCAACTATCGGCACCGCCAGCCGTTGAAGCGGGATCCAAAACGGACGGTGAAAGGGGCCACAGTCAACCGAGAATTGGCGTGCCTGCACTGCATCTTCCAGTTCGCGCTCAAGCGAAAGTACATCGGAGAAAATCCAACCTCCGGTGTGAAGCATTTCGATGAGCGCCACGAGAGGCCATCCAAGAGAATGCTTACTGTTGAAGAAGAACATCGGATTCTTGAAGCGGCACCACCACACCTTCGGGTGGCGGTTGTGTTGCTGGTTCAGACCGGCGGTCGGACTTACAGTGAGGGACTGTCGCTTAGGTGGGACCAAGTGGATCTCGTCCATGGCGTCCTTCACCTTGACGGCAGTGTGAAAACTACTGATTCGGCTCAACCGTTACCGTTGAGCCGATTGGCTTGTGATGTCCTCAAGGAGTGGAAGAAGGAACAAGGCTCGGAAAGCTTGTACGTATTTCCAAGTCCTCGAAATCCGGGCAAGCCAATACGTAGTGTCAAGCGAGCATGGCGGACAGCTCTAGATAAAGCTGCCGTGTCGTATTTTCCGATTTACAATCTGCGTCACGTCTTCTGCACGCGTCTCAGCTGGGTCGCTCCAGATGCCGTGGTGCAGCGCGCGATGCGGCACAGTAGTCCGGAGACGAAACGCCATTATCAACTTGGAATGGTGGACCAAGTTCGTGAGGGCATCGAACGAGCCAACGAACAAGCCTATCAAGACCAAAAAGTACTACGTTTTTACTACGGTGGGCCCAAGCCAGAGAAAGGGGCTGTTCAGAGGTCTGTAAGTAGTTAGAATAGAAGGAGAAACACGAAGCGCCCGTAGCTCAGTTGGATAGAGCGTCTGCCTTCTAAGCAGAGGGTCGGGAGTTCGAATCTCCCCGGGCGCGCCACTTACTCCTTTACTTACAGACTGCTCTTTCTTGTTTGACCTTGGATCGTTAGGCGTCGCGCAACGCGAGACCGCTAAACTGTATGAATATTTA
>WNGL01009345.1_pt1 | contig 20648 bp, 30 predicted proteins | sample 5400591 | NCBI WGS metagenome assembly WNGL01 (sample SAMN13153377, study PRJNA577476) | soil metagenome | isolation source: 80 cm soil or saprolite under Garry oak tree replicate 1 | place: USA:California | collected 2016-06-15 | reverse complement strand
GTTCCACCTATTTGAGTGCCTCTTCAGGGAAAAGATTGACGCGAAGATCCTTTTCCTGAAGACGTTTTTGAAGTTCTTCATTCAGAAAGAACCGGGACAGGTCGGATGTTAATGTAAGAGTTGCTTCAGCACGAGAGTTCCAGGTGTAAAATTCTGGCTGTACAAATCCCAATGTCTTATATTCTCGATCTTCTGATCCCTCATCCTTAAAAGAAACTGAAAGCTGTACCCACTTTTGTGTGTAGAGCACTGCTCGATGTGCTGCATCTAAATACTTTGTGGGAACCTCGAACTTAATAGTTACCCGGCCACGTCGCACTGAATAAGCAATAAGCAATCCATGAAATGTGACAGTTAACCGGTCAATTTTTTGTTCAAGATCGAGCGTTGAAATATCTTCATTTACGGCCATATGACTGCTCCTCGTGGCGATACAGTTCAGCAAATACACGTAGCCCTTTGTCTATATGAAGGTCTGGGAGACAGAGAAACTGGAGGTCTTTGACTTTGAAAATAAACAGGGGAACCTTGTGTACTTCTTCTGAATGATGAATAAGATCGAGGAGATCCTGGTATTTGACAGTTACTTGAGAACCGAGAGTTGCCTTTCTTTGGACCAGGCAACTCTTATTCTGCCCATCCTCTTTCCACTGATCTGTATTTCCTGACCCAGGTGTCGGGTGAATTCCAAGTTCTAAAAGAGCTAGTTTTTCGTCTTTAATGGTTAATCTGTGCATAGTAAGAAGACTCCTCTTACTATAGTATATTTGCATGTAGAATCGCTATATGCTCTTATTTATTCTTCCTTATGCAAAGTAACACTCCGACAAAAGCAACATGCAGCCAAACCCCAGGCATCAGCCATGTCATGGTTTACGGGTTTTCCATACAAGAGAGAAACCTGTTGTGCTGCCCCCTCTTTCCCAATGCGACTTGTCTTAAAAACAGCCGCTTTGAATGCGTTGGTAGGTACCGTATACACAGGAAGTTCTATATTATCAATCAGCGCTGCCACAATTCTGTGAAAACAACGAATAACATCAGTATTATGTATCTTTTTCCACACTCCAGCAGCATTCTTTTTCATGCGATACTCATCCACGTGTTCCAATACGATCAATACCGGATGATACACATCAATGAGTCTTTTCACTTCCCAGACAATTTCTGCACGTACCATTTTATGGGTCATTTTTGTTGAAAAAGAAAGAGAACCAAGATGGAGAATATCCCCCCGTGAATTAACCACAGCGAATCCTGCACGTGTCGAACTTTGATCGATTGCCAAAACACAATCTGGTATCTTCCCTGGTTCAGAGCTATACGGGGGGAGCGCCTCACGTGTTGTTTTACTTCGAGCATTCGTACTCTTTTTCTTGACTGATGTAGTATTCATCGTTTCATTTTCTGCCTTCCTTCAGGTTTCTCAAAACATGCCTTAGCCATGGCACACTTTTTGGCGCGCTCACTTTTTAATGATGTACATACATTCAACTTTACGGGCATAAGGTATTGGTCACGATAGATCGCCTTGTGGTCAGCAACCTGGTCAAGTCGAATAATGTATGGTTCGGCCATAGCTTGATCATATTTGATTGTCCACAATTTAAAATCTTGCGTGGCCTTATTTTCAAAGAGAATAATTCCCTGATGTATCCCGGTAAGATGCATGTACAGGTTACACTGCTGTACTGCCTTGAGATATTCTGGACAATTCCAGCGATCTTTTAGCGCCTGTTCATAGACTTCTGGTCTATAGCCTTTAATTTCAACAACAAATTTTAACCACTGTTTGAACATAAAGTGTTCTGTAATAGCGTCCGGCGTAAATGACAGGTCCCACTTTTTTACCCATTCGTGATGGGTCTTTTCAACTTCGATTGCCAGGCACCCATCGATCACAAACTGACTTCTCCAATTACGTACACGTCGGTACTCATCCATCGTGTTCTCTGCAATACCTGGATAAGCTAGCTCGATAAGCTGTAAGTAGTCTTCTAAGGCTTCTTCAGACATGTTGTGAGTCAAGGCTTCTTGCCACACCTCGTGTATTTCCCACCCATACTTTAGTTTGCGAAGCAGTGACGGATACTTGTATTCCAGTGTCTTTTTAAAGAAGATGGAAAGCACCATTTCTCTCAAGCAGAAATCGTCGGCCAGAATGGAACTGGCATGAACTCTTCCATCTCGTACACCCTTTTCAAGATGCCATTTCACGATAATGTTTTCAAACTGATTCTGCAACCTCGTTTGAACTGTTGTAGAAGTGACATCAATCACGGGGGACTCCTTAAAGACAGGTTATGTTTGCATGGTCCTGCAAATACTCCGCAACACTATGCCTGTGACAGAATGGCGCAGATGATTTGCAGAAGCACACCAGAGCATATAATTTTTCAGACTCAAGACTACTGAGCCACCAGGATATGTTCAAAAAACGTTTCTGTAAAAGAATAAGGTAGCGTTTTCGATACTCCTCTTTTGTAACTGCCTGGTACTGATACCAGCGTGGATCATTAGGCATACTGTAGTGCTTGTATCCACCGACTAGTTCCCAGGTGGGAACAAAAAACTCTAACCTCTCGTACGGTAGATCACCAATGGCAATAGTGTATATTTGATCTGCTCTGCTCAATGCTTGCTTATCATTACATGAACACAACAGGATATTCGGTTTGTTCAATTATTCCTCCATACTTTCGAGATAGGCATTTTCGTTCTCTTCCTCTTCGTCAAGCTCTTTTGCTGTAACCACTTTTCTGGCCTTGTATCCCGCGATCTGACGGTCTTCAGCAATAATGGTGTCTACACTATTGTGCGATACGAAGCCATGCTGAAAGAGCAATACGGCCTCAACAGAACGCCTTTCAGTGGGTCCTACCTTAGACTTGTCTACAATGATTTTACAAATCTGTCCAACCACTCCCAGTTTCGAGTCTTCAATCCTTTTAAGTCTCGATACTCGTAGCCTGAGAGCTACTGCATGCTTTAGTGCCCATCCCCCGTAGGATTGTGGCTGCTTTGCCATCGGACCAAATCCACCAATATTGGCTCGTACTTGATTCACCAGGACCGTTGTCGTGCCAAACTCTTGCATACAGGTTTGCAGGTATGATATCTTTGAACTGAGCAATCGTGCCAGTATTCCCATCGCCCCAACTTTGTCATAATCAGACTCTTCAATGACGGAACGCGGTGTCATAAAAGGAATAGAGTCAATGACTAGAAGAGGTATGCCGATTTTTGCCAGTTCAATTGCTGCATAAAATGATTGTTCAGCACTTGCAGCACTCAAAACTTTACACGTCTCGCCATCAATTCCGTATTGGTATGCCAGGGACCGATTAAGCGTGCCCTCTGCATTGATGAAAAGAGCGTAACTATAGCGACTAATTATTTGATAGCAAACTGTCGTTTTGCCTGCACCCGGTACTCCAAATATTTCTGTGATAAAACCTTTGGGAATACCAAATTCTTTCGTTTCACCGTCTTCCAGTTTCCAGGCTGTCAGATAATCAAGTTCAGGAACACCCGTTGAAATAAACTCGACGGGGGGTTGTTCGCTGAGTGGATGAATAAGATTTTTTCCAAATTTCTTGTTGATACGTAATATTGCCGCAGTTAGGCTTTGAGGCAACATTCCAGTCTCTTCAGCACTTCCCATCGCTTCCCATCACTTCCCACTTATATGCAGTTTTTCATCAGTTCAAGTGTTTCTTTATCGTCTACCACAACCCACCAGGTAATAGTAAAACATTCGTAACTCCCCATAAAAGGAATCGTATAGGCAGTTGCTTCGAGCATACTGTACTGAAATTTTGCAAAAAATTTCAAGAATACCTGCCAAACTTTTCCAATATGGTATTCCTGATCAATCTCGTACACAGGGTTATACGCCTGGCTATAACCAAACTTCTGAATGATCCCTTCCATCCGCCACCCACTCCTGATTCTCATAATAATTTCGAATCACGTTTCCATCTTTAGCATAGTAAATTGCATTCCAGAATGGATGACAATTGACTGTGTGTTTCCGATCTGGAAATTTTACAGCTACGTTGCCAGCATATCCACCGGCCACATGACCTCCTTCTTTCCCATCAACTACTATTTTCATGCCACGTGTAATCCACGGCATATTACGAAATGTTCGTAAGTATTCGAGACTCTGCATTACTTGCTCCAATACTGCGCAACTGAAACATCCAGTGTTTCCTTTTCACCTTTTTTATCTTTTGGGAATGCCACCTTCTTTAAGTAGAAACGTGCTGCTCTAAGCATGCAATCATCTAGTATTTTCTTCGTTTCATCCACTAATGCATCTTCTACCTCACATAAAATTTCATCGTGTACTGTGCCCACAATCTTTGCCCCTGTAGGCAATTCTTTGTACAAGTATGACATTGCCTTTTTTATCATATCAGCGCAAGCACCTTGTATTGGATGATTTTTTGCTTCCCTGGATATGTTCCCCCTCTTCCTTCTATAGTCTATATAGTCTGGAGTATTTCTGTACTCTTCCCAATCCTCATCGGTCACACCACCATAATACGGTTTCTTTAACTTTTCATAGTAGCGAATTCTTCCAGAAGGAGTCCTGGAACACCCATCACGTAATGCATTGTTTGCTGTCTCGTTAAGATAGCTCATAGCTGTTTCGTAGGTCGTTTTAAACGTCTGAAGAGCTGCTTCAGCAACTTCTTTTGTCGTTCCAAGTCGTGCAGCCAGCCCACCAGCACCCATGCCATAGGAAAGACCAAAGATAATCGTTTTTGCCATATTTCTATAGCTGACACCAGGCACAAGGTATGCATATTTTGGATTCACATCCTCTGGCAGATGAAACATTATTCTGGCAATGGCGGAATGAATATCTATCCCCATCTCAAAGGCTTTAAGGAGTGCTACGTCGCCTGATAATTCAGCCAGGATGCGTACTTCGATTGCTGGATAATCACAGGTAAGTAACTTCGAACCCTTTGGCGCAATGAAGCATCTTCGAAGTGAAAGATGTTCCAGACCTTCTTCTTCTTTTGGAATGTTTTGAAAGTTTGGATTATAGGAAGATGTTCTACCGGTGGCAGCACCGATCATGGCGAAAGAAGCATGCATACGACCATCGAGCATATCCACTTTTGCTAGCATCGGATAACCGTATGTCGTCTTAAATTTCTGAAGGTCTTTCCACCGGAGAAGCTTCTTTACAACAGGACGATCAATGTATTCTTCAAGTGTTTTAGCTTTCGTGTCTGGAACGATGATACCAATCGCTCGAAATGCTTCTAAGAGTTGTTGCCAGGCACCAAGATTAATAGGTTCTTCAATACGACGCTCTTCAGCAGGGGTTGCATGACGTGGTTCTGGATGTTCTACATACCATGCTTCACGAACATTCTTTATATATTGTCTTTTATCACAAGTAATCTCTTGTAGTTCGTAGAGAGGAAGCTCCCCCCGCTTTACTAGCCAGTCGTATTCAAATGGAATAGAAGCTATAAAGGTATTGCTTGCCTCTTCCCATATTGAAAAGTTCTCTAAAAGTTTCTTTATTTTTCGAGGTTTTGGATTATCTCGTAGCCATTCTTTATAGACATGATCAGCATACACAGAGTAGTCCATTACTTCTTGTCGTACACTGGTAAATTCTCCCCTGGCATGTTTCCCTACATACTCTTGCGTCGCCTGCTCATCAAGAATGTCTCGTAGCTCCCTCCATACAGCATACTCCTCTTTGGCTATATCATAGCGTTTCCTGCGTGACTCACGAATATACACAGATAACTCTTCTTGAAGCTCATTTTGGAGTTGTTCGTGTTCAGCAGAAAGAATGTCAATGATTTCTTTCCAACGGGGGATATCTACCAGGCACCCACAGTATTCCATAAATGCAAATGCAGGGAGTGCTTCGTTCTCGATTTCAGCAGCTTTAAGAAGTTCAGCCTGTCTGAGTTTCCATGTCTGAATGTCGTGAATTTTTAAGGGAACAACCACATCCTGGCGCATATAAGCTATCTGTGCTTCTGGAAATGGTTCGTACCACTGTTCTAAGCTTTCTCGAAGTAGCTCTCCAGGGTCTTCTGGTTTCTCTTCACAATAGTTTCCATCAGCATTAAACCAGCATTCTTTTCCATCGGCTTCGAAGGAATAATGGCCTGACTCGTAGAATTTTCGTGGTTTATCTAGATTTACAAACCAGACAACCTCTTCTTTGTGAACGGGAATTTCATAGCGTGTCCCAATACCAAGTAAACTAAGGCTAATACCACTATTTCCCCAGGCTACACCATGTATAACCTGTTCCTGGAGCATGGTATCCACGGTAAAGTCAAGTTGGACACCACCAAAGGACTGGAAGAGCATTTGCCAGTCATATTTCAAATTCTGACCGACAAATGTTGGACCACTGTGAAGAAGATCGTCAATCGCTTCAAACCAGAATATTTTCTCGTGATCAGTCATTTCATGTAATGGTCTGCAATCCAGGATATAACATTGATCTTTGGTACCAAACTGCATGGCGATGATTTTATCATGCCGTGGATTTTTTCCAATTGCCTCAGTGTCAAATCCAAGAAATTTTTGATCTTTGAGAATACTGGTAATTTTGGGCAACTGCCCTATACCTATGACCTGTGTGCCTGGTCTGGTCTGTATCATAATTATTTTCTCGCCTTCTCTCAGAAAATAATTCCTACCAAAAAGAGAAAAAAGACCGGGGAAACTACGAGGAGTTCCCCGGATAGATTAGTGTTTATAGGGATTCATAAGTCTGACCAAAGAACCATCTCCAATCAGCCTTTTCCATACCTCAGATCGAGGATCAATAGAGTCCACCGAACTTACAAACAGCTCCACCGGTTTATTCACTTTTATTGCAAGAGTTATAGAGTGAAGTGTCCCTTTACTGAAGCAATCCCAGAATGCTACTACTTTGTCAGAAAGAGACACGATATCTACATTTCTTCTATACCCGGCCCCTCTCCCATACAATTCCCATTGCGCTGGAAGAGACAATACCTCTAACCCACATTTTCTTCCCTCATCCTCTGCTGTCTGGTCAGGACCTATGGCATGGCCGGATATAATTCTGTCACCTGGAGAAAGGTGCTGAACATATTCACGCACCTCTTCCAGATAAGCATATTTGCGAGATCCTATAACAGCAATATCCATGACTAGGAAGCCGGTCTGAAGGCACGAGAAGTTCCAGCAGGACGAGATGGTGCCTGTCGGTTTTGGGCATATTCACAATCTGCGTCATCAAGTTCCAACTGGTTTTTCATGACAGGAATAGGACGTGATGGAGCAGCCTTTTCAGCAGGAACAGGCTCATTTGTTGGTACAGGTTTTGCACCCTTAAACTTTGCCATGATGCGTTGACGCTCTGCTTCTTTTGCAGCTTTGTCATCCTCGTCTTCTGTAAGAAGAGAAGGTTCGTACTTACGTGCGATGAGACGACGCATCTGATCGAGAGTAAAAGGTTTGATACTCACTGGTAAAGGATCGGCTTCAACAGCGTCTATCTCATAAACCTTTCCTTCTTCTGTACGACGCTCAGTAATGAGGAGAGTGACATCGGTGATTGAAACTTCTGGATTTGCATCAACCCATTCGAACAGAAAACGATACGGAGAGTTATTTGTGTATGGGAACAATAAAAGTTTCTGCCAACCAAGTCGGCTATTGGGATCGGATTCGTCGTGTTCTGGATTGAGTTGCAAAAGAGGAGAACTGTAGTATTCGTGTATGTTCTGCATTTTCTTCCCGTATGCACCTGCACAATACGGGCAAGACTTTTTCCCAAATTCAAACCAGCAAGGTTTGAAGGTAAACTCTCCACCAACACCTGAAGGATCTGCCTTGTACTCCTGGTGAATATGGAAACCTTGATCAGGGTTGACACGGCTTTTTAACACGGTTGTTCCTATGCTGTTTTCGTCCAACTCAATCAACATACGAATAGCTACGGGAACGTCTGCCTTGAAAAAAATGTCTGGTTTAGGGGTAGATTTTTGGATTGCGCGGTCGCCGCTATCTTTCATGATTTTTGGTGCTGGCATGTCAATTTTCTTCTTTCTTGTGTGTAAACTTTCTGCTAAGATGCCTTACGTAATGATGTAAATGAATGTTTTGGATAGTAAAAAGATTGTAAAAAATCTGCTTTTCGCATTTCTGGTATGTCGTTTACGTTTCCAATTTTCAGACGCCTCACAGGTCTACGCCCGTTCACCTTGTTGACGAGAATTCTATATCCCTCCTCTCCTGCCTCGTCATTATCTCCACCCCAAACGATTTCACTTGCATACTGTAAAAGCAAGTAGAGTTGGACATCTGAAATATCATTCCCTAGTATGGCTGCATTGTTTTTTACCCCAAACTGATGACTCATCATGCTGTCAAGCAAACCTTCTACAAGCAGCACCACACCAGGAACAAGATGACCAATTAAATGTAGTTCCTTCTTAAAACCAGTATTATGGAGATACTTTGGAAGAAGTTCTAGCGAAGGGTCATCACAACGCCTTCTCAAAGCACCCACAACAACACTCTGCTCCCGTAAAGGAAATACATATCGATAAATACGTTCCGGGTCTATTCGAGCTTCGTAAGCATTCAGAGTTTCTGGAAGAAATCCACGGGAAGGAAGATATGCGTCCTGAGTATTTTCCAACCAGTTCTCACAAGAGAGACTTGAAAAGTACTCGTAAGCGGAAAGAACCGATTCAAGTTCTTGCTCATTGCGACTTTTCTTTTCAATCTTTCCCGATGGGTAAAAGACACTCTTTAATCGAAAAGCAGCCTGCAATTCCGTTATGCCAGAAGTTTTTGCGTATAATTGACGAAAATTTCCGGCCTTATGACAGGACTTGCATTGGAAAAGACCACTTACTCTATTCACACGTAATGATGGGGTATGGTCCTCGTGCCCCACAATGTCCTTGTGAAATGGGCAAAGAATCGTTATTTCTTCCCCATGAGCAGGAATATTGAACACAGAACCAAGTGCTTCTTCCACCGTAGTAAACATAATACTTACTCTCCGTTATCGTTGACTGACTTGTAAAGAGTATAAGCTATTATTTGTATTTTGTCAATACATTACTACGGTATTTTCCTGAAAAGAAAAATATCTGATTATTTTCTATCGAGCTATGAAAAATGAAATAAAGTATACCGTAGAATCTTCTCTTCTTATTGTATCAGGCGACACAATCGAAACGTGTAGTATCGTGTATGCTTGACAGATTGAATACAATCGATTATAGTACAGAAAAAGGAGGTTTGCCTTTGCCAATTTTACAAATACTCAGCTACACCCTGGCTCTTCTAGGATTAGCTGCAATAGTTATCGCACATGGTTCCCTACTATACATGGGAATCGGTATTGTCCTACTTGCCCTTTCACTGGGAAGTGCAAAAAAAGTCATTTTCCAGTAGTTCAACCCCCATTTGGGGGTATTTCTTTATAAAACACAAATCTTCAATAGTTGAGGAGGCGTGTTTTGTCATTTCCAGGATGGATATCTGTTCATACACACATCGGACCCCTACCGATAGAAGATATTGTTTCGAAAAAACTCCCCGTCCGTATTCTCACCAATAATCACGGACTCAATGTCTGGGGAACTATTCAACACTATAAGAGCCACCCACCACAGACTCTCATACGCTTCGTTCTCACCAACGGGACCTGCATTGAAACAACTCCAGAGCAAAAAATATACACCGCTAAAAAAGGATATGTTTCAGCACAGCAAATAACTGAAAAAGACCGGATTGTGACACTTCGTGGACTTTCCCATTTTAAGTATGAATCTCCTACTTCCATAGAATATATTCCAACACCTTATAGGACACACGAACTTGTTATCGTAGAACACCACACATATTTCACGAAAAATATACTGGTGAAAGATACTATGGTATAATACAAAAAAGGTGGTGTGTGTAGTATGGGGCGGGGGGAGTATGCAAGCAGATCCAATACCCACAATAGCTTTCCGCTTAGATGTACTGGAACGTGTTGTGCAACAACTAAAAGACCAGCTTAATTCCTATGTACCAGTACGAGAAAACGATCTTCAGCTCCGCATCATAAGAGAAACAGTAGAACGAACAGAAAAAGAAGTAAACTCTATAAAGATTCAAATCGAGCACGAAGAAGACTACACGAAACATCAACTTGGCGAGCTAACGGTAAAAATTAATGGTCTGGAAATAGAACTACGGGAACGCGACTCAAAGCAACGTGAGAATCAGAATAAATTGCAAATCCAGGCATTATCAGGAATCGTAGGAAGTATTATTTTCCTTCTAAGCAGCATTATTATTGCCTACATCACGCACATACTGCATTAAAGGAGGAAGGAATGTTCAAAGAGTTGCTTAGTACTTCACAAGGATTTATCACATTTATCCGTATAGTGGAGATACTTGCATTTTTCACATTATTCGTGCTCATGATCCTTGGAGCAATTCCGCTTTTTATATCAAATACAAATACAACCATACATTACGCATCACAGCAAACAGCACTGGTAGAACGAATGACGAAAGATACACTTATTCTTGCATCTTCAACAACACTTTCAGGTGCCAAAGACCAGGCCATTAACGAACTACAAACCACACTACCAGTATTTGAAATAAATCAGAAAATACTACAAAATACCAACCTGGAAACAATTGATGAAAGTTTTTTTCAGGACTCTACATCTCCCTACGCATATATCGATGCAGCAGTAAAAATTATCCTGAAAGATCCAAAAAATAAAACAACTGTCAGTAACGAATCTGAAATACTGCTTTCTCCAGACCACCAGTACTTTGTCGATCTCGCGCATATTTCAAACAATCTGCAAACACAGGAATACAGCAGCCGATACCTTCTGTTTTTCCTGGAGGAAGGAGTATGCCTGATCCTGGTCGGAATAAAGACAATTTTCTGGGTAAGTGTCGAAAGTGCAGCCAGAAGATACAAAAAACCACAAGAAAATTTGCACGACATACCTTAAATACAGCTTGCTTTAAATACCCGAAAAATTCTTATATGAGACACTTTACGTCATTTTTACAAAAAGGTAGAATGCCACTCTGGCAGCCTGTGGAGCTGCCAGAGTGGCATTAATTTTACTAAAAATCCGGGTAATAAGAAGTAGAGTACCTCAACCTACCTATACCTACATAGATATCATATAGGATTGCCCGTATAGCTGCACGTGTTCTTAATATTCTATTCCTGTTATTATGTCGTGTTCTAATGCTTTTATCATGACTAAAAGATCTAATCTTTCCAGAACATCCTCTTCGTAATTATCTTCTATGGCTAACCCATCATGCTGATGTAATCGAATACGAAATGTTTCGTTACATGATTTCTTTTCTTTAGCAGCCACATCATAGATTGCACCGATGATATCCAATTCATAGGTTTGTACCAGGCATGCAACAAAACTATCAATATCTTCCCCCCGTCGATACTCCATATCACCAAAAGCACTTTCCATTCCTCCATCAATTTTGATCATTCTTCTGGCATTTTTTAATGCCTCATCAACATCTCTTAAAATGTGGTAATCAGTGAACGTTTTGTTCTTTTCCAGAGATACGTTTTCAAAATTTTCTGCTATCTGATTTTCTACATTATCTTTCCGCATACCGAAGATCATACTGTAAAGACCTTTTTTGAGGTAGTCTTTCATTTGCTTTTGTTTACCATCTGGACATTCCATATATTCAAGGAGTTCAGGCCAGATTGATTTCCCAGACTTCATAACTTCCTGAACAGAAGCAATCTGGAATATTCCTCCAACAATTGCCAATTGACAATTCCTCAGATCAAGGTCAATCCAACCAGGGCATAATACTTTTCGAATATCTTTCGAAAGATATTGCATAGCTGTCCCAAAGATACGAGGTGTTTTTGTGGACGGATCTTTTCCCGGATAGTAGAACGGTAAAGGCATATTTTCTATTTTTCTTAGCGTTTCTACATGTTTTTCACTGTTTGGTAGTGTGTGTGCCACTTTATAGGCTTCGTCAATATGTAATTCCACTGTTTCCTGGAATGGCTTTAAGGGGAGACTATGTAGATAACTGACTATTTCTGCTTGCCTTGAGTAACGCCATTCAAAAAGTTTTGCAGTTTTTCGTAATCTCCTACTTCCTTCTGCAAGTTTTCGATCATTAAATGGTTTCATGTCGTATGTGTACACTTTTTCTCCCTCATTTTCTTCGAATGCTTTTCGAACCAATTCAGAAATTCCACTGTTGGTGATCATGCGACACTTCTGGCCCTGATGCCAGTAATCGCGATACTGCAAATTACGGGAAACTTGTTGAATATACGGCAATAATAGCTCTTGTTCAGTATTGCAGTGATCTGGATCTTTTTCTACAAACGATGCCAGCACACGATAGGGAATAATAATCCCCCCGTCTACACTATCAAGAGCATGTGATCTACGAGCAAGATAGACAAAGAACAGACGCAATCCTCGATTTTCTTGTAGTACTGGCAAGATACTGACAATGAGATCGCGCTGTGACTTTGTAATGGTTTGCAATTTTAACTGCTCATGCTCAAACAGTTTGCGATGCACGCTATTAGGAGAAGCTTTCACGCTTCCCCCCGTCATGCATTGGACAATAGTTATCCATCTATGTTATAATCCTTTTGATGGTCCGATATGCATTTGACAATCTATAAACCGAACTGTGTTGTTGCCAGCAATGCAGTTCTTTTTTTTTGTCTTGTGGAGATTATACTAAAATATATGAAAAAATGTCAATCTAAATCCCATGGTTTTCATGCAATTTTTTAAATATACCTTAAAATACGTATAAAATGCCTTGACAATGTTCCTAAAATAGCTTATACTTATTGTATGGTTCTCCTCCGTGAAAGAGGTACAGATAGATGGTAAAATTACGAAATCCAGTTGCTCCTGATCAGGATTTTATGCAGTACAAGCATTTTTTCTGTTTCGAAAGAGGGTTAGGAGCGCTGGTAAACGGTTTAAAAATTTCTCAGTCAACCTGGAATTTAAAGCTTGACGATGGGCAGATCGTTTCATTGCTTATTCACATTTCAGTAGGTCCGACAACGCTTTCGGCCAGGATAAATGCTTTTGATCGTGGTAGTTTTCGTTGGAACTTTATTCACGATCTTTTTGTCGATGATATTGATTCGAAAGACCTGCTTTTGCTTTCTCCAGAAGCTTTTACGCTTATGAAAATTACTCCCAAGGAGATACAGGATGACGAAAAAAAGCTTCTGGATTACACGGATAAATTGTTTAGCGGTAAGATTATATAGTAGAGGTGTTTCATGGCAGATATTATAAAGCAGCCAAACGGGAAGTTACTTTTTGCCACACGCCGTGGTGGACGAATTACAAACGTCTACCCAAATCTTCATCTTTTGCAAGTAAAGCAATGTGTTATGGATAACCTTAAAAACTACAGTGAAAAGGAAACAGTAGCTACTATATTGGCAGCTCACAATAGCCAGGACCATTCGGCATGGGAAGACTTCTTGGATAGCTATGCCAGGTGTTATGGGTCTGCTACTGCACTAAAACTTGCAAAGGAGGTTGGAGATGGTGAGTTTGTTGGATATGCTTAGTAATATAAGTATAGGCATTATCATTTTTGCTGGACTTGGTTGTGGTCTTTGTGTTGTTCGCTATAACTATGAGAAGGAACACCTTGCTCTTCCTCAAGCACCTTTGAAAAGGCAGATACGGGGGGGGTATCCGGTACGACAGCAAAGAGGTCCTACTCGTCGTTTACCTGATAATGAAGTTACTGGTACGTTACGTCCTGCTGCCAGAAAAGTTCCTTCCCAAAGGCTTCCTCAAGTTCGAGAAGAGCGTATCTTTTCATCTTTGCAGAGATCATACTCAGTAGACATTCCAGATTGGCAACGCTACGCTGTTTTTAGTTCTGGTTTCTTGTACGCTTTCCTTATCATTATGATGTTCATCAATTCTCAGGTGAGATAATGCTTGTACATATTATTGGAAGCTTGGGGGTATTCGTTGTCGTCTCTATTCCATTATTGGTCATTTGTGTTAAAAGCAAATGGGATAGTGATCAGCAATGGAAGGATGATTGTTTGGAAACAGATATGTTGATGCTTCCCAGGCCAGAGAAACCTGTGCAATCTTCCTGGTTGCTTCGTGCTTTTATCTTCTCCCTGGTTATCGTTGTCTGTTCTATTGTTACGTAGGAGAGTACATGTACTCTCCTACTAAGAAAGGACCAGGACAATCCAACATATGGCTGCTAGGACTCCAGCAATGAGAAAAAGTAGCCACAGGAAACTCCCACTTTTGGCTGCATATCCAGGGTAAGCGTATCCGAAAAGGAAAAGAATCGCGAAGCAGAATGCCATCACCGCATGTGGCTGAATACAGTTTATAAGAAAATGCATAACACCCCTCCTTCACTATACCGCTTGTAGATTGTCTGTTACAAGTGTGCTCCCATTTTCAAAAACAAAGAGATATACTCCCTGATTTTCATTTTTCCAGCCAATGCAATGCACAGTCCTACGTACCCGTCCATCCCCCCCGCTTAAGCTAATGGGAATATATCTTCTTCTAAAAAAGATTGTTTCTGCTTTTTCTGGAATAGCTACATGATGCCCATAAATAGGTTCTTGATCAGGAAGAAGTAGCCATACTTCTTTTACAGGTTTATTTTCAACATCTTTCCAGGCATATCCATCAGGATGGTCGTACTCGTGAAGAGCTTCTCCATCATGGTAAACAACACACCACTCATATACATCTTTTACCATTTCCATCATATCATGCCTCATCGTAAGTCAGCAATATATTTGGTAAAGCTATTGCATTTCCTGGTCCACTTACGTATGTATTATCTGTGCCAGTAACACATACTGCCATACTTCCGTTTGGTCCTGTACTACCTGTTGATACACCTGTATTATCGTATACTTGAAGACTTGTAGTCATGCTTGTATAGCCTGCCGGTGTAGCTCCGTTGCTTCCAGATGATGCTGGTCTGTTACCTGATGCGGCCTGAGCATAGGAAGCAACAGCTACCGCTTTCCACCAGAGAGCAAGACCTGTGGTAGTAGTAGTTGACATGTCTATGCGCCTGTTTGAAATGGTGGTTGTACCAGTAACGGTAACTGATAATACGAGATTTTTTATCCAGCTAAAGTTTGTGCCGGTTGCTGTAGGTATAGCAATCGGTGTTGTCCCTGTGGCAGTATCTTCCAGATTGAATTTTATACCGCCTTCTGCACTTGCCCAACTAACTGAAGATCCAGTACCTATTTGCCCCTGGCATATCGCTGCACTCATAATATTCCTCCTCTACTCTAACACCTCTAATACATCAACAGCATTATGGCAAAATAGTCCATTCTCCAATATCGAAATCCAATAACTACATCCGCCACATTGACCTGGTAGGAAACAATTCCAGGATTGGATTGCACAATATGTAGTGTTCCTGCACCCTGTATTTCAATAGCGTTGATAATATTTTTAAAGTAAATAGAAAGATCAGAATCAGAGAGTCCAGAGAGGTCAACTGTTCCTGAATCGGTTTCCAGGCTGATTTCCCATAATGGAGCAAGTTGTGCTTTAAACTGCGATTTTATCCATGGTGAGATGCCCACTACTACCCCCCTTGTGTCCCTCTTCCACTTAACTTCCCGTCTCTTCCCATTCCACTTAACTTCCCGTCTTTGCCTGATCCTGTTATTTTTCCGTCTCTTGCAATGGCAATTACTGGAATACTTGCAATAGAAGGACCCACAACGATAAATAATGTCCCTCCAAAGGCTCTAGGAACTGTTATAACCATAATTTTTCCTTATTTCATGGGGGACCAGCGAGAATTTGTCGAGTTCCATATATACCCTCTAGCATTATTTGCAGCAATAACGTCACTAGTTCCATCAATCACATTAGAGGTGGCGGCTGTTGCCATTGTGATCGAATTACCGCTTGTATTTTCTACTACCACAATTTGCCCATCTATTGTTCCTGCTTGTAATATCACACCAGTTACCGCACCACTCGTGGTTACTTTTGATGCGCTTATTCCAGATGTGCTGATTGTTCCACTGCTGGAAAGTGTCGGTGTTGAAGAACTTGGTCCAACGGAAATTGACCCCTTAGAAACAATAGAACCGTTCCCATCCGGGTTTAACTGGTATTTAATTGTGGAGTAGGCATCTGAATAGCCTCTGAACTCGCAATTATTCGGTGTTTCGAAGCGTTTGACATTCGTGTTTAAATTAAAAACATCAGATCCAGCATCATCTCTTGCAACAAATGCACTATATGCATTAATTGGCATAATAAATGTGCCGCCTTTGGCCTGTGTGCCATCTGCGGTTAATCCTGTGACATGGAGAATAAGAAAAGTTTGGCTTGCCCAACTCCCGGTATAGCAACTGCCTGCTGTTTGATAACATTGGCACATGAAACAGCAGTCTTCGCTCCTGCACTTTGATTAATCTCACTTGGAATAGGAGTTCCACCAGCGCTTTGACCGATCTGGATACCGGATACAGTGAATGTTCCAGCTCCAAAGATCAGACCACCAACCCATGTTGTCTGTGGTCCAAGGAGAATTACCTGTGTTGTATCTGCTCCTTCTGCAACACAATTGGTAAATACACCAAGTGATGGTTCAATAAGGAAGCAAACGGCTGTTACTCCTGTCGTAGGTCCCCAGGCATGAGCATTTGTCACTTGAATGCCGGGACAATTTGGGGCGAAATGAAAACAGTGTGAACCATTGCTGTAGCTGATGATATTCATGAATTGACTATCGTGTGGTCCACCAAACTGTATTCCTATGCCATTGCAATCATGGACTTTAACATTGATCCATTGTGATTCCATTGCATCTTGACCAGGAGAGCTACTTCCCCCGTTCCAGTCACTTAGAATACCTCCAGTGTACCCGTTACGAACACGAATGTTTTGCAAGATGTAGCCATAGGCATAGAATCTAAGAGGGTAGGATGTTCCACTACTTTGATTTGCTTTGTTTCCGTCTAGAGTCAAATCATAAAATCCAAAATTATAGACAGATCCAGCCGACCCGGTATTAATTGTTTGGCTTAGATTAATACTGCCAGTTTGAGCAGAAAATAAGTCAGTATTTGCACTGTTTTTTAGTTTAATGATCGTTGATTCAATCCCTGAACCACGCCAATGTACCTTGGCATTAATCGTCTGGTTTCCAGTGAGATAGGTACCTGGAGGTAAGTAAACATCTCCGCCATTTACAGCAGCAGCCGTATTTGCTGCTGATAGTGCAGCACTGTCGTCTGTTGTACCGTTTCCAGTTGCCCCATAATCTTTTACATTGAAATACAGAATGTTTCTTTGCACAGTTAATTGATATGGCATTAGAGCGCTCCAAGGACAACAATATTTGCTGCTACTGTTCCATTGATATTTTGAGCAGCAGCAGTGTATAAATGTAGTACTGTACATTTTTTAGGATATGTAAGCATAGAGCCAGGCACGAGCAGAAGTGAACCAGCAGAAGCAGCAGTATCGAAGGCAAAATTTACATTTACTGCTGTATTGTTTTGTACAATCACTCTACTAACCTGACTACTGAATGTATAGGAAGTATCGCTTCCAGCATTTGTTGCTGACGGGGGGGAGGTAGCACTTATATAGCCTGATTGTTCTACATCTTGAACACTTTGATTTCCTGTTGATGTAACTGTGGCTTTTCTCCAGGGGTAGGTACCATCTGATATTTGTTGTGCATTACGAGCGGTATCTCCAACAGATACGGTATTGCATTGAAGTGTTCCGCTACTTGCAGGAGCAGATGTTCCAGCGATAGCAGTTAATTTTAAGGGGAGTGTATTGACATTTGGACCGGGAGCACCTGTTGTTGTTGAGGCAACAACGTTATCAAGACCATCGATTGTCCAGTAGGTTCTATCTCCTCGATAGAACATCGTATAGTAGTGAACAAGTGCATCTGTCGGCTGCTTACTATTTCCTGTTGCTGAAGAAAGATCCTGGATAACGTTTCGCGTTCCACCCTGGTACATGACAGCATACATTTTCCCACCGAGAGCTACCTCAAACCCAGATGCATCGGTAAGTGGAGCTGCTGCTGTAGGAGTAGTAGGAGAAGTACCTGTTCCCCAGAAAAAATACGTGTTGGTGACATATGGTGATGGGATATTATTTCCCATGGTAACGTGTAGCCAGCCAGGATTGACTACAGGAAATGTTATCTGGCTTTCAAGATAACTATAGCCGTTTGCTGTGGTACCAGTTCCAAGCACTGTATCTGAAACAACATTTGTTGCAGCAACACCTCCACCACCTGAAGACGGAGATTTCCATTTATTTGTCGTATCAAGACCAGTATCAAAGCTATCCATAAAAAGTTGGGTTGCTTCGAGTGAAACACGTAACTCTCCAGGTACAAAGACCGTAGCATTGTATGGATCAGTTGCAGCAACACCCGCAATAGTCATAGATCCAATCTGATTAGTCCCTGTTGGTAATGACTCTTGTACGGCAGATTTAAGATTTCCAAGTGGTGTAAGTGTTCGGGGCAGGACTGCATCGGCAACCATTTTAATCGTTTGTAGTCGGAATGTCCCCTGATTAGTAGTTCCATTCGTATAGACTATTCTATAGAATTGACCGATAAGATTAACGACAGTGGTAAATGCAGTACTTGCGGAAACAGTAAAGGTGTCAGTAGTGTCCCAATTGGTTCCATTTTGGGATTGTTGAAGAGAAAGACCATTTGTTGCACTTACTTGATCAGCGAAGACTTCTACGGAGAGCGTTGAATAATTCAAGGATGAAGTGCTTGTTCCTGTAAAAACAGAGTTAGCAGTAAGGGTAGCAGTACTGCTATTATTCGTATCAACACTATTTCCGTGTTGTATAGAAATAGCTGCCTGATCGGAAGCAACGACTACAGGAATAGAATTTGCGGAAGTTTTACTTCCCAGAGAAATAGCGGAACCAGCAATCTGTACAACGTTTATTGCCGCATTGCCTCCAGAATTGATGGCAAGTTGATTTGCTCCATTCCATACTCCGACATGGGCATTATTTGAGGAATCAATTGCCATGGCATTTGTAGCATTATAAATGGTGACATGGGCATTATTATTGGCATCAATGGCTAGTTGGTTGGTTCCAGCAGTATCAACGAGCTTGACGTTTCCAATAAGATTGCTTCCGGTAGGAAGAGATGAGCCAATGTTTATAGTTGACATAGTGCCTCTTCCTAGATGTAACCAACTGTCACAGCAGGAGTACTTGCGCCTCCTGGTACTTGAATGCCAGTACTAGCAATAAACTGGAAATCATAGACTGAACCTGCCCCTGCATTCGCTGGAATAAACCCTAGAATACTTCCTGTTGTTGCTCCTCCTGTCGCATTATCATAAAAAGTAATTGCTGCTGTTCCTGATGTAGTGACAAGAACACGACATAACCTTCCAGCGCCAGATTTTACAACGGTATTAGTTGCTGCTGCTGCAATGGCTGTAGTAGAAGTACCTCCAGGACTGGTTACACCGACCATTGTTGTATTGTTGGCTGGAAGTGTGACACCGAGTGAACTTTGGTTTGAGGAAAGAACAACAGGAATACTTGAAGCCATAACCGCTTGACCAAGTGCAAGTGACGAACCACCGATCTGAGTAATATTACTTGTCCATGGTCCACTTGCTTGCGTGACAGCGCCGATTGTATTTGCTCCAGTAGCGATAGCGGTATTGACTGTCACATTGAACGTATCAATTCCAGTAGATACGATTTGAGCACCACGTGCGGAAGTTTGTAGATCAACAATCTGACCAGTCGTCACAGTTGGTTGGGTAGAGTTATACACACCACCTAGTTTGACAGGATTATTTGCATTACTTGCTCCACTTGCCACCATGCCAGCAATTGGTAGTGGTCCAGCCTGGTCAGAAGCAATGACTACAGGAATAGAATTTGCGGAAGTTTTTGAACCTAATAGTTGATTTCCACTCGTATCACGAAGGTTTGCGTGTATTGCCCTGTTCGTTGTAAGGCGAATTGCTCCTTGCTGACCAGTTGTTAAAGCTGTTGCACTATCGTTGTAGACACCACCTGTAGGAACAAAAGATGATGTACCGGCTGTCCAGGCAGCCTCATCTACAATAGAGAAACCGGAGCCACCACCGCTCTTAATATTGACATCGATTGCATTGGAGGTTGATGTAATAGCGGTGCCTGTACCATCGGTCAATCCAATTTTCATAATGCCTGTAGCCGCTACAGCTACAGCCGAACCGGAAATTTGTGCGATATTGGCAGGCAAATTTGATTGATTCGAGGCAATAACAACCGGGAGAGAACTGGACATGGTTGTTTGTCCAAGAGTTACGGCAGAACCACTTGCCTGGATGTTCACATTACCAACTGTATTACCACCAGCAGGCAATGCGGCATTGACGTTTACTGGTACCGGATTGTTTGTTGAGTTTCCGATATTTACTGTTGACATAGACTTCCTCTACCATTTCCCCACTACTAGTAATAACAGATTGTAACTGCACAGCAGTTGGCAACAGAGTTGGCAACAATTCCCTGCAATGCAGGACTGTTAAAAGCATAGACGGAACC
>WNGL01006241.1_pt1 | contig 20654 bp, 18 predicted proteins | sample 5400591 | NCBI WGS metagenome assembly WNGL01 (sample SAMN13153377, study PRJNA577476) | soil metagenome | isolation source: 80 cm soil or saprolite under Garry oak tree replicate 1 | place: USA:California | collected 2016-06-15 | reverse complement strand
ACCTGGCAGCGCTCGGTGCGATGCAGTTTGGCATAGGGGTTGATGGCGCGAATCCGCGCTTCGACTTCCGCCAGTTCCGCCTTGGAAACGAGGTCGGTCTTGTTGAGCACGATGACGTCGGCGAAGGCGATCTGGTTCTTGGCTTCCGGCGCGTCCTTTAGGCGATCGTTCAGCCATTTGGCGTCGGCCACCGTCACGACCGCGTCGAGCCGCGCGTTCTTCTGGACATCCTCGTCGACGAAGAAGGTCTGTGCTACCGGCGCCGGATCGGCAAGGCCGGTGGTCTCGACGATGATGGCGTCGAATTTGCCTTTGCGCTTCATCAGGCCGTCAAGGATGCGCACCAGATCGCCGCGCACCGTGCAGCAGACGCAGCCATTGTTCATCTCGAAAACTTCTTCGTCCGCGCCGATAATCAGATCGTTGTCGATGCCGATCTCGCCGAATTCGTTGACGATGACGGCGTATTTCTTGCCGTGGTTTTCCGACAAAATGCGGTTCAAAAGGGTGGTCTTGCCGGCGCCGAGATAGCCGGTCAGCACGGTCACGGGAATTTTTTGGGAGGTCAATTCTGGCATAATAACTCCGGGGCGATATTCGCGGCGGGCCGGCGGCAGGGAGGCCCCTGCCCTAATTCGCCAGCGCGCTCGTCAGTGCCTTTATATTGTGCCTGACCATATCAATGTAAGTGGGGGCATCGCCCTTTTCACCCGTCAGGCTGTCGGAATAGAGCGTTCCGCCTACCTTCGCGCCGGTCTCGGCCGATATCCGGCGGATCAGGCGGGGATCGCTGATATTTTCAAGGAAAACGGCCGGAATTCTCGACGTCCTGATCTGGGTGATGATGCCGGCGATGTCGCGTGCGCTGGCCTCGGATTCGGTGGAAACGCCCAAGGGTGCCACGAATTCGATGCCATAGGCTGCTGCAAAATAGCCGAATGCGTCATGGGTCGAGATCACCTTGCGGCGCGCTTGCGGGATCTGCGCGATGGCCTCGCGCACGTCACGGTCAAGGACATCGAGTTTCGCCAGATAGCGTTCGGCATTGGCACGAAAAAACTCGGCATCCGCGGGAGCGGCGGCGCCAAGCGCGGCGCGGATATTGGCGACATAGATCCTGGCGTTGACGACCGATTGCCAGGCATGCGGATCGGCATCGGAGCCTATTTTGAGCGGCGCGATACCATCGGTCGCGGCCACGATCACCGCCTTGCTGCCTGCGGATTGCACCAGCCGCGGCAGCCAGCCCTCCAGGCCAAGGCCGTTGATGATCACGAGCTTCGCATCCGCAATCTTCTTGGCGTCCGCCGGCGCCGGCGCGTAAACGTGCACGTCGCCATCGGGGCCCACCAGTGTCGTGACGTTGACGCGATCGCCACCAACGTTGCGTACGAAGTCACCAAGGATCGAAAAGCTCGCAACGACGTTCAAGCGATCCCCGGCGCGCGCAGGGATGCCGGTTGCAACGAGCACGAGGCAGGCGAACCAGATGAGATGCCGCATGAACGTCACGCTTCAAGGTGCCGGCCGGGGAACATCTGCCGGACCAGGCCGCTGACGCTGCCGAACAACACCGAGACAACATAAAGTCCCGCCGCCACCAGAATGATCGCAGGCCCCGACGGCACTTTTGTCTGGAACGACAGCACCAGCCCGGCATAGCCCGACACCATCGCGCTCGCCACCGCGATGCAGATCATGCCGGTGATATCGCGCGACCAGAACCGGGCAATGCCCGCGGGCAATATCATCAGTCCCACCGCCAGCAAGGTACCGAGCGCATGAAAGCCGTTGACGAGGTTGATGACGACCAGCGCGAGAAAGGCCAGATGCGCCGGCGCGCCGGCACGGCTCACGGTGCGCAGGAACACCGGATCGACGCACTCGATCACCAGCGGGCGGAAGATCACCGCCAGCACCATGAGCGTAATGGTGGCGTTGAACGCGATCACCAGCAGGGTCTGGTCGTCCATCGCCAGGATGTTGCCGAACAGCACGTGCAGCAGATCGATATTGGTGCCCTTGATCGAAACGATGGTCACGCCCAGCGCCAGCGACACCAGATAGAACGTGGCCAGAGAGGCGTCCTCTTTCAGCTCGGTGGTGCGCGCCACCACGCCCGCGAGAATCGCCACGGCAAAACCTGCGATCAATCCGCCTGCGGTCATCGCGAACAGATTAAGTCCCGACAGCAGGAAACCGATCGCGGCACCCGGCAGGATCGCATGCGCCATCGCGTCGCCGACCAGGCTCATCCGCCGCAGCATCAGAAACACGCCGATCGGCGCGCCGCCCAATGAAAGCGCGATCACGGCCGCGAGCGCGCGGCGCATGAATTCGAATTCGGTGAAGGGCGCGATCAGCGCAGCATAAATCATGGCGGTCAGGCGGCCCGCGAAGGCATGTCGTCCACGACGCAGGCGGCGGCGCTGTCGTCGAAGGCCTCGCACATCCGCCGTGCTTCCAGCAGGTTCTCAGCGGTCAGCACGTCAGCGGTTGCGCCCCAGGCCACGGGCCCCCGCGCCAGCAGCAAGGTTTCCGGAAAATTGGCGCGCACGAGATCCATGTCGTGCAGCGCCGCCAGCACCGTGCGCTTCTCGGCATGCCAGCGTCGCACCAGCGCCAGCAGATCGGCCGAGGTTTTTGCGTCGATGGCGTTGAACGGCTCATCCAGCACGATCAGGCGCGCGTCCTGCAACAGCACCCGCGCAAACAGCATGCGCTGCATCTGCCCGCCGGACAGCGTGCCGATGCTGCGGTTCTCAAAACCGTTGAGGCCGACTGCCGCGAGCGCCTGCGCGATCTTGTCTCGGGCTGATTTGCCCATGCCGCCGAAAAATCCGGTAGAGCGCCAGAGCCCGGTGCCGACCAGATCGAACACCGAGATCGGAAAGCTGCGGTCGATGTCCACCGTCTGCGGCAGATAGGCGATATCGCGGAGATCGAGACCGCCTGTCAGGATAGACCCCGCCAGCGGCTTGAGGATGCCGGCGATGCCGCGAAACAGCGTCGATTTGCCGGCACCGTTTGGGCCGACGATGGCGAGCAAGGCGCCGGAGGCGACCTCGCCGTTGAGGTGATGCACTGCCGGGTGCCGGTCGTAGCCCAGCGTGACGTCTCGGAATTGCAATGGCGCGGTCATGCTCACCTCATCGAAAGCCACACCACGGCCCACAACCCGGCGCTGACCGCGAGCGCCGCGCCGAGCCGGGAGACGACGGTCATGCGCAGGATCGACCACGGTGCGGCTTGCGCCGGATGCGGCGTTGCCGGCCCGTGGCTGTGAACATGCACGTGCCCATGATCATGGCCGTGGCCGTGGGGATGGCTGTGGGGAGCGGATGGAACCATGGAAAAATGTTATATTATAACATAACGGGTGTCTACGAACCTAACCGGTCCGAATGACTTAGAGAGGACGACGGGCAGCGTGGCGAACGCCGTGAATGACGATCCCGGTCGCGTCCGATCGGTAAAATATCACATAAGGATAGGGACTCGCGACGACCCGGCGGAGATTACCCCTGTTGGTGACGCGTCCGGCGTCGGGATGATCAGCGAGCAGACCAATGACGGCCTGTAGCCGTCTCTTGACAGTCTCCGCGCCCTGCGGCGACTGGGCTTCAATGTAGTCGAGAATTTCGGCCATCTGCCGGAGCGCTCGGCGTGTGAAGCGGACTTTCACAGGCCATGCTTGGTCCACATGGCGCGGACTTCTTCATCCGTCGCGAACTCGCCGCGCTCAGCTTCACCCAGCGAAGCGTCTATCTCAGCTTCTTCCTCGGGCGAGAGTATATAGGGCGGTTGCTCGACGCCCGCGAATTGCAAGAGAATCCGCGCGAGATCGTCCTGCACGTCGTCAGGTAGAGCGGACACGGATTCGATGGCCTGTTCAAGTAGTCGCGTCATGCTCGAAACATAGTAGTTCTAACACCTTTTAGGAAGCCTTGCAGCCGGTCCACCGAGCCCTTACGGCCTGCCGATTGCCATTGCGATGGCTGCCGCCAGAAACGGGAATGGCAGCGACACGGCGGCCCGAAACCAGACAAAACGCGCCGGCATGAACGGAATCTCCCACAGCAACAGCCGCTGGAACGCAAACAGCGCCCACGCGATCACATAGGCGATGACCTGGGGCGGGCCGCCGCCGGCCTTCAACGCCACCGCGCCAAGCGAGAAGCCGACCACCGGCCCGCCCGGCGTCGCGGCGCCCGCAATCACGGCGGTGAGGACGCCGAGCCAGCCCGAGTCCGGGCCGAGCCAGCCGGTGATGACCTCCTGCGGAATGACGGCCGCGATATAGCCCGAGCCGATCACGCCAAGCGCGATGCGCGGCACGATATTGATGAAGTCCATGGAGCCTTCGCGCACCGCCGTCGTGAGGATAAGCCGGCCACGTTGCCAGGCGATAAACCCAACTGCCGCAACCGAGGCCCACAGGATGATGTCGATGATGAGCGCGCTCACGGCGCGGCCTTCGGATACATGCGGACATAGACGAAACGGCCAAGCGCGCCGGCCAGAACCGGCAGCGGCAGCGAGATCACGATGCGCCACAGCGTGAAGTCGGTCCCCATGATCGGCAACTCCCAGGCGATAGCCCGGCCATAGCCGATCAATGTCCAGCTCACGACCATGGCGATGGTGGCGCCGAAATCGGCGCCGACCGTGAGCAGCGCGCTCGCCACCGGATAGGCGGTAAACGGCCCGCCCGGCAGGATCGCCCCGAACGCCGTTCCGATCAGCAATCCCTTCAGCCCGGAATTCGGCCCCAGCGAGCGCGACACCTTCTCGTGCGGCAAGATCTCGGCGATGAATGCGCCAAGCAGGCATCCCGCCAGCACGCGCGGCAGAATGCCGCCGAACAGCGCAAGGTCGTGGGTCAGAATTTCCAGCACGCCGTCGATGCCGTCGCGGCGCCAGACCAGTGTGGCGCTGACCGCGACCAGCACCGCAATCACGATCATCGACCAGCCGATCGGCTTGCGGATGCGTCCGGGACGCGGCTCATCGGTGGCGTCGTCGGGCGCCGGGTCTTTCAGAGGCAGTTCTGACAAGGCAATCGGTCTGGCGCGTGATGGGGCTGGACCTGCTTAGTCTCGCGCGCGCAGCGAAGCAAATGGAACAGTGACGGGACCCATGCGTGCCTCATGGAGGCCCATGCGGGATTGCCAAGGAGAAGGCCAACGAAGGCCAACGGTTCACGCCAGATGGCGAACCAGCGCGAGGCCGGCGAACAGGCCTGCAATCGAAAACACCACCGACCCCAGCACGTAGAACAGTGCGAGTCCGATCTCGCCGCGCTCGTAGAGCAGTGCCGTATCGAGCGAGAACGCCGAGAATGTGGTGTAGCCGCCGAGAATGCCGGTCATCAGGAACAGGCGCCAGGGCTGCGACGCTTCGCCCTTGAACGCGAGATAGCCCGCGATCAGGCCCATGACTGTCGAGCCGGTGATGTTGATGATGAACGTGCCGTAGGGAAACGCCGTGCCGAAGCCGCGCGCGCATATCATGTTGATGGCATGACGCAGCGACGCGCCAAGACCGCCACCGATAAAGACCAGGAGATAGTTCATCCTTAGCTTTTCCCCGCAGTGACGGAATCCTACCCAGCTGACACAGGTTTTGCCGCAAGCTCGCGATCCCCGCAAGGATCGGAAAACCCAGCGCAAACGAAAGGGCGGCAGCTGGATGCCACCGCCCAAAAAATACGAAAAATCGTGGTGTCATTCCGGGGCGATGCGAAGCATCGAACCCGGAATCTCGAGATTCCCCGATGTGCAATTGCACATCTGCGGTCTGGTCCTTCGGACCATCCCGAAATGACAGAGTCAGTGTCAGGCCACCTTTGAGAACAGCTGGTCGACATACTCCCAGTTCACCAGATGATCGACAAACGCCTTCAGATAATCCGGGCGGCGATTGCGATAATCGATGTAATAGGAATGCTCCCAGACGTCGACGCCGAGGATCGGCGTGGCGCCATGCACCAACGGGTTTTCGCCATTGGCGGTCTTGGAGATTTCGAGCTTGCCGTTCTTCACCGACAGCCACGCCCAGCCCGAACCGAACTGGCCGACGCCGGCGGCGGCGAAATCGGTCTTGAATTTCTCAAGCCCGCCGAGGTCCTCGGTGATCTTCTTTTCCAGGCGGCCGGGCAATTTGGCGCCGCCGCCGTTGGGCTTCATCCAGTTCCAGAAATGCAGATGGTTGTAATGCTGGCCGGCGTTGTTGAACAGCGGCGCATTCTTGCCGAACGAGCCCTTGACGATCTCCTCGAGAGACTTGCCCTCGAATTCGGTGCCTTTCAGCAGATTGTTGCCGTTGGTCACATAGGCCTGGTGATGCTTGTCGTGATGATATTCCAAGGTTTCCTTGGACATATGGGGCGCAAGCGCGTCATAGGCGTAAGGAAGGGTGGGAAGCGTGAAGGTCATGGGTTGATGTCCGCACTGGTGGGAGACGTGGTTTAACGAGAACCCCTTATAGAAGGTTCCAGCGGTCTTAAACACAGCAATTTGGGAATACGCCGCCCTCGGCTGGCGAGCGCATATTGTCAGACGCCGCCGCATGCCCCGAGCGAAGCGGCAAACCCCATCATCCGGGGCCGCTTCAGCTATGACGGTATCGCCAATTGCCAGCAGCCGCCGATACAGAACTTTCGTTTTCATGCTGAAGGCACGGCCGTGCTCTCCGCCGATCGCACGGCAAGTCTTGACGTGAAATCGGGCACAAGCGGAAGAACCAATTTGAATGCCGTCCTGGGTCGCAGGACTGAGTCGCCTGGCGGCTCGACCACTCTCAATGTGGTGGGAAGGCACTCGCTTCGTGCCGTTCGGGATTACCCGAACAACATCACCGTTGTGATGATGACGATCCGCGGAAACGACTGCAAGATGACGATCGAAGATCGACTCAAGCCCGGCAAACGCGTTTACACTTTCTTTAGCGGATCGGGCGCAATCGCATATTGCTCTCACCCGCAAATTACGCGGACCCAATGTGAGGCTTATTGAGCGGGCGACAACCGGAACAAAACAGCCGCGCCCGGACTGCACGCGCAGCTCCTATTCGCAAACCTGCTTGCCGTTGAAGGCAAAGCACCTGCCCCGGCCCCCTGGCGCTGCGGGCGCCCGTCGCTCTCGTTGAGTGACCCTTGGCGTGGGTTCCGGACGCTTCTGGCAGCTGCCGTTCGAGCCCAGGACATAGCCGCCATCGCAGGTGATCTTCACGCAGCGATCGCCATCGACACGGAATCCGCGTTCGCAACCGAGCGGGCAAACCCGCTCCGTCCTGGCGCGAACCGCATCGAGCGCATCGAGGCTGGCGAGTTTCACATCGAACCTGGTCCCCGCATTGTCATTGAATGACGAAAGCGCCCGGCGGGCCGATGCGTTCCATTCGCCGCTGGCCTCACCGGTCTTGCAGCCGACCCGCCGCAGTTCGGACTGCAGCAGCCGAGGAATGTCCTGCTGCGCTGGTCGATCGGACTTTGGCGCCTCTGCAGGATCTGGGCCGGGCGGCGTCAGCGCCGCGACCGCCGGAGCCGCGGGTTTATCGATATCAGGCTTATCTTGTTTTGGCGTGACCTGCTCGGTTGACGCGATCCTGGCTTCCTTATTTGCCTTTTCCGCCGCCAGTCTTTCTTGTTCGGCGACCTTGGCCTGCTCCGCGGCCTTCAGTTTTGCGTCTTCGATCTGCTTTTTCTTTTCGGCTGCCAGCCTCGCCTCTTCGGCGGCCTTCGATTGCGCGGCAGCCTTGGCCTGCTCGCTGGCCTTGGCGCCCTCGGCGGCCAGTCTTGCCCGCTCCTCCGCGGCATTGCGGGCTTTTTCGGTCGCAGCGATCCGCACCGTTTCGGCAGCGAGCTTGTTGCGCTGCGCCTTGGCCAGATCCGTATAGAAGCCGGACGGGTTTGCCGCCACAAACGAATCCCAGGCTTCCTTTGTTCCGACCCGTTCGGCCAGTTCATAGTCGTGGCGAACGTCGGCGTTGGCGTTCCCGCTCGCCGCCGACGGCGACGCCGGAGCGGGCACCAGCGCCACGTCATTACCGCCGAGCGAATTCGTCGTGTACGGCTCCTGCTGGTTGCCGGTGGCGCTCATCACGTCGTCCCGGACGAAGCCAAAGGCCTTGCGGATATCGAGGCCAGGCCGGGTGAGATGTTTCAGCAGCGCCGCCGAAAACGGGCTGTTCTTGCCATCGCCATCGGCGGCGGTCGATCCCTCCTTTGCGGCAAACGCGATGAACGTATTCGGCTTGTTCGCCTCGACCCCGATAAGGCCACGCCCCAGTGATCGCGATGAGATCGTGCGCTTCATTTTCTTCGTGAACGGATTGTCGCGACAGGCATCCAGAATGACTAGCCGCAGTTGCGTCGCCGGCTCGGCCGCCAGAAGAATCCGGTTGAGGGCGATGGCTTCGTCATCGACATCCGCGTCGCGTTCCAGCACAGCGTCAACCGGGACGACGTAGTTTGTTCCGTCGACCTCGAGGCCGTGACCGGCAAAATAAATCACCGCGGTATCCGCGCCCCGGGCCTTATCCGCGAAATCGCGTAACGCCCGGCGCATTTCCATGTATTTCAGGTCCCGGCGCGACTCGACCACATCAAAGGATGCCTTCTTGAACATCTCGGTGATGGCGGTTGCATCGTTGGCGGGATTGGTGAGCGCGGCAACGTTCTGGTAGCTCGAATTACCGATGACGAGTGCGACGCGCTTGCCCGCCAAGGCGGGTTGATTGGCAAGGCAAACCGCCAAAAAAACAGTGACAAAAGCGGCAAGCCGGCGCATCGACGCCCCCGAATTCCGATCGCGAAATCATACCATTTGCCGCTATGACAGCAAGGCGCACGGCCCTGGTTCGTGATCGAGGTCCCGCGGCGCGGGGCGAGAGGCTGGGAATGCAATGAGCATCGAGATCGACGTTTTGAACGGAGACGCATCCTGGCCTCTGGTAGAGCCGCTGTTCACGGCGGTCTGGCCGCCTGACGTCGTCGCGAAGCTGCCGTGGGGCCGCTTTGCTTTTGCCTATCCGGAGTGGCGGGTGCTGGTTCGGGCCGACTCGGAAGCCGTCGTCAGCCATGTCGGTATCCAGCGCCGCGAAATCACATGGAATGGGCGCAAGATGCGGGCCGGCGGCATCGGCGGCGTCTTGACCCGCGAGGACAGCCGGCGCCGCGGCTACGCCAGTGTTGCGCTCAATGCCGCCATCCAAACCTTGAAGGATGAAGGCGCCACCGATTTCGCGCTGTTGTTTTGCGAACCGCACAACGCGCCGTTTTACGTCGGCCGCGGCTGGAAGCCGTTCGACGGCGAAATCTACTGCGATCAGCCGGAGGGGCGGATTCGCTTCCAGGCCACCGCGCCATATGTCTACAAACTCAAACGCGCGCCGCTGGGTGGCGTGATCGACCTATGCGGCCAGCCTTGGTGACCATGCGCAGGCCGCCTGACGCGCTGGGGCAAATGATCTTCGCGAGTGGCGGATATGGCATTGCGCAAATTCGATTTGTTGCTATGCAGACCTGCTTCTCGGGGAGAGATTTATGGCCTGCAGACCAATCTTCATCATTGCAATTTTCGCGGCGTTGCTTGGCGTGACGCCCGCAAACGCGCAGGCCAGCCCTGACCCAAGCGGAATCTGGCTGACGCAGGCGGGCGACGCCAAAGTCCGTGTCAGCAAATGCGGCGGCGGAATTTGCGGGGTCGTGGTCTGGCTGAAGGACCCGATCAATCCGGCAACCGGAAAACCTCAGATCGATGACAAGAATCCCAATCCAACCCTGGCCAAACGCCCAATAATTGGGCTTGCGCTATTCAGCGGCATGCGGCCCAACGGCCCGAACAAATGGTCTGGTCCAATTTACAACGCCGATGACGGCAACAGCTATGCCAGCAACATTTCGGTGTTGGGCCCGGACGCGTTGAAGGTCGAAGGCTGCGTCGGCGGCTCGCTCTGCGGCGGCGAAAACTGGACCCGATCCGCGCACTGAGGCGCAAGATCATGATCCGATTAGATCGAGTCGGATCATGACCTCATCGCTTTATTTGGCATGATCTCCGCGCAAACGCTTCGCGTTTGTCGCGAGGGAAAACCGGTTCCCACTTTTCCGGATCATGCTCAACTCAAGCCGCCATCGCCTTCAGCGCCGTCGCCGCCGAGGCATAGCCGCCGCGTGCGCCGTCGATAAAATGCACGTGATCGCTGCGCAGCGCCGAAGGCGTAAAGCAGGTCATCATCGCCGCGTCCTGCCGGTGCAGACCATATCGCGCTACCCCTGCAGAAGCGGCGAGAGTGAGGCGCCGTGTCAGTGCGGCCTCCAGTTCCGGTGTGCAATCGAGGATCATGCGCAATCCGTCGTCATATTTGCGGAAGTCGGAATTCTCCACCACCTGCCGCACATAGGTTTTCGGGACGAAGCCGCCGACACTGATGCCGAAGCGCATGATGAGATAGGCGAACAGCGTAAACGTGAGGACAGCCGCGCGCCGCTTCAACAGCGATCCGCCGCGCGCGGCGCGCGCTTCGAAATCGGCGCCGGCCGGCGGCCATCGCAGCGGTGGCCCGCCCGGCGGCACCGGCCGGCCGGCATCCGGGCTGCGCTCGACCAGCGCGATAACGTCTTCGATCAGTTTGCGAAAGGCCAGCGGATCGGCGCCGCGCGCCGGCACCACCAGCACCGAGAGGATGAGACCGCGCACGGATGGAATTTCCTCAAACCGGCACGACAGCCCGGTCAGATCGGGCTGCGTCCCTGGCGCCGCCGCCGGCACCGCGAACTCGCCACGTTTCATCGCGGTTTCCGCCCAGCCAAGGCCGCCGCCGGAAAACATCGCGTAGGACAAATTCGGCGACGGCCCGAAGCGGGCGACGCGGACGTCAAAACCCTGCGCCCGAATTGCTGCGACCGGAACCAGTGCTACCCGCATCATGAGGTTGAGGCTCTCCTCGACCCAGATTGCGGTCGCCGCCAGCGCCTCGCGGGTGCGCGCGAGATCGTCGGGCGACACCGCAAAGCTTGCGCCATCGCCGCCGAACACGAACGGAAACTCGCGTCCCTCCAGCGCATTGGCGACCGCCGCTATAACGGACGCGCCAGCCATGTTGACCGCCTTGTAACGCGCCTCCGCGATCGCCTTGGTCGATTCCACGATATCGGCGACACCGATGCTCCAGTCATCCGGCAACGCCGAATACAGCGCCGGGTCCATCAGGCTGGAAAAGCCGCGAAAGACCGGAATTCTGCCGTAAAACGTGTCGCTGCAGTTGGACGTGGTCATTTCCGTGGAATTACCATTTCCGAAATCGTCTAGCAGATACGGCCGGCTCTGTAATCGGGTTCAAAACTGGCGCCGATCGAATAAACTTCGGCGGCAAGCCCTTGCATTTTGGCGCCTATGCCAAAACTATTTGAGAGCAGCGACATCAGCATAACGAACCGGGCGCGCATATGGCAGTTGATTTGAGCCGGGTTAACAAGAACAGCGCCGTGGGCGCCACGGTGCGGTCCGATGGCACGGGCTTTCGCACCTGGGCGCCGAACGCAAAGACGGTTTCCGTGGTCGCCGGCAGCGCGCTTGCCGTGATCAACGAACCGTCCTGGCGGCCCGCTTCGGAAGATCATTTGGCAGCACTGGGTGACGGCAGCTGGGCGGCTTTCTGGCCGAAGTGGGTGATGACGGCGACCCCTACATGTTTTTCGTCGAGGGTGCCGGCAGCGCCGGATGGAAGCGGGATCCTTACGCGCGCGAGCTCACTTTGTCGCCCGCCTTTCCGGACAGCCAAACGGTTCCCGCGAACGATTCCGCCGCGCATCCGCTTGCCGCAATTACCGCATCCTGCAATCGCCGAATGTGAAGTAGTTCACGCTCGTTGGGCGCGGCGGACTTATAATAGCGGTCTGCTTTGTCAGTGGAGCATCGTCCGGCACACGCACGAAGGCCGGGACCGGAGGGCAACATGAATATCGGCTCGTCCTCGCCATCGACCGACTTCGCACTCGACGTGCTCGGGCGATACGTCTGCAACACATTTGACGAAGCGCTCGCCAATTCCGATCCGGCCTATCGCGCCAACGCGCGGGACGTAAACGGAAATGCCCTGCCGCCACGCGGCGACATGCGGCCGTTCGATTTCATTATCATCGGCGGCGGCACGTTCGGCTCCGCCGTCGCCGAGCATTTGTGGTTCCGCAGCACCAGCCGGGCGGAACGCATCCTCGTCCTCGAAGCGGGGCCGGTCCTGCTTGCTGAACACATGCAGAATCTGCCATCAATCAATCTCGGCCGCGAGGTTTGGGGGCTGGCATGGAACGCCGCGCCAATCCTAGGCTATGCGGCATCCGGGCTCGCCTATTGCGTCGGCGGGCGCTCGATCTGGTGGGGCGGGTGGTCGCCGCGGCTGCTCGATTCGGAGACCGGCACCGATTGGCCGCAGGCCGTGCTCGATGATCTCAACGCGAAGAAGCTCCCAAACGGCGACAATGGCTATTTCCGCCAATCCGGACAGCAGATCGGCGTCACTGCTACTAACGACTACATCTTCGGTGAGTTGCACCAAGGGATGCGCGAGCAGCTGTACAAGGCCATTACCGGCAATCGGATTGCCGACGCGGTCGACCTCGGCACCCTGCCGGAGGCGCCGCCGGTCGAAATTCTCGATACGCCGCCCACGCTTGATGATCTCGCCGGCCTTCTGGGAACAGCGCCGCCGAACCCGCCGTCCGATCCGGCGCAGCGCCAGCAGCTCGAGGCCGCGATGCGCAACAAGCTCAAGCTCGAGGCCCCGCTGGCCGTGCAAGCGCGCCCCGAACACGCGGGCTTTTTCCCGCTCAACAAATTCAGCGCGGTGCCGCTGCTGATCAAGGCGGCGCGGGGGGCCGTCAGCGACGCACCGGGCGACGACGTGCGCAAGCGCTTGATGGTCGTGCCGCGTTGCCACGTGTCGCGACTGACCCTGACCAATGATACGGACGGGTTGCGCATCGACGGCGTGGTCACTGAGCGCGGACGCATTCCCCTCTCGCCCGATGCCAAGGTGATTGTCGCGCTTGGCACCATCGAGAGCACGCGCCTTGCCCTTTTGTCCTTCGGAGCCGACGGCCGGATCGGCACCAACCTCATGGCGCACTTGCGCTCGAACGTCACGTTGCGCGTGCCGCGGGAGGCATTCGATGCCGTGTCGCCCACCGTGAAGGCGCTGCAAACCTCGGCGCTACTGTTCAAGGGACGGCACCCCTTCATCGGGGCTGACGGCAATCCGGACGGCACTTTTGGCCATTTCCATTTCCAGATCACCGCATCCGGCCTCGGCAATGCGGGACCGAGTTCCGAGGCGGAGTTATTCCAGAAGGTGCCCGACCTCGACACCGTCCAGCAACATCTGAACGCCACCGACTCGCACGTGGTCGTGACGATCCGCGGCATCGGCGAGATGCAACCGAACAACGGCGCCAGCAACGTTACGCTCGATCTCGACCCGAGCCAGGTCGACTTCGGAGAGCGCAAGGCCTATGTGAACCTGCAGCCGAACCAGAAGGACATGCAGCTCTGGGAGGCCATGGACAAGGCCTCCGACGACCTCGCAATCGCCTTCGCCAACGGCCGCAAGGTGGACTTCCTGCATCCGTCGACAAATGCAGTCGTGCAGCTCGGCGCGGATGTCGCGACGATTGCGACCGTCATCCCGCATGTGGGGCGCGATCAGCAGCATCCCAACGGCCGGCGTGATCCGCTCGGCTCGACGCACCACGAAGCGGGCACGTTGCGCATGGGCGACAATCCGGCCACCACGGTGACCGACGCCAACTGCCGCTTTCACGGGATCAAGAACGCCTATGTGGCGGGCCCGGCCCTGTTTCCGACGATCGGTTCGCCTAACCCGATGCTGACCGGCATCGCGCTGGCGCGACGGCTCGGCGACCACCTGCTGCCGCCGCCACCTGCGGCCCCTTCCGAGGCCGGTTTCCGCTATTTGTTCGACGGCTCGGAGAAATCTGCCGATCTCTTTGCCAAATGGATCCAGGTCGGCGGTGGAAACTTCATCCTGGTCCGGCGCACCCTAATCGCGCAGCCCGACTCGAACGGCATCGGGCTGCTGTATTACGCAGCCGAGCAGTTCGACAATTTCACCCTGCGGCTCGACTTCTGCCTGCCGCATCCCCGCGGCAACAGCAACGACAATTCCGGGATTTTCTTGCGCTTCCGCAATCCGAAACTGCCGGAGCTGCCAGGCACGCCGGGGCCGGATGTCCCCGGCAATCTTGCGACCGTCGCGGTCGATACCGGTTACGAGATTCAGATCGACGAGGAAGCGCGCGGCGACACGCGCAAGGGCGAGCTCGACGGCTTCCTCTACAACCGCACCGGAGCGGTCTACAAGGTCAAGACCATCGGCACCGCGCCGGGCCAGCAGAATTATACCAACAACCAAAGGCTCGCCTCCGGCGTCTGGCACCGTTACGACATCACCGTGACGGACCGCACGTATGAGGTGCTGCTCGACGGCCTGCCCTGCACGAAATTCACGGCCGACCCTGGCGATCCGAACGAACGCTTCCGCGGCCGCAAGAAGAACGAGGATCCGGATTCCGGCTTCATCGGCCTGCAGGTGCATACCGGCAGCGTCGCCTTCGCCAATATTCGCATCAAGACGTAGCCGGCGCGCGTGCTCGCTGACGACGAAGGAGGTCGTCGGCGCTCCCTCGCAAGAGCGGCCACCCGAGGTTACTGCAGTGGATGCTCCCGCTGCTTGGTCTGCTCAAAATCAAAAGGCCGCTCACTCCCGAGCGGCCTTTTTCGTTTCGGAATCGCCACTACGTGGAAGACCCGCCCAGCCTCGCCTCCGCGCGACGCGCTGGCGCGAACCCGGCCAGTAGGCGAGCCCGGCAGGCGCGTTGCGTATCCTGCGCCGGTTCGCGGCCGCGATAGCGATCCCGAAAGTTTATTCGTGGCGCGCTGAAGGCTGGATCCGATTGGATTGAATCGGATCATGATTCCATCCTTTTGTTGGAGCATGAAAACCGGTTCTCACTTTTCCGGATCATGCTCCAAGCATCCATTAAGCGCACCATTTCGCTTTGCCGGCTTGCTTCAGACCACAAGCGCTACATTCCGGAACGCCTTCACCAGGGGACGTTCCAGCTTGCCGTCCATGCCGCACAGGATCTTGTAGGCGTTTTGACGCGGCATCGCCGGCCGGTACGGCCTCGACTCGATGAGAGCGGCGAAAATGTCGGAGATCGTCAGCAATCTTACGAGATCGGAAATCTCCGGCGCCGTCAGCGCGTCGGGATAACCGGAACCGTCCAGATATTCGTGGTGGTGTCTCACGCCGTCAAGAATCTCGGGGGTAATGTCTTCGATGTTCTTCAATAATTCATATCCGATCACCGGATGGCTTCGCATGATCTCTTCTTCGCCTGGGTCGAGGCGGTCGGGCTTGTCGAGAATCGACAAGGGAATATGGGCCTTTCCAATGTCATGGAGGGTTGCCGCTATTCCTAATCGCTTTACATCCAGATCGGAGAACCCGATTTCCAACGCAAAGCCGACTGCCACTCCCGTGACCAGCAAACAATGCTGGAAGGTTCCTTCGTGATAGCGGCGTACGTCGTCAAGCCAGGCAGCAAGCCCTTTTTGCGAGATGCTATCGATGATTTGTAAAGTGGCACGCTCGGCATCTGACAGGTTTATTTGTTTGCTGGCCCGTACCGCCGAAAACATCGACGCGAAGGCCGCCGTGCTCTCTGTGATCTCGGGTGAGGTAATGGCAAAGTCGCTTTGTGCTGCCTTCTCGGCGATTTCGATCTGCGCCAGCTTGAAGATGATTTCTTTTGGACGCGAAACGACGGCGGTCGCTCCGAGCGCATAGGCCTGCGCAACCATGGACCGAACCTGGTTATGAACGACAAACAGCTTTTCGCGAATGCAGCTCAGCTCCTGCAACACAAGCTGGATCTGCTCGACACGATGAATTTTACGGAGGTCGGCGTCGACCATGAGCACGCCGCTCGAGTCGGTTTGCGTGTCATCGCTTCCCAGCAGCCAGGGGGCGATGTGATACCGCGGCTCCAGCATCGCGCGGATGGCCGGTATCTTCGTAGGATCATCGGTGACGAAATGAACAAGCATTACGAGGGCCAAGCGAGAAAACTGAAACCGTGACCTCCCACTTCAAAGCATCAATGCTAACAATGACTAATCATTGGTATGAACTCGCCTGACTTCCCTAATCGGGGCCTAATTGCCTTACCAGGATACCGGTATCCTGCCCGCGACCGGCGCAATCGAGCGCCCGCAATCCCATGGAACCGTTGGGTGATGGCCGCTGCAGGATGGATGGCACCATCGCCAGGCTTATCGATCCCAGTTGCGCCAATTCGATCCACACCGCTTTGACCACATGGCTAGCCGGTCTCCTTGCCCACCCCACGCAACACCAGCTGATTGAGCCGGTTGGCAAACGCGGCGGGGTCTTCCGGCAGTTCGCCGTCGAGGATTTGCGCCTGCTCCAGCAGCAGAAACGATAAGTCCGAGGCAGAGTCTTTGGCGCCGGAAATCGCCGCGACCAGGGGGTGGTGCATGTTGATTTCGAGGATCGGCTTGGTGCCGGCGCCGCGATTTTGCCGTGCCAGCAATCGCTCCAGTTCCCGATCCGGGCCATGGCTGCCGGCGACCAGACATGACGCGCTGGTGGTCAGCCGCTGCGAGGCCCGCACATCGAAAACGCGGTCGCCGAGAGTGGCCTTGATCGTGGCGATGATCGAGGCCTCGTCGGTGTCCGCATTGGTCTCCTGCGCGCTGTCGTCGATACGCGGGATCAGGCCAAAGTCGATGTCGCCCTGGCTGAGCGACTTCAGCGGCTTGCCTTCAAAATCGAGTGGCGCCGAGGTCCAGAACGCATCAACCGGATCGGTCAGCAGCAGGACTTCGATGCCGCGGGCCGTAGCCTGCTCCAGCTTGGGATTGGATTTCAGCCGCTCAATGCTATCGCCCGCCAGAAAGTAGACCTCGGTCTGATTGGGTTTCAGATCCGCGATATATTGCTTCAGCGAGCGGTTCTCGCCCGCGGTCGTGGTGAAGCGCGACAGCGCCAGCAATTTCTCGCGCCGCTCATAGTCCTCGTAGAGGCCTTCCTTGATGACGGAGCCGAACGCGTCCCATATCCTGGCGAAATTCTCGGGCTCCTTCTCGCTGAGGCTTTCCAACTCAGTGATCACGCGGCCGGTCACGGCCTTGCGGATCTGCGCCAGCTGCGGATTGTTCTGCAGCATCTCCCGGGAAATATTGAGCGGAAGATCTTCGCTGTCGACCACGCCACGCATGAAGCGCAGATAGGACGGCAGCAGGTCGGCATCGTCGGTGATGAACACCCGTCGCACATAGAGTTTTACCTTGCCCTTGCGCGACGGTTCAAACAGATCGAACGGCTTTGTCGAGGGCGCGAACAGCAACACGGCGTAGGACTGACGCCCTTCGGCGCGATAATGCAGCGTCATCGCGGGATCATCGAAGGCGCCGGCGATCGACTTGTAGGCCTGCTTGTATTCTTCCGGCGTCAGCTCCGATTTCGGCCGCTGCCACAGCGCGCTCGCCGAATTGATCTGGCGCGGTTCGCCCTCCTCCGGCTGAAGCTCGATCGGAAACTGGATATTGTCGGAATAGGCGCCGACGATGCGCTCGATCTCGTGGGTCTCGAGATATTTTGCCGCGTCCTTTTTCAGATGCAGGACGATCTCCGTCCCGCGCGTGATGCGTTTGGCATCCTCCGCGCTGGCCGGCGCGATTTCAAATCCGCTGCCGCCTGACGAAGACCAGGTCCAGACCTCGTCGGATCCGGCGCGGCGGCTGCTGACGACGATGCGATCGGCGACCATGAAGGCCGAATAAAAACCGACCCCGAACTGGCCGATCAAGCCGGCGCCGTCCTTGGCCTCGGTCAGCCGAGACAAAAAGGATTTAGTGCCGGAACGCGCGATGGTGCCGAGATTGTCGATCAGCTCCTGCCGGTCCATCCCGATGCCGCTGTCGATCACCGAGAGCGTATCCGCCTGCTTGTCGGGCGCGATGCGGATTTTGGGCGGCGCGCCGTCGGCGATCAGGTCGGGCGCCGCGATGGCCTCGTAGCGCAGCTTGTCGCAGGCGTCAGAGGCGTTCGAGATCAGTTCGCGCAGGAAAATATCGGTTTCCGAATAGACCGAATGCACCATCAGGTGCAGCAGTTCGGCCACCTCGGCCTGGAACGGCTGGGATACGGGGGCGGTATCGGTGGTGGCGGTCATGTCGTCTACTCAATGCATGATCGGGAAGCTTCGATATAGCGAACCTGTTTGCGGGATCAAGTTGCAGGAACACCTACGAGCACAGTCGTCGGGACGGGACATTTTCGCTCGTCCACATTGCCCTGGATGCATCTTTTTTGATACACTCCTGAAGGAATGATCGAGAAACTCAGTCATGGCAAGGAAAAACCCGCACATAGGTTCGAGCTTCGAAAGCTGGCTCGACGACGCCGGAATCCGCGAGGAAGCAACCACCGCGGCGATCAAGGCTGTGATCGCACGCCAGCTGGCCAGCGAAATGAAGAAAAAGAAAATCACCAAGCAGCGGATGGCCGAGTTGATGAAAACCAGCCGCGCACAAGTCGATCGCTTGCTCGACCCTGACAACGGCAGCGCCACGATCGAGAGCCTTCAGCGCGCCGCCAAAATCGTGGGGCGGGAGTTGCGACTGCAGTTGGTGTAGTGCCACTTGGCAACGGGCGCGAGATTCGATGTCAGCTCTACATCGGCGCGTAGAGCCGGAAAAAACGCGAGGCACCTGCCATGCATGGATCAGCGTATTGTCGCTAATCTCACGTGTTTTCCGCCGGTCATGGCCGCTACGTCGCGTCCGAAATAGCGGCGAGGTAGCGCCGGACCGAGGCATCGAATGCCGCCTTGGCATCGGCCGCGATGTTGCGGCCCCACCAGGCGCCGTAGATGCGATCGAACGCCAGCGGCTCGATCGCACGGGCGATGCCTTGAACCGATGTCGCATTCAAAGGAATGTAGTTCGGAAAACTATACATGAAGCTCAGAGAACGGCGATCCATTGCCACCATGGCGACATCTCCGGTCAGTAGCGCACCGCGCCCTTCGGCGCCCGTGCGCCAGTGCATGACTGTGGCCCCGGCGAAATGGCCGCCGGCACGTATGAGAAGGACGTCATCGGACAGCCGATAATTTTCTCCGTACCATAACACGATCGCAGGGTGCTGCCGCGTAATCCATCGGCGGTCATCGCCATGCAAATAAATCGGCACGCCGCCAAACGCGTCGCTCCAATCGGCGACGGCTCCATAAAAATGCGGATGTGAGACAGCAATCGCCTTGAGGCCACCGAGCGATCGAATATGTTCTACCGCGTCATCAGTCAGCAGGGGAACGCAATCCCACAGCACACAGCCATCCGGTTCCCGCACCAGAAGCGCGCGTTGCCCGATCGCGAGACTGGGCTCGACACCGATTCCGGGAATGCCCAGATCTTCACGCCAGACAAGCTTGTGACGTTTCGTCAGCTCTTCGCGGGTAAGCCACGCCTGGCCTTTCCAGTTCACGAACTGCCGCTCGTCCTCGCAGACAAGGCACGACAGCGGCGGCTCACCGCTTTCGGGAAACTGGGCACCGCATTGTTCGCAAGTCCAGAACGGCAAGGGTTTGCTCCCATTATCCCAGCGCAATATCGAGCCAGCCGAGCGCGTTGACGGTTACCCGGTCGCCTGCGGCGATGATGACGGTCGTGGTCTCGGCCTCAATGATTCCCGGACCTATGATGGAATGGCCTGGCTGCAAGTCATCGAGCGAAAAAACCGGAACCTCGCGCCAACTGCCGAAAAAGGCCTGCCGCGTCGCGCGCGGTATGCATGCCGCGGCGGACGGCGCTGATTTCTCCTTTTCCCCGCGCCGTGACACTTCGCCGACCGCAGCGACGCGCGCGTTGACGAACACCACCTCCTGATCGCGCGAGGCATAGGTGTAAAGCTCTTCATGCCGGCGGTGAAAGCGGTCTTCGATTTGATCCACCAGCGAAGCTGCATCCCAGTCGAGGTGATCGAGACCTACATCGATCTCGAATATCTGCTCACCGTAACGCATTTCCGCTGAGCGCTCGATGGTCATGGGGCCATCGAACCAGGCGCGAAGCCGGCCGGCCGCCTGTTGCTCGAGTTGAGCAAACAGCGTTCGCACTTGTTCCGCCGAAATGCGCGCGCCCGCACCGTAGTGCGTCCGGCTCACTTCGTAGCGCAGATCGCTGGTCAGCATGCCCCATGCCGACAACACCGACGCGGCAGTCGGCACGATGATGCGCTTGATATCCAGTTCGCGCGCCACCTCGGCGGCATGCAAGCCCGCCGCGCCGCCAAAACTCAACAGCGCAAACCGCCGGGGATCGACGCCGCGCCGCAACGTCATCAGCCTGATGCCATCGGCCATCTTCAGATTGATCATCCGGTAGATGCCAGCGGCAGCCTGCAGCCGCGACAGGCCCAGCGACGCAGCGACCTGGTCAACCGCCGCTTCCGCGGCCGCCGAATCGAGCGGGCGTTGTCCGCCCATGAACGCGGCGGCATCGAGATAGCCCAGAACGACGCTGGCGTCGGTGACGGTTGCG
>WNGL01002895.1_pt1 | contig 20665 bp, 19 predicted proteins | sample 5400591 | NCBI WGS metagenome assembly WNGL01 (sample SAMN13153377, study PRJNA577476) | soil metagenome | isolation source: 80 cm soil or saprolite under Garry oak tree replicate 1 | place: USA:California | collected 2016-06-15 | reverse complement strand
AGCGGAATCTCGTCGACGACGCCCGGGCGGCGCTGGCCGAGGCGGAGACCGCGCGCGCGGCCGCCACCACTCCGCAAGCGGCGCCGCTCACGGTTCCGATCGCCGTCGGTTCGCCGGTGCACGTGGAAGGCGTCGCCGAGCCCGGGACGCTGCTCGCGATCGACGACCGCGGCATGGCGGACGTTGCGGCCGGCGCGCTGCGCCTGCGAGTGCCGGCGACGCAGCTCCGCCCGGCGCCCGAGTTGAGCGAGACGCCAATTCGCTCGACTCGTCCGGTAATACAGGGCTCGGCCTCCAGCGTCCCCTTGCAACTCGACATCCGCGGCGCGCGACCCGAGGAGGCGCTCGAGGTGCTCGACCGGTACTTGAACGACGCGGCGGTGGCAGGAGTAGGCCGGCTGCGGATCATTCACGGAAAGGGCACCGGCGCGCTACGGACGGCGATACGCGCCGCCCTGACCGATCACCCGCTGGTCCGGACCTACGAGGCGGCCGGGGCATCGGAAGGCGGCGACGGCGCCACGATCGTTACGCTCTAGCGAAGCCTGAACTCCCGCTCTTCAACCTCGTCGCCGACATCTACGCCGTCCTCGATCCCGCGGATCCGTGTAGCGGGGGCGGTCACTCTAGAGCAGGCGCCGCATCCTGGTCCCGATCGCCGCGAGATCCCGAGCGAGCGCGGTGCGATCGGTCTCGATGAGCCCAAGATCGGCGAGGGCGACGGCCAGATTCGGGTGCGGGTCGATCTCGCTGGGCCGAGCCCACCGGAGTTCGCTGCCCGCCTCGGCCCGCGGCGTTCCATCGACGCCGCCGGCACGAAACAAGTGAACGAGGAAGTGAAAGCGTCCGGCGGGCGCGCTTCGCACCTCGTACCGGGCGACGGGTCGCAGGTCGCGGGCGCGATAGCCTGTCTCCTCGAAGAGCTCGCGTCGCGCGGCGTCCTCGAGACGCTCGTTTCGCTCCACGTTCCCGCCCGGCAGGAGCCACGCACCGGCGAACGGACCGGCGGTCTGCTTGACGATCAGGACACTTCCGGAGTCATCGACGCACGCGACCACCGCGCTGACTCGGTGGCCCTGCCCCGTCGTGGGACCCTGCCCCTGGGCCCGTTCGGCCACGCGCGCTACGGCGTCTTCTTTGGCGTCGGGAATGGTGGCAGCGTCCCGGTCGGGAACGGGATCGTCGGTGTCGCACCGGGCGTGCGCGTCGGCACTGGCGTGCGCGTCGGCGTGGGCGATCCCGAAGGAGTAGGGCACGGATCGGGACCCACGAGGTTCCACGTGTAGCGCCCGTACGTATGTTTGCCGGCCATTGCGTCGCGGACCCACTGGTCGGTGTATCGCTGGAACGCCGCGGGCGCGCGCGTGTCCTTGATACTCATGGCGACCTTCGCGGTCCCGTCGGGCTGCGGGCAACCAGCGACGAACCAGTCGTCGGCCTTCACCGGCTCGGTGCCCTTGATGAACCACTCCGTCATAGAGAACGGCGACAGCGCCGAGGGTGCGAGACCGGAGCCATATCCGCCGTACGCACCGGGAGCCGAGACGATTGTCCCGCTCACGACATTGGCCGGTCGTGGCCAATCCGAAGCGGGCGTGTCCGCAAGAGCTTCCTTCATGTAGTCGCGCCAGAGCTGGCCCGGGCCGGTCGCACTCGCGAAGTCGACCGTGCTCATCCGGTCGCCGTTCGAGTTTCCCATCCACACGCCGGTCACCAAGGTCGGGACATAGCCGACCGAATACACGTCCTTCAGGTTGTCGGTCGTGCCCGTCTTGAGCGCGGCGACACGGCCGATGTTCGTCCACGAGCCGAAGATGAAGTCCTTCGTGGGATTGGTCGTGTCCTTGAGGATATCCGTCATGATCCAGGCGATCCCGGCATCGAGTGCGCGCTTCTGCTCGTAGTCCTTGTGTTCCCAGATCACCTTTCCGTGCGAGTCCTCGACCTTCAGGATGTACGTCGGCGTCACCCGGACACCCATGTTGGCGAGGACGCCGTAGGCGCTCGCCATGTCGACGAGGTGGACTTCCTTGGCGCCGAGCGTGAGAGAGAGGCCGATGGTCGTCGGATCGATGGGTGTCGTGATGCCCAAGTCGTGCGCGGTCTGGATGGTGTCCTCGATGCCGGAGTACTCGGCGAGGAACCGCACGGCCGGCACGTTGCGCGACTCGCGGATCGCTTGCCGCATGGTGACCGGGCCGTGGTACTGGAGGTCGGCGTTCTCCGGGCAGTAGCCGCAGGCGGCCGGGCTCATGCGGGTCGGGTCGGCCTTCCCGCCGAAGTCCGTTCGAGCGTCCACGACCACCGTGGCCGCAGTCGCGCCCTTCTTGAGCGCGGTGACGTAGTTGAACATCTTGAACGAGGATCCTGGCTGGCGGAGGCCGATGCCGGCGACGTCGAACTGGCCCTGGACGCGCGGGTCGTCCCGGTTGTTGTAGTCGACCGAGCCGACGTACGTGAGGACCTCGCCGGTCTGGGGATCGATCGAGACGAGCGCGGCATTCCACACGTTGCGGTTGTGCAGTTTCTCGACCCACTCGCTCACTTGCCGCTCGCCGATCTCCTGCTTGGTCATGTCGAGGGTCGTGGTCACGCGGTAGCCGCCACGTGACACCGCCGCCTCGTCGCCGCCGAGTATTTGGGTGAGCTGGTTGCGGACCTGGAAGACGAAGTGCGGCGCCTTGATCGTCGCGACGGGCGCCTCAGCGACCTTGATGGGCACGGCATTCGCGGCATCGGCGGCGTCCTGCGTGATGGCACCGGTGTCGACCATCTGGTTGAGGACATAAAGACGGCGTTCCTGAGCGCGGTCGGCGTTCTCCGCCTGCGTCGGGTCGAGGATCGAGGGCGACTGCGGCAGACCGGCGAGGAGAGCGGCCTCCGCCAGGGTGAGCTTCGAGAGGTCCGACTTCCCGAAGTACGTTTGGGCGGCGGCCTTTACGCCGTACGCCTGATTCCCGTAATAGATTTGGTTGAAGTAGAGCTCGAGGATCTGCTGCTTGGAATACGTGTTCGTCACCTCGATCGCCAGGATGCCCTCGCGGATCTTTCGCTTGATCGAGACCTCGTCGCCGACGATCCGTCGTTTCACGAGCTGCTGCGTGATGGTCGATGCGCCACCCTGCCCGCTGCCACGACCGGTGACATCGGCGAAGACCGCGCGCACGATCCCCAGCACGTCGACGCCCGGATTCGTCCAGAAGCTCTTGTCCTCCGCCGCGACGGTCGCGTCTATAAGGACCTGCGGGATCTCCTCGTAGCTCACGACCTCGCGGTTCTCCTCCGAGAACTGATAGAGGAGCTGCGTGCCGGTGCGGTCGTAGACCTTTGTCGACTGCGGCAATGGATCCTTCGCGAGGTCTTGCGGTGAGGGAAGGTCTCCGGTGAAGAACGCCAGCGCCGCTCCGCCGCCGATCACGAGGAGCGCCCCGGTCGCGATGATCAGGGCAAAGAGTCCCGATGGCAGTGCGAGGCGCCAACCGCTGAACGCTCCGCCGCCCCGGCGCCGCTTCGAGCGATATGTGCCGCGCCGGAGCGCGTGGTCATACGTAGTCTTCGAACGGGCGATGCGTTCATGGTACCCGCCGCCGAACGTATCCTTTGACCGTGCCGACACGTCCATCGCAACGCGAGCTCGATGAATTCCTCACGCGCGGCGTGAGCGACGTGAGCGTGCTCGGCGATCTGCACTCGGCGCTCGCCTCAGGGGAGCGTCAGTTGCGTATCAAGCAGGGATTCGACCCAACGCACGCGAACCTTCACCTCGGCCACGCGATCCCTTTACGCAAGTTGAGAAAGCTGTCGCAGTGGGGCCACGAGATCGTGCTCATCGTCGGCGACTGGACGACTCAGATAGGCGATCCGACGGACCAAGATCTCACCCGACCGCTCCGGTCACGCGACGAGGTCATGGAAAACGCCCAGACCTACCTCGACCAGTTCCATCTGATCGTGCCGCGCGAGAACACGAGGATCGTCCTGCAGGACGAGTGGTACGGGAAATTCGGCCTGCGCGACATCATCCAGCTGACATCAAAGTTCACCGCGCAGCAGATCCTCGCACGCGAGGAATTTCGCAAGCGTCTCGATAAGAAGACGGCGATCCCGATCAAGGACCTCCTGTACCCGTTGCTCCAGGCGTACGACTCGGTCGCGATCGAGGCGGACGTGGAGTTCGGCGGCACCGACCAGCTCTTCAACATCCTCACCGGGCGAGACCTGCAGGAGATGGTCGGGCAGCGCCCGCAGTCGGTCTTCATCGTCGAGCTCCTCGAGGGACTCGACGGCGAGAAAATGAGCAAGTCGAAGCCCGCGCAGAGCATCTGGCTCGTGGATCCCCCGAGCGAGGTCTACGGAAAAGTGATGGCCATCGACGACAAGCTCATGCCTCACTACTTTGAGTGGGCCACCGAGCTCCCGATGGAAGAGGTGCGGGTCACGCTCGACGCGCTCGCGCGCAAGGAGCTGCACCCGCGCGAGGCCAAGCGCAAGCTCGCGCGCACCATCACCGCCGAGCTGCACTCCGCGCCCGCCGCGGACGAGGCGGAGCGCGAGTTCGACCGTGTCCACAAAGAAGGAGCAGCGCCCGACGCGGTCCCGACCGTCGACGTACCAGTAAATGGACAGAAGGAAGTCGGCATCGTGGACCTCGTTGGCGTGGCCTTCGCGAAGAGCAAGAGCGATGCGCGGCGCTTGGTAGCGCAGAACGGCGTGCGGGTGGACGGCGCCGTGGCGAGCGAGGACACGAAGGTCCCTGTGAAGGGCGAGCCATTGCTCCAGATCGGCAAGCGCCAGGCCGTGCGCGTCCGCTTCCGGTGACGACCTCGCGCCCGGTCGTCGCGGTGGTCCCCTTCGGCGCGAAGGGTCGCGACGCCAAAGCCGGCGGGATCGGCCGTCAGGTCGCGCGCCGTCTTGTGGAGCGGTTCGCGGACGACCCGAACATCGAGCTTCGTCCCGTTTTCCTGGTGGCCATGCCCGAAACGAAGAGCGCCGCCGGCTACCTCGTGTTCGGCTCGACGCCCGATGCGGATCTCGCGGCACGGTATGGCGAGTCGCTCGGGACCACGCACGCGCTGACCGGGCTCTATCGCGACGACGAGAAGGGCCGCGTGTTCGTCGTGACCCTCGTGGACGTGAAGGATCGCAGCGCGGCCGCCCAGCGCGAGTTCGCGGTGACGGCGAACGAGCTGCACCGCGCGGAGCCGGCGCTCGCGGCATGGCTCGCCGAGGCGCTCAGCGTGCCGGCGCCTAGCCTCGAGCCCGAGACCTCGAACGAGCGCTCATACCAAGCGCTCCTCGCGGGACTCGAGGACGAGACGGATGCGACGCTGCTGCGGGGTGGGGATCCGGTCGCGGCGGATGACGCCCGCTCGCGGGCGTTCGACGAGTACGTCACCGCGATCCAGCTCGACCCGGAATCCGTCCGCGCCGAGGATCGTCTCCTCGTGCTCGCGGCGGAATCCGTTGAGCGCGGCGATGAGGACCGAGCGGCACGCGCGCTCGAGGACGTCATCGAGGCAAAGCCGCGGTCCTGGCGGGCCTATTACATGCGGGCGGAGCTGCTTCGCGGGATCGGGGAAACGAATCTTGCGATCGTCGCCCTCGAGCATGCGCATTCGCTGCGCCCGCTTCGTGATGCCGACGTCCTGGTGCTCGCCGAGCTGTATATCGCCGAGCAGGCACCGGGGCAGGCCGCTGCGCACCTGCGACGGATCGCCGCTGGCAGCGAGGAGTTCGGGCGTGCGCAGGAGCTCCTCGGAATCCTCGCGCTCCAGAAAGCCGATCAGGCCGCCGCCCGCGCGTTTTTCGAGCGCGCCGCCGCGAACGGCCGGTCCAGCGCGCGCGTCCACCTCGCGCGAATACTTATCGCGCGAGGAATGCGGGACGAGGCAGCGCGCGAGCTCGACCAGATCCTGGCCCAGGCGGACGGCGACCGCGAAGCGCGCGCGCAGGCGCATCGTCTAAGGCTCGGGCTTCAGCGACCCGATCTGGAGACTGAACTCGAGCGAGCCGGCCGTGCGGCGCTGTCGACCGATGCGATGCGACTCGACGAGGTCCGCGCGGCCTTCGAGCGGGTCCTCGCATTCGACGCGGAGATCTGGGAGGCGCACTTCGGCTTAGGGCTCGTCGCGCGACAGAAGGAAGCGTTCGTCGCCGCGGCCAGCTCGTTTCGCCGCGCGCTCGAGCTCGCGCCGGAGCAACCCGACGTGATGCACGAGCTCGGCGTCGCGCTCCTCGCGTCCGGTTCGAAGGCGGATGCGCTCGGCCTGCTCGACCGCGCCGCAGCTCTTCGTCCTGGCGAGGCCGCCTACATCGCGGATGCCGGCTTCGCGCATCTGCGCGCGGGCGATCTCGACGCGGCCCGCGAGCGGCTGCGCATCGCGAGCACCATTGACGCGAACGATCCGTTGACGCGCGCGTACCTCGCCGAGCTCGAGCGCATCGAGGACGCATCCGGGAAGGCGAATTGAGCCCGGCGAAGCAGGTCGTCGTGGTTGGCGGCGGGTTCGCGGGCCTGCACCTCGTCCGTCGGCTCGAGCGGCGTCTGCAGCCCGCCGAGGCGGCGGTCACGCTCGTCGATCGGCAGAACTACCACCTCTTCACGCCGCTCCTTTATCAGGTGTGCACCGGCGAGCTCCCGCCGCACGCCGTCGCCTATCCGTTGCGTGACGCGACGGCGCCCGCGGGCTACCACTTTCTGCAGACCGAGGTGACGGCCATCGACCTCGAGCACCGCCGAGTGGCCACCGCCGACGGCGAGCTCCCGTACGACCACCTCGTGATCGCCGTCGGCTCGGTGACGAACGACTTCGGCATCGCGGGCGTGCGCGAGAACGCCCTGCCGGTGAAATGGCTCTCGGACGCCGAGACCCTGAAGCGTCACGTCCTCGACATCTTCGAAAGCGCCGCGACCGAGACCGACGTCGCGCGGCGACGCGAGGCGTTGACGTTCGTCATCGTCGGCGCGGGCCCGGTGGGGGTCGAGCTCGCGAGCTCGCTGCGCGACCTGATGGATCACACCCTCCGCAAGATCTACCCGTCGATCGACTTCTACGACGTCGCGATCCACCTCATCGAGGGAACGGATCGCGTTCTGCCCGCGATGGACCCGCGGCTATCGGCGATCGCGGCGAAACGGCTCGCGCAGCAACGCGTCCGCGTCCTCCTGAACACGCTCGTGTCTGAGATCGGGCCGGGTATCGTGCACACGAAGGACGGCGCACAGCTGCGAGCGCGGACGATCGTCTGGTCGGGCGGTGTGAAAGTGAATCCGCTCCTCTCCTCCCTCGATCTGCCCAAGTCGAAGGACGGCCGCATCGTCGTCGACGACCGCTTCCGTGCGAACGGCCGCGACGACGTGCTGGTCCTCGGCGACGCCGCATATTTCGGAAAGGGTCTGCCGCAGCTCGCTCAGGTCGCGGTGCTCGAGGCGCCGGCCGCGGCGCGCAACCTGGTCGCGCTCGTGCGAGGCGAGCCGACCGAGCCCTTCGTCTATAGACGTAAGGGCGACCTCGTGGCCCTCGGCCGTACCCAGGCCGGCGCCGAATTCGCGAAACTCGGGGGGTTCGTAATAGGTGGGCTGCCCGCCTGGACCGTGTGGCGCGTGAACTACCTCATGCAGCTCCTCGGTGTGCGCAATCGCGGAACCCTCCTGGTCGAGTGGATCCTCTCGTTCTTCGCCGGACGTCTCATCGCGAATACACCATGACAGAGGAGCGGACATCGGCGCTGCGCGAGCTCCGTGCTGCCGTAGACGAGGCGCTCGCGCTCTCGCGGGCCATGGATGAAGAGGACTGCCGCCTCGCGAGCGTGGCCGAGGGCTGGCCCGCGGTGATCGTCGCGTATCACATCGGGTTGGGCCTACGACGTCAGGCCGGCTTCATCGCCCGCGCGCTGACCGGGGAAGAACCGTTCGAGTTTCAGTGGGAGCCAACACACAACGTCAATGCGGTGAACGCGCTCGAGCACGCCTCTATGTCGAAGGACGATGCCGCCGAGGAGATCGACCAAGGTTGGGTGCGTCTCGAGGGCGTGGTCGAGCGGATGGACGAGGAGAGCTGGGCGCGCGACGTCTTTTCGTTCGGAGGAAGACCGCGGTCGGCGGACGTCGTCCTCCGGCGTATCGTGCTGCCCCACCTGAAGGAGCATCTGGAGAGCCTCCGCCGGACGCTGGCACGAAGCCCGGCAACCGCTTCTTGAATTTCGCCGAGCGCGCGCTTTACCACCAGATCCATCCGGCCAAGCTGTTCGTGCATATCGCCACCGCACTCGTCGCTATCGATCTGTTCTGGCGGCACGCTCTCGTCCCCGGCCTGATCATCGCGCTCGTTCCGCCTCTCCTTGTGTCAGCGGTACTGATGCGCGAGGCTGATTTCGAGCGCTACCGAGCGAGCCTGATGGGGACATATGTGCGCCAATTCATGCCGCCGTGGGTGCAGGCGCTGCGGTTCTTCGGCGTCGGGGTCGCGTTCTACGCCGCCTGGTACCACTTCCCGGCTGGTGTGATCAGCGGGCTCGCGCTCGTGGCGATCTGCTGGGCCAACGGGATCGGCCGAAAGGGGACGTAGCTCGCAGGGTTCGCGATCTGTCCGCAGGTTGTCACCACCGTGGGTGAGCCCGTCCCCTAGAAGAGTGCGTTGCAATTATGGCATCATGTGTTGCCAAGATGGCAACAATCATCGGCGGTGCCTCTGAGGTACGAAAAGATCTCCTTCGGTTCTTTCACCTCCGCCAGGGCGCTGCCGGTCACGTTCGCGCGATCGCGCGCCAGATCGGTCGGGACCCCGGCGCGGTCTCGAGAGAACTGCGGCGTCTCGAACAACAGGGCCTGATCGTCTCCGAAACCGTGGGACGCAGTCGGGTCTATCGGAACGCACCGAACTCGCGCTCCACACGTGAGATGCGGGCGGTGATCCAGCGGACACTGGGAGTGGAGGCTGGTCTCCGGCAAGTCCTCGCCGATCTCCCTGGCATCGACGAGGCCTTCATCTTTGGGTCTTACGCGGCGGGCTCTGACCGCGTGGGCAGTGATGTCGATCTGCTAGTCGTCGGGTCTCCCGGGAGTGACGAACTACGTCGCCGCGTTGGCAGAGTCGGGCGCGACATTCGTCGTGACGTGAATCTCGTCGAGCTGAGTGCGGCGGAGTTTAGAAAACTTCGTGAAAAGCGAGATCCGTTTATCAGGGACGTGTTGTCGCACCGGCGCCTCGTACTGGTCGCTGGCAAGAAAAAGCGTGGCTAGTGCAAGGACGCTCCGGCAACTCGTGGACGAGGACCTCATCGAGCGACGTGCCGTCGGTCAAAGCCAAATTCGCCGATGGATCCAGCGGAGCCGCATGGATCTCGATCTGGCATCGCACGCTGCGACGAACGGAGATCCTGAGCGGGCTATGACGCTCGTTTACGAAGCCGGCCTTCGCGCCTGCATTGCGATCCTCGCAAAAGCTGGTTATCGGCTACGGAGCGGCGAGGGTCATCATCGAGCGGCTCTTGAAGCCGCCCTCGCAATTGTCGGCCTGGAGATAGAGGTCGGGATTTCCCGCCTGGACGACGCGCGCCGGCAGCGAAATCAGAGTCTTTATGGAACCAGTCGGCCGGTTGGCGCCGATGAGCTGCAGCGACTCACCGGGGACGTCGAAGGTCTCATGGCGCGCGCACGATCTCGCCTCTAGTGCGGAGCTCCGCGGTCCTAACGACGCGCGTTTGTCCGGCCGCCGCAGGCTCGGCGACGCCCCTGGCGGGATCGGGCCGACGCGCTAGCCGGTTCGGTTTACGCTGAGTGAAATCTGACTAGACTCCTCGGCGTGCCATGACACTCGCGATCCGTCGTGGCGGAAAAAGGGGTTCAGGTGGGAAAGATCATCGCGACACTCGTCATCGCGGCGGCGGCGTTGCTCGGCTCGGGAGGAACCGCAAACGCGGCCTACTGCGATGCATCGAGCAACGGCTGCGACCACTCGAGCGACAACACGATCTGCTACGCACACGGAGCCTTCGGAGCGTTTGGCGACAAGGCGGGACCGGGAGCTCCCCACGACTGGCGCGGCGGAGCGGACGGCGCTGCGACGGGGGCGGCGAACAGCAACCTCTGTGGCAACCCCCAGGGCGTTCCAGGCCAGTAGGAAGCACACTCGGGGCGGGTCACCGGATCCGCCCCGAGACCTTAGCGCGCCGCCGCCGGCTCCTCCGCTTGCTCTTCGTGCGCCGCGATCACCTTCTGCGCGATGTGTGACGGGCACTCTTCATAGCCGAGCACTTCGGCGCTGAACGTTCCCCGTCCGCCGGTCATCGAACGCAGATCCGTCGCATAGCGGAAGGTCTCGGCCATCGGGACGTGCGCCTTGATCCGCTGCAACCCCGCGCCCTCCGCCTCCATGCCGAGCACCCGTCCGCGACGCGAGTTCAGATCGGCGAGCACGTCGCCCATCTGGTCCTCGGGTACGAGGACCTCGAGAGTCATGATCGGCTCGAGCAGGAACGGCTGCGCCTCTTTCACGCAGTTCTGGAGGGCCAGCGATCCGGCGATCTTGAAGCTCATCTCGCTCGAGTCGACGGCGTGGAAACTGCCGTCGAAGAGCGTCGCCTTGAAATCCGAGAGCGGATATCCGGCGATAACTCCTCGGAGAGCCGTTTCGCGGACACCCTTCTCCACCGCCGGCCAGAAGTTTCGCGGGACCGAGCCACCCACGATGCGCGTCGCGTACACGACGCCCGATCCGGCGGGCTGCGGCTCGATCTCGAGGAACACGTCGCCGAACTGGCCGTGGCCACCGGTCTGTCGCTTGTAGCGACCCTGCGCCTGCGCTTTCCCGCGGATCGACTCGCGGTAGGGGACGCGCGGCGTGCGCATTTCGACCTGGACGCCGAACTTGTCCTTCAAGTGATGAACAGCGACCTCGATCGCCGGCTCGCCGATCGCGGAAAGGATCGTCTCGTGCGTCGCGTCCTCGCGGCGCACGTGCAACGTCGGATCCTCGTCGGTCAGCTTGTGCAGCGCGGTGGCGAGCTTGTCGAGGTCGGCCTTGCTCGAAGGCTCGATGGCGACGGAGAACGAGGGCGGTGGAAAGTGAATCGGGTCGTAGAGGATGACGGCGTCCTTGTCGCAGAGGGTCGCGTTCGTCGTGGTCGCGGTGAGCTTCGGAATCGCGCAGATGTCGCCTGCACCGACCGCGTCGGTGATCTCCTGCTCCTTGCCTCGGAGGAAGAAGATCTGGCCGACCCGCTCGGTCTCCTTCTTCGTCGCGTCGAAAATCTGCGTGTTGTGGTGGAGCGTTCCCGAGTACACGCGCACGTAGCTCAGCTTGCCGACGAACGGGTCAGCCAGAGTCTTGAACACGAAGGCCGAGAGCCTGTCCGACGGGTCCGGCTTCCGCGCGACCTCGTCGCCTGAAGGGGACTTGCCGATTAGGGACCCTGCCTCGGCGGGCGAGGGGAGCATCTCGCGCACGGTGTTGAGAAGCGCTAGGAGTCCCACATGTTTGTGCGCCGACGATGCCGCAACGGGTATGACGCGCCCCTCGCGCACCGCCTTGTGCAAGGCGTCGCGGAGCTCCTCGTACGGCAATTCCTTTCCGTCGAGGTAGCGCGTGAGGAGGTCCTCGTCGGTTTCGACGATCGCCTCGACGAGCTGCTGCCGATAGGCCCCGACGCGGTCGGCCTCTTCCTTCGAGAGCTCGGCGACCGGGTCGTTCGGTCCCTTGAGGATCTGCCCATGCAACAGATCGATCGTCGCCTTGAGCTCCTGGTGCTCTCCGACGGGCACGTGCAGGGGCACGACGCGGATCCCGTAGGCCTCTCGAAGCTGCTCCAGCACCCGGTCGAAGTCGGCATTCTCGCGATCGAGGCGCCCCGCGACGACGATGCGGGGAGTTTCGGCGTTCTCGAGCTCGGACCAGACCGTCTGGGTGCCGACCTGCACGCCGGCGGAGGCGTCCACAAAGACGATCGCGGCGTCGGCGACGCGAAGCGCGGCGTGCTGGTCGCCGGCGAAGTCGGCGAAGCCGGGGGTGTCGATGAGATTGATCTTCGTTCCCGCGTGGGTGAAGGAGGCCAGTGCCATGTTGATGGTGATGTGCCGCTTCTGCTCCTCGGGGTCCGTGTCCAGGATGCTGGTGCCGTCATCGACCTTGCCGAGGCGAGTCGTCGCCCCGACCGAGTGGAGGAGGGATTCGACGAGGCTCGTCTTGCCCGATCCTCCATGGCCGACGACGGCCACGTTTCTGATCTTCGTGGGCTCCGGTGATGCCATCAAGACTCTCCCCAGGGCGTGATGCGTTGGTAGTATCACCCGCGATGTCGGGGCACTCAAAGTGGAGCCAGATCAAGCGTCAGAAGGGTGCCGCGGACGTCAAACGAGGCATGGTTTTCACCAAAATGACCAAGGAGATCATGCTCGCCGCGAAGGAAGGCGGCGGCGATCCGGATGCGAACTTCCGGCTCCGGCTGGCGATGGATCGAGCCCGTGCGGTGAATATGCCCCGCGACAACATCCAGCGGGCCATCGAGCGGGCGACCGGTGGGGACGACGGCTCGGCCCTCGAGAGCATCGTGTACGAGGGTTATGCCCCGGGGGGCGTGTCGGTGATGATCGAGGCCGCGACTGACAACCGGAACCGCACGGTGTCCGAGATCCGCGCGGCATTCACGCGAGGCGGCGGCAAGCTCGGCGAGGCGGGCTCGGGGCAGTGGCTCCTCGAGCAGAAGGGTGTCATCGAGATCGACACGAAAGGAAAGGACCCCGACGCGATCCAGCTCGCTGCGATCGACGCCGGAGCGGAGGACGTCGAAGTCGAGCCAGGTCTGGCCACCGTCTACACCACTCCGACCTCGTTCGAGCGAGTGAAGAAGGCACTGGAGTCGGCGGGCATCAAGACGGGCGCGGCCGAGCTCTCGATGCGTCCCACCACGACCGTCCGCGTCGAAGGCGACGCCGCGCGCAAGCTTCTCGGGCTGGTGGAGACCCTCGAGGATCTCGACGATGTGATCAAGGTGCACGCGAACTTCGACGTCCCCGAAGAGGTCCTGCAGCACGCGTAGCCGGGTGATCCTCGGGATCGATCCCGGGACGACCGGAATGGGATACGCGTTCCTCGTCGCCGCGCCGGAGCGCGCGCTTCTTCTCGAATGCGGGATCGTCGACGTGCGCGCGAGTACGACGGCGGCGGAACGGCTGCTCGCGATCGCGGAAGCGCTCGACGAGCTGATCCGCCGCCATAAGCCGTTCGTTCTCGCAGTGGAGCGCCTCTATTTCAACAAGAACGTGCAGACGGCGATGCGGGTGTCCGAGGCTCGCGGTGTGGCATTGCTCTGCGCGGCGCGGGCGCGCTTAGAGATCGCCGAGTACACGCCGCAGGAAGTGAAGAGCTCGATCGCTGGATCAGGCCGCGCCGACAAACACGCGATCCAACGAATGCTTCCTTTGCTCGTCGCGCTAGACACGCCCATCACGCAAGACAACGTCGCCGACGCTGTCGCGATCGCGCTCACCCATGCGCAGCGCGCGCGCTTCATCGACGCGGTCGCGGCGGCTGCTTCTAGGTGATCGCTGCTTTGCGTGGCCAGGTGATCGCGAGCGGCGCGGGTCACGTCGTCGTCGACGTGGCGGGCGTCGGCTACAAGGTGTTCGTCCCGCGCCACCCGTCGCGCGACGACGTCCTGCTGCACACGCATCAGGTGGTGCGCGAGGATGACCAATCGCTCTATGGCTTCGAAACGCGCGAGGAGCTCGCGCTCTTCGAGATGCTCATCAGCGTGTCGGGTGTGGGACCGAAGGCCGGACTCGCCATCCTCTCCGTCTCTCGTCCCGCGGAGATCGCCGGTGCGATCGCTTCAGGTAACACGGAGGTGCTCGCGCGCGCGCCGGGCGTCGGAAAGAAGACCGCGGAGCGGCTGATCGTCGACCTGAAAGGCAAGATCGGTCGCGTCGCAGGAGCGCCCGTGACAGCCGGCGGGCTCACCGCCGAGGATGACGCGCACGCGGCGCTTGTCGCGCTTGGCTACACGTCGTCGGAAGCAGCCACGGCCCTTCGCGACGCGCCGCCGAAAGGCGGCGCCACGACCGAGGAACGTCTCGCGGCGGCCCTTCGCGTCACCGGACGGACGGCGGTCGCAGGGGGGTGACGGAAAGTACCGTTGGCCTAGCAGGCGAGCGTCGTATTTGCGACCATTGCGGCGGCCGCCGCGCCGTGGAAGGAGCGCAATGGTCGAGTTTTTTGGGCAAGAAGAGGGGCAAGGACTAGTCGAATACGCACTCATCATCGCGGTCATCGCGATCGCAGTGATCATCGCGATGGTCTTTTTCCGCGATCAGCTCTCAAACTACTTTTCGAACATCGGCAATAACCTCACGTAGGAGCGGCGCGGCGGCCAGCCCGCTCCCGGGCTTCGAGGTGCTTCCCACCATTTGATATAGTTATGACTGGCGCTCGGCCTGGCCGGACGCCGCGTCGGGCACTGAAAGTGGGTCGACCCCACTTTTTTTGTCGCCTGAAGCGAATTGAATGAGAAGGGGAGTTGCCGCATGAACCGAGAGCTCGTGACCGGCCTCGCGCAACTCTCAGCCGAGAAGGGGCTCCCCAAAGAGGTCGTCAGCGACATCATCGCCCGCGCGATCAAGCGCGCCTATGGCGATGAGGAGCACATCGATGTCAAGGTCGACGTGCAGACCGGCGCCTTCAGGGTCTACCTGCTCAAGACCGTCGTCGAAAAGGTCGAGGATCCGAAGATCCAGGTCCAGCTCGACACCGCGAAGAAGATCAAGCCCGACGCGCAGCTCGGCGACGTCATCCCGTTCGAGGAATCCGCCGCGGCCCTCGGGCGGATCGGCGCGCAGACCGCAAAGCAAGTCATCCAGCAGTCGCTTCGGGAGGCCGAGCGGGAGCAGGTCTTTGCCGAGTACGCCGACCGCGAGGGCGACATCCTCAACGCGAAGATCAGCCACTTCGATGCAGGCTCGGCGATCATGGAGCTCGACCGCGGCGCGACCGCGATCCTGCCGCGCTCCGAGCAGGCACCGCACGAGCGGTACTTCGCCGGGCAGGCCCGCAAGGTCGTCGTGCTTGAGGTGCGTCGCACGCTCCGCGGCCCGCAGATCATCGTCAGCCGGGCGCACAAAGCCCTGGTCAAGCGCCTCTTCGAGCTCGAGGTGCCGGAGATCTTCCACGGGCAGGTGGAGATCGTGGGTATCGCACGTGAGCCCGGTTCGCGCACGAAGATCGCGGTCCGCGCTCGGCAGCCGGGCCTCGATGCTCGAGGCGCGTGCATCGGGCAGCGCGGACTGCGTGTGCAGGCGATCGTGAACGAGCTTGGCGGCGAGAAGATCGACATCATCGAGTGGGCGGAGAGCCCCGAGCGCTACGTCGCGAACGCCCTCGAACCGGCCCACGTCGTCCGCGTGGACATCGTGCCGGAGGAGAAGACGGCGTACGTGATCGTGCCAGACCGGCAGCTCTCGCTCGCGATCGGCAAGGAGGGCCAGAACGCCCGCCTCGCCGCGAAGCTGACAGGCTGGCGGATCGACATCCGGAGCGAGTCCGAGGTTCGTGCCGAGGTCGAGCCGGAGCCCGAGCCGGAGCCGGTGGCCGTCGCCGAGCCGGTGCCCGCTGAAGAGGAATCGGAGATCCGCCACGATCTCGTGGCAGAGGTCGAAGCCGAATCCGCCCAGGCGGATGAGGAGGACCTGGATGAAGAGGACCGTGCGCTCCTCGGGGGCAAGAAGAAGCGAGCCGAGCGCCGTTAAGCCGGCGTCACGTCCGGTGCGGACCCCTCCGCAGCGGACCTGCGTCGCCTGCCGGACAACCCGTGCCAAACGCGAGCTGGTGCGGGTCGTACGCTCACCCGCGGGGGAGCTCTCCGTGGACCTTCGCGGCAAGGCGCCAGGACGCGGGGCGTACCTGGATCCCGACCCGGGATGCCTCGAGCGCGGACTCGCGGAGGGCGTACTGGCGCGAGCGCTTGAAATTGATATAGACGGAACGACGGCCGACCGGTTGCGAGACGAGCTCGCGGCGGCGGCGAAAGAACGGAGACCGAGTGCCTAAAGCAAGACCCAGGCGAATGCCACCGCAGCGCGGGCCGCGCCCCCGAGGGCGCCGGCCGCAGCGTGCGCCGATGCCCCAGCCCATTCCGGAGCCGGTGGCGCCGGTCGCGGTCGCGGAGACCTCGACCGTGGTGACCCTGCCGAAGACGATCGTCGTCGGCGATCTCGCGCGCGCCCTGGACGTGAGCGTTGTCGACGTCATCCGCGCCCTCGTGAACATGGGCGTGATGGTCTCGATCAACCAGTCCGTCGACTTCGAGACCGCGACCCTCGTCGCGAACGAGCTCGGGATCGAGACGCGCGCCGAGGAAGAAGCGCCTCCGCCGACGGAGGAAGAGGCGGCGCCGGAGCCGCTCTCGACGAAGCAGGTCCTATGGGAGGACGTCGACCCCGCGAAGCTCAAGGAGCGTCCCCCCGTCATCACCGTCCTCGGCCACGTCGACCACGGCAAGACGAGCCTGCTCGACGCGATTCGCGCGACGAACGTCACCGCGCGCGAAGCCGGGGGCATCACCCAGCACATCGGCGCGTACCAGATCGAGCACAACGGGCGGAAGGTGACCTTCCTCGACACGCCGGGTCATGAAGCGTTCACCGCGATGCGGGCGCGCGGCGCGCAGGTCACCGACGTGGCCGTGCTCGTCGTCGCGGCGGACGACGGTGTCCAGCCCCAGACCATCGAGGCCATCTCGCACATCAAGGCGGCGCAGGTGCCGATCGTCGTTGCCCTCAACAAGATCGATCGTCCCGACGCCAACACCGACCAGGTGAAGGCGCAGCTCGCCGAGCACGGCGTCACGATCGAGGAGTACGGCGGTGACACGCCGCTCGTCCCCGTGTCCGCCAAGACGAAGCAAGGGATCAACGATCTCGTCGAGACCGTGCTGCTCGTCGCCGATGTCGCCGAGCTGAAGGCCGATCCGGACCGTCCGGCGATCGGTCGCGTCATCGAAGCGCACCTCGACAAGGGACGTGGTCCCGTCGCGACGGTGCTCGTTCTGAACGGCACGCTGCAGCGCGGGGACCTGGTCGTCGCGGGCACGACGTTCGGCAAGGTGCGCGCGATGGTGGACGACAAGGGCAAGAACGTCGGTCGCGCCGAGCCATCGCGCCCGGTCGAAATCCTCGGCCTTCCCGAGGTCCCCGAGGCCGGTGATGTCATGCGCGTCGTCTCCGACGAGAAGGCTGCCCGCGCCGTCGTCGCGCAGAACGCGCGCGAGCGGGCGGCGGGCGCGGCGGCGGAACGACCGGCGACGCTCGATGAGATGTTCGCGCAGGTCAAGGAAGGTCAGGCCAAGGAGCTCAAGATCGTCCTGAAGGCCGACGTGCAGGGCTCGCTCGAGGCAATCAAGGGCGCCCTCGCGAAGGTGCCGCAGCCCGAGGTCGCGCTCTCGATCATCCACGACGCCGTCGGCGATATTCAGGAGTCGGACCTCACACTGGCGGCGGCATCGAACGCGGTCGTCATCGGCTTCAACACCAAAATGGAAGCGCCGGCCCGTCGCGTCGCCGATGCGACGAAGGTGGACGTTCGCCAGTACAAGGTCATCTACGAGGTCCTCGAAGACGTACAGAAGGCGCTCACCGGGATGCTCGAGCCCGAGATGGTCGAGTCGCTCCTCGGCCACGCCGAGGTGCTGCAGATCTTCACGTCGGGGAAGACGACGATCGCGGGCTCGCGCGTCGTCGACGGGCTCGTGCGCCGCGGCGCTCAGGCGCGGCTCATTCGCGGGGGCACCGCCGTATACGACGGCAAGATCGGGACCCTCCGGCGCATGAAGGACGACGCTCGCGAGGTCACCGTGGGTCTCGAGTGCGGCATCGTGCTCGATAACCAGAACGACGTCCAGGTCGGCGACATCATCGAGTGCTACGTCGTTCAGCCGAAGCCCCGCTAGCCATGGCGTATAAGCGAGCCGACCGGGTGAAGTCTCTGCTTCAGCGCGAGCTAGGCACGCTCATCAGCGAGGAGCTGCGCGATCCGCGGATCGCCTTTCCGACCGTGACCGGGGTCGAGATCACGCCTGATCTCCGCAGCGCGAAGGTCCACGTGAGCGTCCTCGGCGACGAGGAGGCCTCGACAAGAACCATGAAGGCGCTCGAGGATGCGAAGCCATTCCTGCGCCGCGAGCTCGGCGCGCGAACGGATTTGCGTTTCGTCCCCGAGCTCACATTTGTTCACGACCGCACGGCCGAGCAGGCCGTCCGGATCTCGGCCCTGCTTCGCGAGGCGCGCGAGCGCGAGGGCCGGTGAAAGACATCGTCGCGACGCTCCGCGGCGCGCGGCGGATCGCCCTCGTCTCGCACCGCGACCCGGATCCGGACACGATCGGCTCGGCGCTCGCTCTCGGGCTCGGTCTCGAGTCGCTCGGCAAGCAGGTGTCGTGGCACTGCGCCGACCCGGTGCCCGAGCAGCAGCGCTTTCTCCACGGCAGCGAACGCTTCACGCAGGATCCGCCCGCGGAGGACGTCGACCTCGTGGTGACCGTGGACTTCGGCTCAGTCGATCGCGCCAAGTTCGCGCTCCCGGCGCGTCCGACGCTCGTGAACATCGACCACCACGCCTCGAACGACAACTTCGGGACCGCGAACCTTGTCGACGTCACCGCTGCGGCGAGCGCGGAGCTCGTCTCGCGGGTGATCGACGCGCTCGGGATCAAGTGGACGCCGGAGATGGCGACCGCCGCGCTCGTCGGGATCATGACCGACACCGGCTCGTTCCAATTCCCCAGCACCGACGCGCGCGCGCTCGACCGCGCGGCTCGGCTTCGCGAAGCGGGAGCCGACCTGCAGGCGATCACGTACAACATCTTCCGCAACAAGCGCTTCGAGGCCCTGAAGCTCTGGGGCTTCGCCTTCTCCCGCCTGGTGCGCGAGCAGGGCGGCCAGCTCGTTTGGACGGAGGTCCGCGCGGGCGACATCGAGCGCGCGGAGGCGCGGGACGAGGACATCTCCGGCCTCGTCGAGCAGGTAGCTCGCTCGAGCGGGATGCGCGTCGCGCTCCTTTTCAACGAGCAGCCGGGCAGCGTGAAGGTCTCCTGCCGCACGTCGCAGTGGGAGCCGTCCGTCGATGCGTCCGCGGTCATGGCTCGCTTTGGCGGCGGCGGTCACGTGCGCGCGGCCGGAGCGCTGATCCAAGGCGACCTCGCGGATGTCCGCGAGCGCGTGCTCGACGCCGCCCGCGCGGCGCTCGACGCGGCGAAGACGCGCGCACCCGTCAGCGCCTGATCGCTCGGACCGACTCGCCGTCCGGCGTGCTCGCGATCGACAAGCCCGAGGGCTGGACCTCGCACGACGTCGTCGCGGTCGTTCGTGGTGTGCTCGGCACAAAACGCGTCGGCCACGGCGGGACGCTCGACCCTCAGGCTTCCGGCCTCCTCCCGGTGGTCGTCGGCACAGCGACGAAATTCGCGGACCGGATCCACGAGGCGACCAAGGTGTACGACGCCCTTGTTCGTTTCGGCGCCGAGACCGCGACCGACGATAGGGAAGGCGCCGTTACCCGCGAAGGCGCCGTCCCGTCGCTTGCCGCGGAAACGATCGAGCCCGCGCTCGCAGCATTACGCGGTGTCATCTCCCAAGTGCCGCCACAGTACGCGGCGTTGAAGGTGGGCGGCCGGACAGCATACGCACGCGCGCGCAGCGGTGAGACGGTCGCTCTCGCGGCGCGGAGCGTGCAGGTCTTTCGGCTCGACGTGATCGAGACGTCCCCGCCCGATCTACGCCTCCTGGTCGTGTGTTCGTCGGGAACCTACGTGCGCGCGATCGCGCGTGATCTCGGCCGGGCGCTCGGCTCCGCGGCCCATCTCGCCGCTCTGCGCAGATTGGCGGTCGGCGCGCTCGAGGCGCGCGACGCGCTCACGCCGGACCAGCTCCGGGCACGCGGTCCCCAAGCGAGGGGTCTTCTCCGCGCTGCGAACGAGGATTTGTTGACGCTCGACCCCCGATTTCTGGAGCGATCCGCTGCTACGATCGTCGGAGCGGGGGAGTCAGTCTGATGCTCGCCAAAGCGCTCGAGCGATTCACCAAATGGGCGTTGTCGGCCTGGCGCGACCTTTCCCTCGACGCCAAAGTGGTCGCCCTCTTCGGCGTCGGCAACTGGTTCCTGCTCTTCGCCAATCACACGACGGTGGCCGCGACCCACGACGTGCCGCTGTGGCAGCTGTTCCCGCCTGGCGCGGACGCCGCGTTCCTGATCGCGTGTGGCGCGCTCGCGTTCGCGTATCCCCTCCGGGATCACCGCGCCCGCGGTTCGTTCACCACGCGAGCCCGGGTCGTGCACCTCGCCGCGATCATCACGACCTTCGTGATCATCCCAACCCTCGCCTCGATCATCCTTCGCGAGACCGGCAAGCCCTACACGTACATCCACGACGGGGCCCTCATGGTCGAGGAGGCGTCGCGGAAATTCCTGGCCGGCATGAACCCGTACGTCGCCGATTACCTGGACACGCCGATGTTCTTCTGGCCGATGATCAACAACCCGGCCCTCTACCACCTCACCTACTTCCCATTCATGTTCCTTGTGACCGGTCCGTTCGTGTGGTTCTTCGACCACTTCGGCCTTGTTTGGGACCAGCGGTATCTCTACCTCCCCGCGTACATCGGCACGCTCGCCCTCGTTCCGTT
>WNGL01002894.1_pt1 | contig 20668 bp, 18 predicted proteins | sample 5400591 | NCBI WGS metagenome assembly WNGL01 (sample SAMN13153377, study PRJNA577476) | soil metagenome | isolation source: 80 cm soil or saprolite under Garry oak tree replicate 1 | place: USA:California | collected 2016-06-15 | reverse complement strand
TCACGATCTCGCTCGCGATGATGGCGGGACTCGCGGCTCTCGTGTATCGAACGCGGCTCGGCACCGCGATGCGGGCGACCGCGCACAACCCGCAGGTGGCGGGACTCATGGGAATCGACTCAAACCGCATCATCGCCCTGACTTTCGTCATCGGCGCGGCCCTCGCGGCGGTGGCGGGAGTCATGGTGGCGAGCTACTACGGTATCGCCCACTACGCAATGGGATCGCAGCTGGGCCTGAAGGCGTTCTGCGCGGCGGTGCTGGGCGGCATCGGCAACATACCCGGAGCGATGCTCGGCGGGATGCTGCTCGGCGTAGTGGAAGCGCTCGGCGCAGGTTACATAGGCGACCTGACGGGAAATGTGTTCGGCTCGAATTACCAGGACGTGTTCGCGTTCATCGTGCTGATCACGGTGCTGGTGTTGCGGCCTTCGGGACTGCTCGGCGAGCGGGTCGGGGACAGGGCGTGATCGAATCGATCGCACGCTGGAAACGGCATCCCACGGCGCCGTGGGTCGGCGCCGCGATCGTCGCGCTCGCGCTGCTCGCACTGCCCTTCGCTCTCGCGGCCGTCGGCACGGCCTGGGTGCGGATCACGAACCTCGCGATCCTGTTCGTGTTCCTGTCGCTCGGCCTGAACATCGTGGTCGGCTTCGCCGGGCTGCTCGATCTCGGCTACGTCGCCTTCTACGCGGTCGGCGCCTACGTCTACGCGCTCCTCGCCTCGCCCCACTTCGGCATCCACTGGCCGTTCTGGGCGATCCTGCCGATCGGGGCCGCGGTGGCGGCGCTCTTCGGCGTATTGATCGGAGCCCCCACCCTCAAGATGCGCGGCGACTACCTCGCCATCGTGACGCTCGGCTTCGGCGAGATCGTGCGGATCTTCCTGAACAACCTGTCCCAGCCCATCAACATCACCAACGGCCCGCAGGGGATCGCGCGCATCGATCCGTTCCGGCTGGGCGGGATCGATTTTTCCAAGTCGGACAGCTTCCTCGGCCTCGCCTTCAGCGGGCCGATCAAGTACTACTACCTGCTGCTCGTGGTGCTGCTCGCGGTGATCTTCATCAACGTGCGGCTCCAGAACTCGCGCATCGGGCGCGCCTGGGAGGCGATCCGCGAGGACGAAATCGCCGCGCGCGCGATGGGCATCGACACCACGCGCGTGAAGCTGCTCGCTTTCGCCATGGGCGCCACCTTCGGCGGCATCGCGGGCGGCATGTTCTCGGCGATCCAGGGATTCGTTTCGCCGGAGAGCTTCGTCCTGGTCGAATCGATCATGGTGGTTTCCATGGTCGTGCTCGGCGGCATGGGAAACATCTGGGGCGTGATCCTCGGCGCGGTGCTCCTTTCCTTCGTTCCGGAGATCCTGCGGTTCACGGTCGAGCCCGCACAGAGGCAGCTCTTCGGCCGGATGATCATCGAGCCCGAGGTGATCCGCATGCTGATTTTCGGATTCGCGCTCGTGCTCGTCATGACGCTGCGGCCGGGCGGCTTGTGGCCGTCGGCGGTGCGCAAGCGCGAGCTTGCGGAGCGCCGGCCGTGAGCGTGTTGCTCGAGGCGCTCGGCGTCACGAAGCGATTCGGCGGCGTCGAGGCGCTCACCGAGGTCAGCTTTTCGATCTCGCACGGCCAGATCTTCGGGCTGATCGGCCCGAACGGCGCCGGCAAGACCACGCTGTTCAACCTGCTCACCGGGCTCTACCCGGCCGACCGCGGCCGCTTTCTTCTCGACGGAAGGGATCTCACCGGACTCAAGCCCGACAGGATCGCGGCGCGGGGCATCGGCCGCACTTTCCAGAACATCCGGCTCTTCGCCAATCTGTCCGCTCTCGAAAACGTCATGATCGGCCGCCATGTCCGCACGCACGCGGGCGTCCTCGGCGCAGTGCTGCGCGATCCGGCAACGCGCGCCGAAGAAGAGGGGATCGAGGGGCGCGCGGCGCAACTGCTCGACTACGTCGGTATCCGCGCCCGGGCGAACGATCCGGCGGGGAGCCTTCCGTACGGAGATCAGCGGCGCCTTGAGATCGCGCGGGCGCTCGCAACCGACCCCGTCCTGCTCGCTCTGGACGAGCCCGCGGCGGGAATGAATGCCTCGGAGACCAAGGGGCTCCGGGCGCTGCTCGAGCGCATTCGCGGGGACGGCACCACGCTGCTCCTCATCGAGCACGACATGCGCGTGGTCATGAACGTTTGCGACCGGGTGCTGGTTCTCGATTACGGCAAGCGCATCGCGGAGGGCGTGCCGGCCGAAGTGCAGCGCGATCCGAAAGTGATCGAGGCCTATCTCGGCGCGGTGACGGCGCCGCCCGCATGAAGCTGCTCGAAATTCGCGGCCTGGAAGTCCGCTACGGCGGAATCCGCGCGGTGAAGGGGATCGATCTTGAAATCGCCGCCGGCGAGCTCGTCTGCCTGATCGGCGCGAACGGTGCGGGCAAGTCTTCGACGCTGCGCGCCGTCTCCGGGCTTGCGCCGGCCGCCCCGGGGTCGATTCGGTTCGGCGGCCGCGACCTCGCCGGAATCCCCGCGTTCGCGCGCGCGCGCGCGGGGCTCGTCATGGTGCCCGAGGGACGCGGCGTGTTCGCGCAGTTGAGCGTCGAGGAGAATCTCGCGATGGGAGCCTACGCCCGGGCCGACGCCGGGGTCGCCACCGACCGCGCGCGCGTTTTCGAGCTCTTTCCCCGGCTCGCGGAGCGGCGCCGCCAGACCGCCGGGACGCTGTCCGGGGGCGAGCAACAGATGCTCGCCATCGGCCGCGCCCTCATGAGCCGGCCGAGGCTCCTCGCGCTGGATGAGCCGAGCATGGGGCTCGCCCCGATCGCGGCGCAGAAGATCCTGCAGGTGATCCGCGACATCAACAGCACCGGCGTCACCGTGCTGCTGGTGGAGCAGAACGCTCGTAGCGCGCTCGCGCTGGCGCACCGCGCCTATGTCATGGAAAGCGGGGAGATCACGCTCTCCGGGGAAGCGCGCGCGCTGCTCGCCGACCCCCGCGTGCGCGAAGCTTATCTGGGCGAGATGGCGGCGGGGTGACCGACTACCGGCTTGGGAAAGGAACCACCATGCTGCCTGGAATGACGACGCTACGCGTCGCGCGCGGGGGAGCGTGTATCGCTGCTGCAATGCTGTTGTCGTGCGGCCTTGCCTGTCACGCCCAGGATTTTCCTTCGCGACCGATCCGTCTGATCGTGCCGCAGGCGCCGGGCGGCGGAACCGACATCCTCGGCCGCAACGTGGCCCAGAAGCTCGGCGAGCAACTACGCCAGCCGGCGATCGTCGAAAACCAGACCGGCGCCGGATCGCTCGTCGGAACCGAGTATGTCGCCAAATCGGCCGCCGACGGCTACACGCTGCTCGTGGGGGGCATCTTCAACATCGTCATGAACAGGGCGCTGATCAAGAACATTTCTTACGATCCGCTGCGCGATTTCGTGCCGCTCGGCTTTACCTCCGCATATCCGTTCGTGCTCCTCGCGCGATCCGATCTTCCGGTTTCAGATCTCGCCGAGCTCGTCAAATACGCGAAGGAAAGGCCCGGGAGTCTCACCTACGGATCGGCGGGAATCGGGACCTTGCAGCACGTCTGGGGAACGATCCTCTTCAAGAGCCTGGGAATGGATGCGCTGCACGTGCCGTTCAAGGGCGCGGCCGCGGCCCACCAGGAGATGATGGCAGGGCGGCTCGACCTGCTGTTCGACAACATGTCGGCGTCCAAGCAGTACGTACAGTCCGCCCGGCTCAAGGGCTTGGCGGTGTCCTCCGCCGGAAGATCGGGCCATCTTCCGGACGTGCCCACGGTCAACGAGACTGGCCTCGTAAAATTCGAAGGGGAGAGCTGGTTCGGCCTCTTTGCGCCCGCCGCCACACCTGGCCCGGCCGTCGAGACCTTGCGCAAGGCGCTGACCGGCATTGTCGCCAACCCGGAATTCGCCGCGCGCATCGAGCGCGACGGCGGCCGCGTTCTGGCGATTCCGCCGCGCGAGCAGCAGCGATTCATGCAGGAGGAGATCGAGCGCTGGACCAAACTCGTCGCCCAGTATGGCGTGACGGTGGACTAACCCCTGGCGACTCGCGCTAAGGCGCCTTGTCGGCGGCGGTAGTGAAGGAATCGGCGAAGAACTCGTTTTCCGGCAGCCAGCATTTCTGGATGAAGTCGCGCCGCGCGGAATCCACCATGATGGGCACGCCGCAAGCGTACACCTGGTGGCCGGAAAGGTCGGACAGGTCCTCCATCACCGCGCGGTGTACAAATCCGCTCCGCCCGTCCCACTTGTCCTCCGGCAGCGCATCGGAAATCACCGGCACGTACTCAAAGCCAGCGTGCTCGGCGACCCAGCGCTCCGCCAGACCGTTCAGGTACAGATCCTTCGGGCGGCGAGCGCCCCAGTAAAGCCTCATGGGTCGCACGACTCCTTTCTTGAAGGCGGCCTCGATGAGCGCCTTGATCGGCGCAAAACCGGTGCCGGAGGCAACGAGGACGATGGGTTTGTCGGATTCGTCGCGCAGGAAGAACGTTCCGAACGGCCCTTCCAGGCGCAGGATGTCGCGCTCCTTCATGGTCCGGAACACGTGGCCGGTGAACGAGCCGCCCGGCACATGGCGCACGTGCAGCTGCACGTACTCGTCGTCGTGCGGCGCGTTGGCCATGGAAAAACTTCGCCGCGTCCCGTCCTTCAAGAGGATGTCGATGTACTGGCCGGGGAGGAACATCAGGCGCTCGTTCGCCGGGAGCTTCAAATAGACGATCATGGCGTCGTCCCCGGCGCGCTCGAGCTTTTGCACGCGCGCGGGAAGCTTTCTTACCTGGATATCGCCCGCCTTGCGCACTTCGCGGGCCTCGATCGCCACGTCCGACAGCGGCCTCGCCTGGCAAAAGAGCGCGTAGCCCTGCTCGCGCTCCTCGGCGCTGAGCGCTCTTTCAGCGTAGCGGCCGTAGTCGATCCTGCCATCGACGAGCTTCCCCTTGCAGCTGCCGCAGGCGCCGTCGCGGCAGCCGTAAGGGAGCACGAGGCCTGCATCGAACGCCGATTGGAGGATCGTCGAGCCGTCCTGCGCCGGAAACCGGTGGCCGGTGTTACGGATCGTGACCTGATGCGTCATCGGTGCGCGGGGTAAAATCCGTTCGTGAAAAATCTGCTCATCATCGGTTGCGGTGACGTCGCGCACCTCGCGCCGCCCGCCGGAAGCGGAGCACCCGATACCCGTACGCGCAGCCTGCTTGCCGCGCTCGCGCCGCGCGGACGCGGCGCCATGTTACCACGGAGATTCGTGTACCTTTCCACGAGCGGGGCATGAAGGCTGCGGACGCCTATCTGGTCATCACCAATCTGCCCGACCGCGGCAGCGCGGCGAAGCTCGCGCACGAGCTCGTGGAAAAGCGCCTCGCCGCGTGCATCAATATCCTGTCGCCGTGCCGTTCCGTCTATCGCTGGAAAGGCAAGACCGAAGACGCCGAGGAATTCCCGATGCTCATCAAGACCACCGGCGGCCGCTACGCCGAGCTCGAAGCGGCGATCCGATCGGGACATCCGTACGAACTTCCGGAGATCATCGCGGTCCGATTGACGGGGGGATTGCCCGCGTACCTCGATTGGGTCGATTCCGAAACACGGCCGGCCTGAAACTTTCATGCGCCACCTGTTGCTCATCGTCCTGTTGTTCCTGCCGGTGACGGTCGCCCACGCCGCCGGGGCCGACGAACTGCTCGAGCCCGACAAGGCGTTTCGCTTTTCGGCAAGGGCGCTCGATGCCGCCACGATAGAGGTGCATTACGCCATAGCCGATGGCTACTACCTCTACCGCGAGCGCTTCCGCTTCGCAGCCGAGCCGGCTTCGGTGACACTGGGCCAGCCCCGGTTTCCGAAGGGGCAGATCCACGAGGACAAATTCTTCGGCAGGCAGGAAACCTATCGCAAGGAGGTGCGCATACGCCTGCCGGTCGAGGCGGCCGGCGCCGAGCGCTTGAAGCTGCAGGTCACCTCGCAAGGCTGTGCCGATTTGGGCGTGTGCTATGTGCCGCAGGTGCAAAGCGCCGACCTTCACCTTGCTTCGCTGCGCGGGCCGCGTTCGTCGATCTTCAAGGAAAACGGGCCGTTTTCCACTTCAGCGGAACGCGTGACCGCGGCGAGCGACGACGTGCGTTTCGCGGGTGTTCTGGAATCCGGCCGCCTCTGGTTAGTCATGGCGGTGTTTTTCGGCGCCGGGCTTCTGCTCACGTTTACGCCGTGTGTCCTGCCGATGGTGCCGATTCTGTCCGGAATCATCGTGGGCGAAGGCAGCAAGGTGACGCGCGGGCGCGCCGCGCTCGTATCGCTCGCTTACGTCCTCGGCATGGCGGTGACCTATACCGCTATCGGGATTGCGGCGGCGTTTTCCGGGAACCTGCTCTCCGCGGCATTGCAGAACGCCTGGGCGCTGGGAGCGTTCGCGATCTTGTTCGTGGGACTTGCGCTGTCCATGTTCGGTTTCTACGAGCTGCAGCTGCCTTCAAGCTGGCAGGCGCGGCTCGCCGCGACGAGCAACCGACTGGGGGGCGGGCACTGGGGCGCCGTGGTGCTGATGGGAGTGCTCTCGGCCGCGATCGTTTCCCCCTGCGTCGCCGCGCCCCTTGCCGGAGCGCTGCTCTATATCGGCCAGACGCGCGACGCGCTGCTCGGCGGAACGGCGCTGTTCTCGATGGCGATCGGAATGGGCGTGCCGCTGGTCCTGGTGGGCGTGTCCGAGGGCGTGCTCCTGCCGAAGTCCGGCCAATGGATGCACGCGGTGAAGCGGTTCTTCGGAATCCTGCTCCTCGCGCTTGCGATCTGGATCATCACCCCGGTGATTCCGGTGGCGGTGCAGTTGCTGCTGTGGGCGGGACTGCTGATCGGATCGGGAGTGTTCCTGGGCACCCTCGAGCCGTTTCCCCAAGGCGCTACCGGATGGAGGCGGTTTTGGAAGGCGGTCGGCATCCTCGCACTGCTCGCCGGAGCCGCGCAGGGCGTCGGGGCGCTGTCGGGGGCGCGTGATCCTCTGCGGCCTCTGGCTGGGCTTTTCGCCCAATCGCCCGAGGCGTCGTTGCCCTTCGAGACAGTCAAGACGCTCGCCGATCTGGATGCGCGCCTAAAGACGACCGACAAGGCGGTAATGCTCGATTTCTACGCAGACTGGTGCGTGTCGTGCAAGGAGATGGAGCGTTTCACTTTCAGCGACCCGCAAGTTCAGGCGCGTTTGACGGGAATGACGCTCCTGCGTGCAGACGTCACTGCCAACAACGTGGAGGACAAGGCGCTTCTGAAGCGCTATCGGCTGTTCGGGCCGCCGGGGATCGTCTTTTTCGACGCGGGCGGCCGCGAGATCGAAGGCCTGCGCGTGATCGGCTATCAGTCGCCGGACAAATTCATCAAGTCGCTCGATCTGGCGGCGCGGTACTAGGCTTTTTCCTTCAACCATCCTGCCGCATCGAGCGCGAAGTAGGTGAGGATGCCGTCGGCGCCCGCGCGCTTGAATGCGACGAGCGTTTCCATCACGCATTGCTTCTCGGTGAGCCATCCGTTCTTGAACGCGGCCTTCAACATCGAATATTCGCCGCTGACCTGGTAGACGTAGGTCGGCGCCTTAAATTCATCCTTGACGCGGCGAACAATGTCGAGATAGGGCATGCCAGGCTTCACCATCACCATGTCGGCACCCTCTTGCAGATCCAGCCCCACTTCCCAAAGCGCCTCGTCGCTATTGGCGGGGTCCATCTGGTAAGTGAACTTGCTGCCCTTGCCGAGACTTGCCGCCGATCCGACCGCATCTCGGAAGGGTCCGTAGAACCCCGAAGCGTACTTCGCCGAATAAGCCATGATGCGTGTATGGATGAATTCTTTTTCCTCCAGCGCGGTCCGGATGCGGCCAATGCGGCCGTCCATCATGTCCGAAGGAGCGACGATGTCGACGCCCGCTGCGGCTTGAACGAGCGCCTGCTCCTCGAGCACGGCGAGCGTGTCGTCGTTGAGGATGGTGCCGCCTGAATCAACCAGTCCGTCCTGGCCGTGATCGGTATAGGGATCGAGTGCGACATCGGTCATGATGCCGAGCTCGGGAAAGCGCTTTTTCAGCATTCCGACGACACGTGGGATCAGTCCGTCGGGATTCGTCGCTTCCTTGCCGTCGGGGGTTTTGAGCGACGGTTCGATGGCCGGGAAGAGCGCCATCACCGGCACACCGAGCTTCAGACAACGCTCGGCCACCGCAGTGAGCTTATCGGGCGTATAGCGCGACACCCCGGGCATGGAGGTGACGGCCTGGGTCCGGCCCTTGCCCTCGATCACGAAGACGGGGTAGATCAGGTCGTCGGTGCCGAGCACGTGCTCGCGCATCAAGCGGCGCGAGAACTCGTCGCGCCGCATCCGCCGCATGCGCACCGCGGGGAAGCTGCCGTACACCTGCATGATTGCTCCTTTTCTCCAGGCAGATCAGCTTCTTATATTTTGGAAGATCCGCCACGGGAACCTTTCCCCTTGCGACGACTCCCATACTGTAGACGACTTCGGTCGTCTCCCGCTTCTCCTCCCTGAGCGGGTTGCCTTAAACCTTAAGGCATTTTGCCCCGGGCTGATTTCCCCTTTTGGCCCGGGGGCTTTTATTTCTCCACCCCCGGTCTTGCCGGGGGTTTTCATTTGGGTCTCGCCCGGAGGCCATCGCGACGACAGGTCCTGGCGCGCTCGCATCCAGCCACCCTAGTAACACCGCCGCGGCCTGCTCCAGTCCCGATTTCTTGAGGCTCGAGAACAGCTGCACCGAAGTATTGGGCGCGAGCCCTGCGATTTCTCCTTCGACCCTGCGCAAGACCTTCTGGGCGGCCTCCCGAGAGAGTTTATCCGCTTTGGTGAGCAGCACATGCACCGGTTTTCCCGTTGGGCAAAACCATCGGAGCATCCGCTGGTCGAGCTCGGTCAGCGGGTGGCGCACGTCCATTACCACGGCCAAGCCGCGCAGCGGCGCGCGCATCCGAAGATAGCCGCCCAGCAATTTCTCCCAGGGCGCCCGCGTCGCGTCGGGAACTCTGGCGTAGCCGTAGCCGGGTAGATCCACGATGAATCGCTCCGCGCCCAACGCGTAGTAATTGATGAGTCGAGTGCGTCCCGGGGTCTTGCTCACGAACGCCAATTGGCTCCCGGTAAGCGCGTTGATGGCGCTTGATTTGCCCGTGTTCGATCGACCGACGAAAGCGATTTCACCGACGCTCGCCGGAGCATCCGCTAGCGAGGCCACGCTCTTAAAAAAAAAGGCGCTGCGGAAGAGTGACATGGGTCAGGGCAGCCAGTTTTGCTAGAATATCAGCCTTTTGAGCGACGGCTCACGGGGGGGAAACACGGCATGAAGCGAGCGTTGGCGCTTTTGAGCTTCGCGGTTTGCGCCGGCCCGCTCGCCGCCACGGAACCCGCGGCCAAAGCTGATTCCGCCAAGGGCCAAAGCATCGCCAGCAAGATTTGCGCGGCTTGCCACGGTGCCGACGGCAACAGCCCGACCCCTGCCAATCCGAAGCTCGCCGGTCAGGTGCCCGAATACCTGCAGAAGCAACTCGCCAATTTCAAGCCCGCGGCCGGAAAAAGGGCCGAACGTGAAAACCCGATCATGGGCGGCATGGTCGCAGGCCTCTCTGTCGAAGACATGCGCGATGTGGCGGCGTATTACGCCGCGCAACGGACCAACCCAGGCGCGGTGAAAAACCGGGATGCGTTCGCCCTCGGTCGAAAAATCTGGCGCGGCGGCGACATGAGCAAGGGCCTTCCTGCGTGTGCTGCATGCCACGGCGCGAGCGGTGGGGGTCTACCTGCGCAATACCCTCGTCTCGCGGGACAGTATGCCGAATACACCGAAGCGCAACTGAAGGCGTTTCGTTCGAGCGAGCGCAGGAACGACGCGAATAGGATGATGCAAGCGATTGCTGCAAGGATGAGCGATCCTGAGATTCGCGCGGTGGCCGATTACATCGCGGGTGTGCGCTGATTGTCTGGAATAGCACGGGCTCGGCCGTGTTTACGCAGTCCGCGCCCGGAGGAATTCCACGGGGGGGCCGCAACCTGCGGAATAAATGCGCCAAGCCGCGCGTTTGTATCGCAGGTTCTCTTTTTCGAGGGAGGAGCAGTGGGCAGAATCGGCACCCCTTGCTTGGAAGGGGCGGCGTCCGCCGTTGTCCGGCGGTTTCCCGGCGAGCGGAGCGTTCCCGAAAAAACCTGCGGCGCGCTAGAATGCACGGGAGATGGATCGTCGCCTCATCATCGAGCACATTCCCCGGTTGCGGCGCTACGCCCGCGCTCTCGTCGGCGACCGCTACGTCGCCGACGACTTGGTTCAGGACACCCTGGAGCGCGCCTGGAACAAGTTCTATCTCTGGCGCCCGGGAAGCGATCTGAGGGCGTGGCTGTTCACGATCATGCATAACGTGTTCGTAAATCAAGCAAGACGCCGCCGCTACGAGATCGAGCAGGCGATGGAAGAAGTGCCCGCGGTGTCGGTTCGCGCGACCCAGAGCGAGCAGCTCGAGGTGCAGGACGTGGACCGAGTGCTGCGTTCGCTCTCGCCGGAGCAGCGGGAGGTCGTGCTGCTGGTGGCGGTGGAGCAGCTGACCTACGAGGAGGTCAGCGGTGCTCTGGATATCCCCATAGGCACGGTCATGTCGCGACTGTCGCGGGCGCGCGAGCGCATGCGCCAGCTGCTCGGTGGTCAGACGGTGATGCCGCTGAAAGTCGTGAAGTGAAGCCGGTCACAGAGACCGAAATGCACGCGTACGTCGACGGCGCGCTCTCCGACAGCGCTCGAGCCGAGATCGAGGCGTGGCTTGCTTCGCATCCTGAGGACGCGGAACGGATGCGCGCCTACATCGAGCAAAACGCTCTGCTCCGCTCGCTCTACAACCCGGTGCTCGACGAACCGGTGCCGGCGGCGCTGCTTGCAGTGCGCCCGCGCGCGTGGCGGCGCTACGTCGCCGCTTCCGCGATATTCGCGCTCGGAATCGGCCTCGGCTGGCTGGTTCGCGGCACGTTCATAGCACCGCAGATGCTGCCGGTGTCGCTCGCGCGCCTGGCAGCGACCGCGCACGTGGTGTATTCGCCCGAGGTACGCCATCCGGTCGAGGTGAGGGCGAACGAGGAAGATCACCTCGTGAACTGGCTGTCCAAGCGTCTTGGCACCACCTTGAAAGCGCCCAAGCTAGGGCCGCTCGGTTACGAACTTGTGGGCGGGCGGCTGCTCTCCGGACCGCAGGGGCCGGTCGCGCACTTCATGTATCAGGATGCGCGCGGTCAGCGCCTGACGCTGTATGTCTCCAAGCAAAAAGGGGAGCCGCGCGACACCGCTTTCCGCTTCAGCCAGGAGGACCGCGTGTCGGTCTTCTACTGGGTCGACGGCAATTTCGGGTACGCACTTTCGGGCGAAATAAGAAGGGAACAACTGCTCCAGGTCGCCGAAGTCGTCTACAAGCAGCTCAATCCGTGATCGCTTTGGGTCCGGCTCAGCTTGTCGAGATCATCTCCTAGTCGGCAGTGCCCAACTTTGCCATCTGGCGCGTCTCGCGCCGCTGCGACATCCACTCCTGGAGCCGCTCGAAGTAGAGGTAGATCACGGGCGTGATGTAGAGGGTCAGGAACTGCGACAGCAAAAGCCCGCCCACCACCGCCAGTCCCAGCGGACGGCGCGCGTCTCCGCCAGCGCCGAAGGAGAGCGCGATCGGCAAGCTCCCCATCAGGGCGGCGAACGTCGTCATCATGATCGGCCGGAAGCGGATCAGGCAGGCCTGGTGGATCGCGTCGGCGGCGGGCTTCCCGTTCTTGCGCTGGGCCTCGATCGCGAAGTCGATCATCATGATGGCATTCTTCTTGACGATGCCCACCAGCATGATGATGCCGACGAAGGCGTACATGTTGAGCTCGATGTTGAAGGCCCACAAAGTCACCAGCGCTCCGAGCCCCGCGGTCGGCAGACCGGAGAGGATCGTGAGCGGATGGATGAAGCTCTCGTACAGGATGCCGAGCACCAGGTAGATCACGAGAATCGAGAGCACCAGCAGGATACCCATTCCCTGGAGCGAAGCTTGGAACGCCTGCGCCGTGCCCGTGAATCTCGTGTTCAGCGTGGCCGGCACCTGCAGGTCTAGGGCCGCCCTCTGGATCAGCGCGATCGCCTCGGACAGAGCCACGTCCGGCTGCAGGTCGAAGGAGAACGTGACGGAGGGCAGCTGGCCGAGATGGCTTACGCTCATCGGGCCGACGCCGTAAGTGAGCTTCGCCACGGCGTTGAGCGGCACCAGCGCCCCGCTCGAGGAGCGCACGTAGAGCATCGACAGGGCTGCGGGATCGCGCTGGTACCTCGGCTCGAGCTCGAGAATCACGAAGTATTGGTTCGTGGCGGTATAGATGTTCGAGACCTGGCGCGAGCCGTAGGCGTTGGCGAGCGCCGCCTCGATCTGCTGCGGGCTCACGCCGAGCGCCGAGGCCTTCTCTCGGTCGATCTCGACGTTGACCTGCGGCCGGGCGATCTGCAGGTCGCTCGCGACGTCGAGCAATCCGGGTAGAGTCTTGAGCTTCTCCTCGATAATCGGCACCCAGTGGTACAGCTCTTCGGTGCTCGCGCCTTGAATTACGTACTGGTACTGACTCTTGGTGAGCTGCCCGCCGATGCGGATCGCCGGAACGTTCTGGATGAACACCTTGAGGCCCATCATGTTGGACAGCTTCGGGCGCAGACCCCGCAAGACTTCGTCCGCCGATCTTCGCTGGGAGCGCGGCTTCAAAGTCATGGTGGCGCGGCCGACGTTGAGCGAAGGGTTGAACGAGGTTGCGCCCATGAACCCGGTCACTGCTTCGATGTTGGGATCGGCGCGCAGGACTTCCAGCACGGAGCGCTGGTAGGTCACCATGGCGTCGAACGAGATGTCCTGGGGCGCCTCGATGAAGCAGAACAGCTGTCCCGAGTCCTCGCTCGGCAGGAACCCCTTGGGCATTCTCGCGTAGAGCACTCCGGTGGCGATGACGACGCCGAAAAACACCGCTATGACGAACCTCTGGTGCTCGAGCACCCAGCTCAGGCTCGATCCGTAGGCGTCCCTTACCGCATCGAACGCCCGCTCGCTCGCCAGGAACAGCCTGCCGTGCTTGACTTCGGTGTGCGGCTTCAGGATGCGGCTGCACATCATCGGCGTCAGCGTGAGCGAGACGAAACCCGAGATCAGCACCGCGACGATGATGGTGACCGCGAATTCGTGCAGTAATCTGCCGAGTATGCCGCCCATGAACAGCACCGGGATGAACACCGCCGCGAGTGAAATCGTCATCGATAGGATCGTGAATGCGACCTCCTTCGATCCGTCGAGCGTCGCCTGCAGCGGGCTTTTCCCCATGTCGAGGTGGCGCGAGATGTTCTCCAGCATCACGATCGCGTCGTCCACGACGAAGCCCACGCACAAAGTCAGCGCCATCAGCGAGATGTTGTCCAGGCTGTAGCCGAACAGGTACATCAGCGAGAACGTGCCCACGATCGACATGGGCAACGCGATACTCGGAATGACGGTGGCGGGAATGTTGCGCAGGAAAATGAAGATCACCATGACCACGAGGGCGAGCGCCAGGATCAGGGAAAACTGCACGTCGTGGACCGATTCGCGGATGGTGTTGGACCGGTCGTACATCACGTTGATGCTGATGCCCGCAGGAACCTCGACGCGGAACGTCGGCAGGAGCTTCTTGACGGCGTCCACGACCTCGATGGTGTTGGTGCCCGGCTGCCGGTAGATCGCGAGAATGATGCCGCGCTGATCCTTGAACCACGCGGCGAGCTTGTCGTTTTCCACGCTGTCTACGACGCGTCCGAGCTCGCTCAGGCGGACCGGCGCACCGTTCCGGTAGGTGACGATGATGGGCCGGAAGGCGGCCGCCTCATAGAGCTGGCCCGTCGCCTGTATCGCAAACATTCGGTCCTTGCCGTAGAGCGTGCCGGTGGGCAGGTTGACGTTGGCGTTGGCGACCGCCTGCTCGACTTCGTTGATGCCCACGCCGCGCGCGGCAAGCGCGTTCGGGTCCACCTGCACGCGCACCGCGTATTTCTGCTGCCCCTGGACCTGTACTTGGGCCACCCCGGAAATCGTGGAGATGCGCTGAGCGAGAAAGGTCTCCGCGTACTCGTTGACGGTCGAAAGCGGCAGGGTCTCGGAGGTGAGCGTCAGGAAAAAAATCGGCGAGTCGGCCGGATTCACCTTTCGAAAAGAGGGAGGCGTGGTCATGGTCGGCGGCAGCTGCTTTGTCGCGGCTGCGATCGCCGAATTCACATCCTGCGCCGCTGCGTCGATGTCGCGGTCGAGCGAAAACTGTATGGTGACGGTGGAAATGCCCTGGCCCGAGAGCGACGTCATCTGGTCGATTCCGGCGATCGTCGAGAACTGTTTCTCCAGCGGCGTCGCCACCGCGGCGGCCATGGTTTCCGGGCTCGCGCCCGGAAGCTGGGCCGAGACCTGTATCGTGGGAAAATCGACGTTGGGCAGCGAGGAAACCGGCAGCAGGCGGTAACTCGCAAGCCCGAAAATCAGGATCCCGGCCATGACCAGCACGGTCATGACGGGACGGCGGACGAAGAGCTCCGATAGATTCATAGTCGGGAATTTACGATTTCACCACGACCTTCGCACCGGCCCCGATGCGAAGCTGACCCTGCGTAACTACCTGTTCGCCTTTCTGCAGACCTGTCGCGATGATCGCGTCGTCGCCTTCAGTGCGCTCGACGGTGACTTTGCGCAATTCGGCGGTCATGTCGGGCTTGACCACGAAAACGTATTGGCCGTTGGGACCGGTTTGCACCGACCTGGATGGCACGACCAGGGCGTCTTTCTGGTCGTAGAGCTTGATCCTTACGTTGACGAACTGGCCTGGCCAGAGCGCGTTCTCGCCGTTTTGGAACTGAGCCCGCAACTTGATGGTCCCGGTGCTCGGGTCGACCGCGTTATCGACGAAGACCAGCGTTCCGGAGGCTGCGGGTTGATCCGAGCCCGGGGCCAGCGCCTCGACCGCGAGCGGCCCCGAGGACATGTAGCCGCGAACGGCGCGGAGCTGCTGCTCCGGCACGGAGAAGTTCACGTAGATCGGGTGGACTTGGTTGATCACCACGAGGGGAAGCGTGTCGTTCGCCTTGACGAGGTTTCCCATCTGAATTTGGATCTTTCCTGGGTAGCCATCGATCGGAGAACGAATCGTGCAGTACTCCAGATTGAGCGTCGCGTTGTCGACGGCGGCGCGGCTCCCCTGGGCCACGGCCTCGGCGGTGTCGGCGTTGGTGCGAATCTGCGCGTAGGCCTCCTTGGAGACGAAATTCTTGGCGAGCAGTTCCTGGTAGCGGGTCTCCTGGGAGCGCGCCTGGTTCTTCTGCGCCGTATCGCGCAGGAAGTTGGCTTGCGCCTGGCGTAGTGCCGCTTCGTAGGGGCGTGGGTCAATCTTGAAGAGCACGCGACCACGCGGGACTTCATCGCCTTCCTTGAAGCCGACCTCCACGATCTGTCCGTCGACCCGCGCCTTGACCGACACGGTGGCATAGGCCTCGACGTTGCCGATCGCCAGGAGCCGGAATGGCACGACCTCCTGCCGAACCGGCGCAATCGTGACGGGAATCGCCGGAGGACCTTTGGGCGTCTTGCGCTCGTTCGCGAGAATCTCGGCGCCGAAATACACGAACAGCAAGCCCGCAACGACGAGCATGCCGACGCCGCCGAAAACAAACAGGCGCTTGGCCGTAGGTGCTGCAACGCGCGATCGCAATGAATCCATGGATTTGCTAACGACGGGAAAAAAGCCGCGTATTCCATCAGCTGCCGTGGACCCCGGTCCCCTCCCGTTGTCCCTGGATGCCTGGTCGGCAAACGCTTTAAATTTACGGCAAAAGGCGCTCCGATGCAAAGAGGCCTTCGGCGCTTTCCCGTTCCCGAACGAGGTGAGCCGTTTTCCCATCGACCATCACCTCGGCAGGACGCGGCCGGGAATTGTAATTCGAGCTCATCGTCATGCCGTAAGCACCCGCCGACATGATCGCGAGAAGGTCCCCGGCTGCGACCGTGAGCGTGCGCGCCCGGGCGAGAAAATCCGCCGATTCGCAGACTGGACCCACGATGTCGTAACGCTGCGCCGGGCCGTTCCGCCGCGTCACCGGAAGGACCTCGTGCCAGGCGTCGTACAGCGCTGGGCGCAACAGGTCATTCATCGCCGCATCGGTTACCACGAAGCTCTTTGCGCCGCCATGCTTGAGATATTCGATGCGGGTGAGCAGAAGCCCGGTGTTGCCGACAAGCGAACGGCCGGGCTCGAACAAGATTCGCATCTCGCGCTTGCCAAGGCGCTCGAACAGGCGTTCCAGGTAGTCCTTCACCGCCGGGGGCGCCTCGTCGCGATAACGGATGCCGAGCCCCCCGCCCAGATCGAGGTGCTCCAGATGCACCCCGGTCGCGCCCAGGACATCGACGAACTCGAGCGCTTTTTCAAGCGCGGCGACGAACGGCTCAACGTCGGTAATCTGCGAGCCGATGTGGACATCGATTCCGATCACTCGAAGGCCCGGCAGCGTCACCGCCTTGCGGTAAAGCGGGAGCGCCACGTCGTAGGGGATGCCGAATTTGCTTTCACGCAGGCCGGTGGCGACGTACGGGTGCGTCTTGGGGTCGACGTCGGGGTTGATGCGCAGGGACACGGGCGCGATCTTGCCCATGCCGTGCGCAACGACGGCGAGCCGAGCCAGTTCCCCTTCGGACTCGACGTTGAAGCACAGAACTCCGGCCTCAAGCGCGCGGCGCATCTCGGCTTCGCTCTTGCCCACGCCGGAAAAAACGGTCCTGGCTGCGCTGCCGCCCGCGGCGAGTACCCGCGCAAGCTCGCCGCCGGAAACAATATCGAAGCCCGAACCCAGCCGTGCGAGGAGGTTGAGCACCGCGAGGTTGGAGTTGGCCTTGACCGAATAGCAGATGAGGACGTCGCGCCCCGAACAAGCCTGATCGAACTCACGGTATGAGAGCTCCAGCGCGGCGCGCGAATAGACGTAGCTCGGCGTGCCGAAGCGCTCCGCGATCTCGACGAGACGCACGCGCTCCACACACAGCGTGTCGTCCTGGTACGAAAAAAAATTCACTGGCGCGGAGCGGGTTTGCTATTCTGCTGCGGATCTCGTTCCGGCGGGGGAAGATAGAGCGCCGCTTTGTTACCGCAGGCCGAGAGGACGAGGAGAACGACAATGAGGCCAACGGCGCGGCGCATGGCGATGCCGATAGTTGATTTGTACGAACGAGTTTAGCACGGCGATGACCCCGAGCGAATTCGACGGCCTGGCCGATGCGATGCTGGAGCGGATCGCGCGGGCGGTGGAAGCGAGCGGGGCCGATTGCGACTGCGAGCCCAAGGGCTCGGGCGTATTGGAGCTCGAATTTGCCGACGGCAGCCGCATTGTCGTCAATCGCCATTCGGCAGCGCGTCAGATCTGGGTCGCAGCAAGGTCGGGAGGCTACCATTTCCGCTGGGACGAATCGGGCTGGGTCGACACCCGTGAGGGCGGCGAGCTGCTCGCAGCCCTGTCGAAGCTGGTGAGCGAACAATCCAAGCGAGCGGTCGTGCTGCGCTAGGTACCCTGCGGGCGAGGTGCGTCCGCGGGAGCTCGCCGATCGAGTCAGAACAACTGGTTTCTCGCGTCCTCGGTGGTGCGCACTCCCGGTTCGACCGGACCCTGTTCAGGTGGTACGTTTTCGCGAAAAAAGAATTCCGGTCGTCCATCGGGCGACCGAAGGCCGTTGTCGTTGACTTTGGCTACGACGACGCCCTCGGGATTGCGCTGGACCATTTCCGGCGTGCCCTTTAGGGCCCTGGCCATGTAGCTCATCCAGATCGGCAGTGCGGTCACAGACCCGGTCTCCCCCGGGCCGAGTTTTTTCGGCTGATCGAAGCCTACCCAAGCGATGCCGACCAGGGTCGGTTGGTAGCCGCTGAACCAGGCATCGATGTAGTCGTTGGTGGTGCCGCTCTTGCCCGCGAGATCCTGGCGGCCGAGGACCATGGCGCGCGCCCCGGTTCCATAGCGCATGACGTCGTGCATCATGCTGTCCATGATGAAGGCGTTCCGCGCGTCGATGACACGCAGCGATTCGTCCCCGGCGCGAGCCGGCTGTGCCTGTGCGAGAACGTTGCCACGGTCGTCGACGACCTTCTGAATCACGTACGGCTCGGTGCGATATCCGCCGGTGGCAAATACTGAAAACGCACGAGCCATCTGAAGAGGTGTGGCCGAGCCAGCACCGAGCGCCATCGTGAGGTAGGGCGGGTGGCGATCGGCATCGAAGCCGAATCGGGTGATGTAATCCTGCGCGTACTGCGGGCTGATCGTCTGCAGGATGCGAATCGATACCATGTTCTTCGACTTGGCGAGCGCCATGCGCATGCTCATGGGCCCTTCGTACCTGCCGTCGTAATTCTTCGGCTCCCAAACCTGCCCGCCCGTAAGCGCCGCGTCGACTACCACGGGGGCATCATTGATCACGGTGGCCGGCGTGAAACCCTTTTCCAGAGCGGACGAATAAATGAAAGGTTTGAAACCCGAACCGGGCTGGCGCCAGGCCTGCGTCACGTGGTTGTACTGGCTCCGGTTGAAATCGAAGCCGCCGACTAGCGATCGCACCGCACCGTCCTGCGGGTTGACCGAGATAAAAGCGCCCTCGGTCTCCGGGAGCTGGACAATCTGCCAATCGTCATGGTCGTCCTTCTGGATGCGAATCACAGCGCCACGCCGGATCCTGCGGGTCGGTGGGGTGCGGGAATCGAGCATGCGCTCGGCGAACTTGAGTCCCTCTCCGGACACGGTTACGGTTTCTCCTCCGCGCCGGTAGGCTGTCACCCGTTTCGGCGTCGCCTCCAGAACGAGTGCCGCGAGGAGGTCATCACTGTCGGGATGGTCCTGCAAAATTTCCTCATAGTCCTCCTCCTGCGCGTCCTTGAGATCGACGAATCCTTCGGGGCCGCGATAGCCGTGGCGCCGGTCGTATTCGAGCAAGCCCTGGCGCAGCGCCGCATAGGCCGCTTCCTGGTCGACGCGCGAGATCGTGGTGTAGACGCGAAACCCGCGCGAGTAGACCTCCTCCGGATAGCGTTCGTAGAGCAGCTGACGGACCATCTCGGCGACGAACTCAGCGTGAATCTCGTATTCGGTGGCAGCTTCGCGCTTGACGCTGATCGGAAGCTTCTGGGCCTCCTCGTATTGCTCGCCGTCGAGCGCGGCAAGCTCGTGCATGCGCCGCAGCACGTACAGCTGGCGTTGCTTGGCGCGTTTGGGATTGATCACCGGGTTGAAAGACGAGGGAGCCTTGGGCAACCCGGCAAGCATCGCGATCTCGGCGGAATTGAGCTGGGATAGGGTCTTGCCGAAGTAGACTTGCGCTGCTGCGCCGAACCCGTAGGCCTTCTGGCCGAGATAGATCTGGTTGATGTAGATCTCCAGGATCTGATCCTTGCTGAGGCTATTTTCGATCTTGAACGCGAGCAGCGCCTCGTACAACTTGCGGGTCAGCGTCTTTTCCCGGGAAAGAAAAAAGTTTCGCGCCACCTGCATCGTGATCGTCGACGCCCCTTGAGTTTTGCCACCGGTTACCAAGTTGGAGTAGGCTGCCCGGAGCACCCCGTGGTAGTCGACTCCGGTATGCTGGTAAAAGCGCTCGTCCTCGGCCGCGAGGATCGCCTGCTTCATCAGAGAAGGAACCTCCTCGATGCTGACGACCGAACGGCGCTCTTCGCCGAATTCCCCGATCAGCACGCCGTCGGCCGTGTAGACGCGCAAGGGGATCTTCGGTTGGTACTCGGTGAGCGCCTCGATGGAGGGTAGGTTGGGGTACGCCAGAAGGATGACGAAACCAGCCAGCGCCAAACTCAACACTAGCACCCCGGCCAGAGCCAACACCGGGAAGGCGAACCATCGAAGCCACATTCAGGGGATACCCGGAAAAAGGGTCGCCCATTATAGATAGCCGAAACAGCGGCAGGTTCACCCTAAGCTACTAATATCCCGCGTGAATAATTTACTTTACAGGGTGAGGGGTTGTTGCTAGCATTTAACGTAAATTATACTAATCGCGCCTAACCGGCCATACCTGAAGGGGAAATCCCGGTTGCAACTGAATTTGAATTTCGATATTTTCAAGCCGAAAGCGCCACCGCTGTTCGGGATGGACATTTCCTCGTCTTCGGTAAAGTTGGTAGAGCTCGCCGATGCTGGCAGGGGAAATCCGCGCGTCGAGCGTTATGCGATCGAGGCGTTGCCGAAGGACGCCGTCCTGGATGGCAACATTACCAACCTCGACGCCGTGGTCGACGCCGTGCAGCGCGGCTGGAAGAGAATGGCGACGCGCACAAAAAACGTCGCCTTGGCCCTGCCCACGGCCGCGGTGATCACCAAGAAGATCATCGTACCGGCGGGGCTGCGCGATGAAGAACTGGAGGTGCAAGTCGAAACCGAAGCCAACCAGTACATCCCATTTGCGCTCGAGGAAGTCAACCTGGACTTTCAGGTGGTGGGACCTTCTCCGTCGGGACCGGAAGAGGTCGAAGTGCTGATCGCTGCCTCACGCAAGGAAAAGGTGGAAGACCGCGTCGCGGTGGCGGAAGCCTCGGGACTCAAAGCCATAGTCATGGACGTCG
>WNGL01002893.1_pt1 | contig 20671 bp, 17 predicted proteins | sample 5400591 | NCBI WGS metagenome assembly WNGL01 (sample SAMN13153377, study PRJNA577476) | soil metagenome | isolation source: 80 cm soil or saprolite under Garry oak tree replicate 1 | place: USA:California | collected 2016-06-15 | reverse complement strand
CGCGGAGGTGGTCTCGCGCTGCCTCGAGAAGAAGCCCGACGATCGGTACCGCACGATGGCGCAGCTCCGCCAGGCGCTCGCCGGTCCGGCGAAGCCCGCTCGCCGCCGCGGGACGCTCCTCCTCGCGGCGGGCGCGGCCGTGGCCCTCGCCGCCGGCGTCACGGGCGCACGGTACGGGCTCGCGCGGCGGGCGGCAGACCTCGGGCAGAAGGCGGTCACCGAGGCGAAGGAACAGGCCGCGAAGGTGGCGAGTTCGCTCGCGCCGCCGACCCCGACCCCGACCCCAACGCCGACCTCGACTCCGACCTCGACTCCGACCTCGACTCCGACCTCGACTCCGACCTCGACCCCGACCGCGACCCCGAAGCCGGCCCCGAAGCCGGTCCCGAAGCCGAGCCCGCACCGGGGCACGACGGAGAAGGCGGCCCCCGCGAAGGCGCCGGCCCGGCCCGCGCCGCAGCCCACGGTCGAGCTGCGCATCAAGTCCACGCCGTCCGGCGCGACGGTGGTCCGGCTCGACACCGGCAAGCGGCTCGGGAAGACGCCGCTGCGGGCGGAGGTGCCGCGCAAGGCCGCGGCGGTCTGGCTCGAGCTCCGCCTCGAGGGCCACGTCCCCGTGAAGTTCGAGGGCGATCTCCGCGAGGACGTCGTGGCGAGCGTGAGCCTCCGGCGCGCGAAGCGGCCGAGGCACTGAGCGCGGCGCTCAGCGGATCTCGGCGGGCGTCACGAAGACCCGCACCGGCCGGAGCCCCTCCGGGCAAGGCTCGCAGAGCGCCACCAGGGACCCCCCGAGCCCGAGCGCGCGCACGAGCGGGCCGCCCCCCTCGCGCTGCAGCCGCTTCCCCTGCGCGAGCGCGCGCGACTCGGCCGCGTCCACCGCGACGGCGGGGAGGTATCCGAGCGCGTCCGCGGGGGACACGAGCCGCGCGCGCAGCGCGTCGCGATCGGTCCGGCCGAGCGCCTCCGCCTCCTCGAGGCCGACCGCGCGCGAGAGCGCGAAGCCGCTCGCCTCGGTCCGGCGGAGCGCGCCGAGGTGGGCGGGCACGCCGAGCGCCTTGCCGAGGTCGGCGGCGAGCGTCCGCACGTAGGTGCCCTTCCCGCAGCGCACGGCGATGCGGGCGCGGAGGAGGCCGTCCGCGCCGGGGGGCTCGACGCCGAGGAGCTCGAGCACGTGCACCACCACGCGCCGCGGCGCCCGCTCGACCTCCTCGCCGGCCCGGGCCGCCTCGTGGAGGCGTCGCCCCCCGACCCGCACCGCCGAGAACATCGGCGGCACCTGGTCGAGCTCGCCGACGAAGCGCGGGAGCGCGGCGCGGATCGCGTCGGCGGTCGCGCCGGCGGGGTCGCCGCGGGCGACGACCTTCCCCTCCGCGTCCTCGGTCGTGGTCGCGGCGCCGAAGGCGACCGTCGCCTCGTACGCCTTGTCACCGCCGACGAGCCACTGCTGCAGCTTCACCCCGTCGTCCACGCAGATCGCGAGGACCCCCGTCGCGAGGGGGTCGAGCGTCCCGGCGTGGCCCGCCGTGGACGCGCCGAGCGCTCGCTTCACGCGCCGCACGACGTCGGCGCTGGTGGGCCCGGCGGGCTTGTCGACGACGAGGACTCCGCCCGTCACGCGCCGCCCTGGTCGTCCTCGCCCTTCGGCGGCTCCGGCGGAGCGGCGGCGGCCGCGGCGGCGTCCTTCGCCTTCGCCTCCTTGAGGAGCCGCTCGATCCGGTCGCCGCGCTCCACCGACTCGTCGTAGACGAACCGGAGGTGGGGCGTGTAGCGGAGCCGCAGGTTCCGCGAGACCTCGCGCTGCAGGAAGGTCGCGGCGGCGCGGAGCCCCTCGAGCGTCCGTTCGCGCTCCTTCTCCTCCGCATGGATCGAGAGGTAGACCGTGATCTCCTTCAGGTCGGGCGCCATCTTCGCGCCGGTGAGCGTGATGAACCCGGTGACCCGCGGGTCCTTGATCCCGCGGGCGAGGACCGCCCCGAGCTCCTGGCGGAACCCCTCCGCGACCTGCGCCGGCCTGTGCGTCGTCATCCGTCGTCCTCCTCGCCGCCGCCCAGGGCGTCGCGCTCCGCGTCGGCGAGCGTCCGGATGGGCCCGTCCGCGAGCTCGTCGCCGTACGGGACGATCTCGAGGTCGCGCGCCGTGAGCTGCAGCTGCCCGCCGTGCATCGACCCGACGAAGCCCGCGACCTTGTCGAGCGTCTCGTTCACGAAGGCGTGGTCGTTCCCGACCGCGGTGACGCCCACGACGCTCCGCTGCCAGAGGTCGTTCGCGCCGACCTCGGCGATCGAGACGTTGAAGCGCGCCTTCACCCGGTCGATGGCGGACCGGAGCAGGTGCCGCTTCGACTTGAGCGATCCCGGCTCCGGGAAGTGCAGGGTGAGGCGCAGGACGCCGACGAACATTTTCGACGGTGGGACGCTCACGTCGCCTTCGCTCGGCTCGCGCCCCCCCGATCCCCCGCTCGCTCGGGGCGTAGCCTCATCCGGCTGCCCCGTCGCTCGCAATGGTTTTGGCTAGTCTAGCGACGGGCGGATCTCCTCGAGCTCGAACACCTCGAGCTGGTCGCCCGGCTTCACGTCCGAGAACCCGTCGATGCCGATGCCGCACTCCAGCGGGCTCGCGACCTCGCGGACGTCGTCCTTGAGCCGCTTGAGCGAGCCGATCTTCCCGGTGTGCAGCACCTTCTTCTCGCGGAGCACCCGCACGTGGGCGGCCCGCTTGATGACGCCCTCGGTCACGGCCGAGCCGGCGATCGCGCCGATCTTCGGGATGTTGAAGAGCGCGCGGACCTCCGCCTTCCCGAGCGGCTTCTCCTTGATGATCGGGTCGAGCAGGGCCGCCATCTCCTCGCGGACCTTGTCCACCGCCTCGTAGATGATCTCGAAGAGGAGGATCTTCACGCCCTGCTGGGTCGCGATCGACTCGATGGCCGTCTCGGGCTTGGTGTTGAACCCGATGATGACCGCGTTGCCGGCGGCGGCGGTGAGGATGTCGGACTTGGTGATGGCGCCGACGCCGGAGTCGAGGATCTTCACCCCGACCTTCTTCGTCGCGGCCTTCTGGAGGGCCGCCGTCACCGCCTCGGCCGAGCCCTGGACGTCCGTCTTCACGACGACGTTCAGCATCTTGCCGCCGCCCGTCTTCGCCTTGGCGAAAAGGTCCTCGAGCGTCAACCGCTTCGTGCCGGCGAGCTCCTTCTGCCGCGCCTTCTCGGCGCGGTGGGTCGCGACCTCCTTCGCGGAGTTCTCGTCCTCGACGACGTTGAACTCGTCGCCTGCGACGGGGACGCCGGAGAGGCCGAGGACCTCGACCGGGTAGCCCGGGCCGACGTCGTCCACCAGCTCGCCGCGCTCGTTCATCATCGCGCGGACGCGGCCGTAGTGGATGCCGGTGACGAGCGCGTCGCCCACGCGGAGGGTGCCCTCCTCGATGAGGACGGTCGCGACGGGGCCCCGGCCCTTCTCGAGCTTCGCCTCGATCACGCGGCCGGCGGCGAGCGTCTCGGGGTTCGACTTGAGCTCGAGCACCTCGGACTGGAGCGCGATGTACTCGAGCAGCGCCGGGATGCCCTCCTTCGTGCGGGCCGAGACGGGGACCATGATGGTCGTGCCGCCCCACTTCTCGGCGACGAGCTCGTACTCGGTGAGCTGCTGCATGACGCGCTCGGGCGTCGCGCCCGCCTTGTCGATCTTGTTGATCGCGACGAGGATCGTGACGCCCGCGGCCTTCGCCGCCTTGATGGACTCGACGGTCTGCGGCATCACGCCGTCGTCCGCCGCCACCACGAGCACGACGAGGTCCGTCACCTGCGCGCCGCGCTGGCGCATCGCGGTGAAGGCCTCGTGACCGGGCGTGTCCAGGAAGGTGATCGGGCCCTGCGTCGTGTTCACCGAGTAGGCGCCGATGTGCTGGGTGATGCCGCCCGCCTCGCCCGCGGCGACGTCCGCCTCGCGGATCGCGTCGAGGAGCGAGGTCTTGCCGTGGTCGACGTGGCCCATCACGGTCACGACCGGCGGCCGGATGACGAGCTTCGACTCGTCCACCTGCACCTCGGGGATGTACTCCTCGACCTCGAAGCCCTTCTTCTCGAGCGTGTAGCCGAACTCGGTCGCGAGGAACGCGGCCGTGTCGGCGTCGATCTGCTGGTTGATCGTCGCCATCTTGCCGGCCTGCATCAGCTTCCGGATGAGGTCGGCGGCCTTCACGCCCATCGCCTGCGACAGCTCGGACACCGAGATCGACTCCTCGATCCGGATGACCTTCTTGTGCTCGGCGCGCTCGGTGATCTGCGTCTTGGCTCCCTTCTTCGTGGGCTTCTTCTTCTTCCCGCGGATCGGGATGTAGGCGCGATCGGAGGTCGCGGCCTGGAGCAGCTCCTTGCCGGAGAGGCTCTTCGCCTGCTCCTCCGTCATCGGGCGGCCGGCGCCGCGCCCGCGCTTGTTCTTGTCGCGGGAGACGTCGATGAACTCGCGCTCGCGGCCGAGCGAGCCGGGGACCACCTTGAGCTCGCGGACCTCGCCGAGTGCGCGCGGCCCCGGGGCGGCCGGGTAGGCGCTGCGCGACTGGGTCGGCGGCGTCACGCGGCGGACCGGGACGGTCGGGCGCGAGATGACGACGGCCTGCGTGGCGGTCGGCTTGAGCGTCCGCGGATCGATCGCGGGGCGCGGCGGCACGGACGGCGTCGCCATGGGGGCGTGCCCGGCGGGCGCGGCCGCCCCCGGCTGCGGCGCGGCGGGCGGGTGCGCGCTCCCGGCGACGGACGGCGCGACCGGCGCCGGCGTGCGGACGGGCGGGTGGGCCTCGCCCGCGGTCTCGGGTGCGGGGGACGCCTGCGCGGCGACCTGCGCGGGCGCGCCCTCGACCGGCTCGGGCTCCGCGACCGGCGCCTGCTCCTGAGCGGCCGCCTCGTCCTCGGCGTAGGCCGGCTCGGGCTCGGGCTCGGGCGCCGCCTGCGGCACCGGCGTCAGGGCGGGCGCGGGCTCGACGTGCGCGCGCTTGCGCACGACGAACCCCGGGCCGACCTGGCGCACGGGCGCCGGCTTCGGCCGCTTCTCGCCGACGATCCGCTCGTAGGCAGCCGCCGCCTGGTCGTCCTCGAGGGACGACGAGTGGCTCTTCACGTCGTAGCCGAGCGCATGGAGCTTCTCGACGAGCTCCTGGTTGGAGAGCTCGATGCCCTGCTCCTTCAGCTGCTTCCCGAGCTCGTGGACCCGCTTCTTGGACATTAGAGCGCTCTCCTAATCCTTACGGGCGTTTCCCGTCAACCCGACGCGAAGCTCCGCGACGTCGATCGCCATCTCTGCGCCTCGAAAGGCGCGTACAAACGCCCGGCGGCGCGTGGCCCGCTCGAGGCACGCTTCCGAGGGGTGCAACCAGGCGCCGCGTCCGCCCGTTCTCTGCCGGTCGATCGTCACGCTCGCTCCCACGATCCTCAGCCGCACGAGGTCGCCCTGGACCGCCCTTGCGCCACAACCGACGCAGGTCCGGACCGGGGCCGACACCTCAGGCGCCTGCCCCCTTCAGCTTCCCCGCGTCGAGCTCCGCCCTGAGCTTCGCCTCCTCCTCGAGGTAGACGCCCACGGCGTGCTTGATCTGCCGGGCCTTCTTGATGCCGAGCCCGGTCGAGTCGGCGAGCTTGTTCATGTCCGCCTCCCCGTGAATCGCCTCGACGGTCGGGTACCCGGCGACCTTCAGCTGGTCGATGGTCTTCTCCCCGACGCCCCGGACGCGGGCGAGCCGCTCCTCCTGGGTGAGGGTGCCCGGGTGACGCCGCGCCTCCGCGATCCGGGCGGCCTCGCGCTCCTGCTCGAGCCGCATCTCCTTCTCGGCGTCGGTGATCGACTGCTCGCGAGCGCGCTTCTGCAAGTCCGGGATCATGTCCATCGTGAACCCGGGGAACTGCGTCAGCATCTCGGCGGCGGCGTTCGCGAGGTCCTGCGCCTTGCGGAAGCCGTGCGAGTAGAGCGTCTCCTGCGTGCTCTCGGGGATGCCGATCGCGTTGAAGCTCTCCGTCGCGAACTCGCGCATCTCCTTCACGCGCGACTCGGAGTTGATGTCGAGCTTCCAGCCGGAGAGCTGCGAGGCGAGCCGAACGTTCTGGCCGCGGCGGCCGATCGCGAGCGAGAGCTGGTCGTCGGGGACGATGATCTCCATCGCCCGGTTCTGGTCGTCCATCAGCACCCGCGAGACCTCCGCCGGCGCGAGGGCGTTGCAGACGAAACGGGCGAAGTCCTCGTCCCAGGGGACGATGTCGATCTTCTCGCCGCGGAGCTCCTGCACCACCGCCTGCACGCGGGAGCCCTTCATGCCGACGCACGCGCCGACCGGGTCCACGTCGGAGTCGCGGGAGCTGACCGCGATCTTCGCGCGGCCCCCCGGCTCGCGGGCCGCCGCCTCGATGACGACGACGCCCTCGGCGATCTCCGGGACCTCCATCTCGAAGAGCTTCTTGAGGAGGTCCACCGAAGCGCGCGAGAGGATGATCTGCGGCCCCTTCGACTCGCGGAGGACGTCCATCACGTACGCCTGGATCCGGTCGGCCGCGCGGTAGCTCTCGCGCGGCACCTGCTCGCGGACCGGGAGCACCGCCTCGGCGCGGCCGAGGTCGACGATCACGTTCCCACGCTCGAACCGCCGGACGATGCCGGTGATGACCTCGCCCTTGCGGTCCTTGTACTCGTTGAAGACGTTCTCGCGCTCGGCGTTGCGGGTGCCCTGGATCATCACCTGCTTCGCGGTCTGCGCGGCGATGCGGCCGAACGAGCGGCGGAACGTCTTGAGCTTGAGGAGATCGCCCCACTGGTCGTCCTGGGCCTTCGCCTCCGCCTCGTCCTCGGGCCGGTAGTAGATCGGGAAGTCGAGCTCGTCGCCCGGCTCCACCTCGATCCCCTTCTCGTGCGCGATGGAGACCGGGACCATGTTCACCGGGTCCGGGATCGGGATCTCCTCCGTCGGATCGGCGACGATGGTGAGCACCTGGAAGAGGTCGATCTGCCCCTTCTCCTCGTCGTAGCGGGCCTTGAGGTTGCGCTCGAGGCCGAAGTGACGCTTCGCTGCGCTGGCGATGGCCTCCTCGAGGATCTCGACCAGCTTCGGCCGGTCGATCCCCTTGTCCTTCGCCACCTGGTCGAGGATGAGGTTCAGGTTCACGTTCTGCTGCTGCATGTCAGTCCTTCCTCCGGAGGTCCGCCTCGGCGTCGTACTCCAGGTGGGCCTTCGCGATCTGCTCGTGCGGGATGCGGTGGAGGACGCCGTCGACGTCGACGAGGACGGCGCCGCGCTCGTAGCCCTGCAGCTTCCCGGTCCAGCTCTTCCGCGGCGGGGAGCCCTCGGCGGTGCCGGGGACCGGACCGTACGCCTTCACCTGGACACGCTGCCCCGCCCAGCGGGCGAAGTGCTCCGGGGTCCGGAGCGGGCGATCGAGCCCGGGGGAGGAGACCTCGAGGTCGTAGGCGGGCTCGACGAAGTCCGCGACGTCGAGGATCGGCTCGATGATGCGGGACATCGCCTGGCAGTCGTCGACGTTGACGCCGCCCGGCTTGTCGATGAAGACGCGGAGCGTGAACCGCCCGGTGCCGCGGACCCACTCCACCTCGACGAGCTCGTACCCGTCGCGGACGAGGACGGGCTCGAGCGTGCGGCGCGCGCGCTCGACGACCGAGTCCTGTCCGATTCCCGTCATGGGCGATCCGACCCCAGAAAAACGAAAAAGTGGGCGCGACCGCGGCCCACTTTCGTAACCCGGCGTACCCGGGCGCGAAAATGTCGCCGCTAGTTAACAGGTCAGGCCCGGATCGTCAAGGAAGGCAGGCGCACGGGACCACCACGCTCGCGCCCCGGGACGGGCCGCCGAGCGCGGGGCCGGCTGCGTGGGCGCTCTCCCACCCGGGGTGATGACGCACCCCGCTGACCTGCTGCCTGCGTTCGCGGGGCGCGGCAGTCTGCCGCGGCCAAAATCCGCTTGCAGTTCGCGGGCGGCCGGTCCTTCGAGCTGCCGGGGCACCGCCACCCCGCCGGAGAGGCCCCGCACTTGCAGTGGCGGGTGGCGGAGACTCGATACCGCCCCGCCCCACGCTCGCGCCACAGGATCCCCGTGAAGAACCTCTCCATCGGTCGCCGCCTCACCCTCGGCTTTGGCCTGCTCCTCGCCTTCCTCGCCGCCGTGAGCCTCCTCTCGCTCGGCCGCCTCGCGGACGTGAATCAGTCGTTCCAGGAGGTGGCGGAGGTCCGGTGGCTGAAGGCGCAGAAGGCGCAGGAGGGGTCGGCCCTCGCCGCGAGCACGGCCCTCGCCGTGACCCGCTTGCTGCTCGCGTCCGACGAGGCCGCGCTGCGCCCCCTCGAGACGACCATCGAGGAGAACCGCCGGGCCGGGGCCGCGCTCACCGAGGAGCTCGAGGAGATCGCCTACCAGACCAACCTCCTCGCGCTGAACGCGGCGATCGAGGCGGCGCGCGCCGGCGAGCAGGGCAGGGGCTTCGCGGTCGTCGCCGCCGAGGTCCGCAAGCTCGCGGAGCGGTCGCAGAAGGCGGCGAAGGAGATCGGCGCGCTCGCCGGGTCGAGCGTCGACGTCGCGGAGCGGTCGGGCCGGCTCCTCTCCGAGCTCGTCCCCACGATCCGCAAGACCGCCGACCTCGTGCAGGAGGTCGCCGCGGCCTCCGCCGAGCAGTCCGCGGGCGTCGCCCAGGTCTCGAAGGCGATGGGTACGGTGGACCTCGTCACCCAGCGCAACTCCGCCTCGGCCGAGGAGCTCTCCTCGACCGCCGAGGAGCTCGCCTCCCAGGCGGAGTCGCTCCAGGAGCTCGTCGGGTTCTTCCGGGTGCGGGAGGGGCACGCCGCGCCCGCCCCGGAGCCGAAGCGCGCCCTGCGGGCGGCGTAGCGCGGCGCGCAAGCCCTCCGGCGCCTGAGCCTTCTCGGCGCCGCTAGGCGCACTGCCGGTCACTTCGCGATGCCGGCCTCTCGAGGTCGCGCACATCGTGGTGCGGCTCCATCTCGACGATCTCGTCGCCCGGACCGAACGCCGCCCTGGCGGGCCGGGGAAGGCGCCGTCCTCCTGCGCGGCGCAGGAGGACGGGGGCCATGCCCGAGGCCCGACGGGAGCGGGATTCGCCGAAGCTGAAGATGCGGAGCTACCCCGGAAGCGGCCGGCCGCGAAGTGACCGGCATTGCCGCTAGGTGCACCTCCCCACCGTACCGGCGAGGTCCAGGCCTCCACGAACGGTGATCGATACGCGCCTCGATGGCGACCGGTCCGATCGATGACGCCAGCGATAGTGAACGCGTACTCGGCGGTGCACGCGGGCGGGCCCATGGCCTTCTTCAGCCAGTGAGCCTGAGCGCCAGCAGCCACTCGCGGTTCCCGGCCGGCCCCTCGATGGGCGACTCGGCGTCGCCGAGGACCTCGAACCCGAGCTCCCGCGCGGTGGCCGCGACCGCGTCGAGCGCGGCGCGCCGCTTCGCGTCGTCCCGGACGACGCCGCCCTTCCCCACCTCGCCCTTCCCCACCTCGAACTGCGGCTTCACGAGGAGGAGCGCCTCGCCGCCGGGCCGGAGGATCGCCTTCACCGCGGGGAGGACGAGCCGCAGGGAGATGAAGGAGAGGTCGCCCGTGACGAGGTCGACGCGTTCCCCGAGCCGCGCCGCGTCGAGGAGCCGAGCGTTCTCGCGCTCGCGCACGACGACGCGCGGGTCGCCCCGGAGCCGCGCATGGAGCTGCCCGTAGCCGACGTCCACCGCGTAGACCTTCGCGGCGCCGCGCTGGAGGAGGAGGTCGGTGAAGCCGCCGGTCGACGCGCCGAGGTCGGCGCAGGTCTTCCCGCGCGGATCGACCGGGAACGCCTCGAGCGCCCTCTCGAGCTTGAGCGCGCCGCGCGAGACGTACCGCGACGGCGCGGCGTCCTCCTTGAGGCGCACCGGCAGCGCTGGATCGACGAGCGCGCCCGGCTTGTCCACGCGCGCCTCGCCCACCACCACCGCGCCCGCCATCACGAGCGCCTGGGCCTTCGTGCGCGACTCGGCGAGCCCGCGCTCGACGAGCAGGAGATCGACGCGGATCTTCCTTCCGCTCACGCCGCCCCGCGCGCCGCCCGGTTCTTCACGAGCTCCCGGCAGGCGCGGGCGATGCCGTCCGCGTCCAGGCCGAGCTCGGCGCGCTGCTTCGCCGGGTCGCCGTGGGTCACGAACGCGTCCGGCAGGCCGAGCCGGTGGACGAGGAGCCCGTCCGCGAGGAGCCCGCGTCGCTCGAGCGCCTCGAGCACCGCCGAGCCGAACCCGCCCGGGAGGCAGCCGTCCTCGACGGTGACGAGCCGCCCGGCCCGCTGCGCCTCGCCGGCGAGGAGGACCTCGTCGAGCGGCTTCGCGAAGCGCGCGTCCACCACCGACACCGCGAGCCCCTGCTGCGCGAGCGCCTCGGCCGCGGCGACCGCCGGGCGCACCGTCGCGCCGATCGCGGCGACGCAGACGTCGGGCTTCCCCTGCACCGCCCGCGCGATCCGGCCCTTCCCGATCTCGAGGCGCTTCGGGCTGGGATCGAGCGGCACGCCCTCGCCGCCGCCTCGCGGGAACCGGAACGCCGCCGGGCCGTCGTGCGCGAGCGCGGTGTGGAGCATGTGGCGGAGCTCGTTCTCGTCCGAGGGCGCCATCACCACGAGGTTCGGCACGCAGCGCAGGTAGGCGAGATCGAACGCGCCCTGGTGCGTCTTCCCGTCCGCGCCGACCAGCCCGCCGCGGTCGAGCGCGAAGGTGACGGGCAGCTTTTGCAGCGCGACGTCGTGGATGATTTGGTCGTACGCGCGCTGGAGGAAGGTGGAGTAGATCGCGACCACCGGCCGGATCCCCTCGCAGGCGAGCCCGGCGGCGAAGGTGACCGCGTGCTGCTCGGCGATCCCGACGTCGTAGGTCCGGTCGGGGAAGCGGTCCCTCGCCTTGACGAGCCCGGTCCCCTCCAGCATGGCCGCGGTGATCGCGACGACCCGGTCGTTCCGCTCCATCTCCTCGCAGAGCGCCTCGGCGAAGAGGTCGGTGTAGCCCTTCGCGGACTTCTTCGTCGACTTGCCGGTCGCGACGTCGAAGAAGGACAGGCCGTGGCCGCGGGTGGCGGTGTCCTGCTCGGCGGGCTGGTAGCCCTTCCCCTTCTGCGTGATGGCGTGCAGGAGCACCGGGGCGTCGAAGGTGGCGAGCTTCTGGAACACCTCGACGAGCGCGGCCACGTCGTGGCCGTCGACCGGCCCGACGTAGTGGAACCCGAGCCCCTCGAAGAGGATGCCGGGGGTGACGAGCGCCTTCGCGGCGTTGATGCCGTGGCGGATCGTCTCGATCGCCTGCGCGCCCTTCGGCAACTTCGAGAGGAACTCCTTCACCTGGTGGCGCCAGCGGTTGTAGGTGCGCGAGGCGAACTTCTTCGAGAACCACTCCGACAGGGCGCCCACGTTGGGCGAGATCGACATGTCGTTGTCGTTCAGGACCACGAGCAGCTGCCGGCCGAGGTAGCCGACCTGATTCAGGCCCTCGAACGCGACGCCGCCGGTGAGCGCGCCGTCGCCGAGCACCGCGACCGCCTTCCCCGGGGTCCCGGCGAGCCGCATGCCCTCGATCATCCCCAGCGCGGCGCTGACGGCGGTGGAGGCGTGGCCGACGCCGAAGGCGTCGTGCTCGGACTCGTGCCGCTCCGGGAAGCCGGCGAGGCCGCCGGGGAGGCGGATCGTGCGGAACCGGTCGCGCCGCCCGGTGAGGAGCTTGTGCGCGTACGCCTGGTGGCCGACGTCCCAGACGATCTTGTCCGTCGGCGAGTCGAACACGTAGTGGAGCGCGACGTTGATCTCGACCGCGCCGAGCGAGGACCCGAGGTGCCCGCCGTTCTTCGCGCAGGTCTGGACGATCTCGTCACGGAGCTCCTGGCAGAGCGCCGGCAGCTCGGAGACGGCGAGCTTCTTGAGATCCGCGGGCGAGTCGATGCGATCGAGCAGCCGGGCCATGCGTCCTCCGTACTCCTACTTCGTGCGCGCCACGACGAACCGCGCGAGCGCGCGGAGCGGCTCGGCGCGGGAGCCGAGCGGCGCCATCGCGGCGAGCGCCTCGTCGAGCAGCGCCTGCGCGCGCCGGCGCGCCTCGGGGATCCCGACGAGCGACGGGATGGTGGCCTTGCCGGCGGCCGCGTCCTTGCCGGCGCGCTTGCCGAGGGTGGCGGTGTCGGCGGTGAGGTCGAGGAGATCGTCCGCGATCTGGAAGGCGAGCCCGAGCCGAAGGCCCCACGGGTGGACCTGCTCCACCGGCACGCCGGCCGCGAGGGCCCCACCTGCGACGGAGGCGGCCAGGATCGCGCCGGTCTTCGTCGCCATGAGCTCCATCACCTCGGCCTCCGCGAGCGGCGCGTTCTCCGCGGCGATGTCGCGCGCCTGCCCCTCCACCATGAGGTACGCGCTCGAGGCGAGCAGGTGCGCGAGCCGCGCCGCGGCCGGCTCTCGGGACGAGAGCAGGTGCTCGAAGGCGAGGGACTGGAGCCCGTCGCCGACCAGGATCGCCGTCGCCTCGTCGTGGACCCTGTGGACGGTGGGCCGACCGCGGCGCAGGTCGTCGTCGTCCATCGCGGGGAGATCGTCGTGCACCAGGGAATAGGTGTGGACCGCCTCGATCGCCACCGCGAACCGCATCGCGAGGGAGCCGTCGGAGGCGTCGCCGCCGTGCGCCTCGCAGGAGGCGAGCACGAGGGCCGGGCGGAGCCGCTTCCCACCGCCGAGCAGCGCGTACCGGAGCGCCTCGACGAGGCGCGGCGGCCCCTTCCCGGCGCGGGCGTCCGCCAGCGCCCCGAGGCGCGGCTCGACCCGCGCGACGACGCCGCGGAGATAGTCCTCGACTGAAAAAGCCGTGGCCAATCGGCCACGTTCTAGCACAGCACGACGCTAAGCGGGCGCCGGGACCGCGCCGGCGCGCTCGTCGAGGATCTGGCGGATCCGGGCGACGAGCCGGTCCATGTCGAGCGGCTTCGGGAAGTAGTCCACCGCGCCGGCGTCGAGGCCGGCCCGCTCGTCCTCGAGGCTCTTGCGCGCCGAGATGAAGATGACCGGGATGTCGCCGAAGGTCGGGTTCTTCTTGATGGCCCGGCAGAGCTCGAACCCGTCGATCCAGCTCATCATCACGTCGAGGAGGATCACGTCCGGGCGGTCCACGTGCATCGCGGAGATGAGCCGCAGCCCGTTTGCCGCCTGGCCGACGTCGAAGCTCTCGAGCTCCAGCGCGAGCGTGAGCATCTCGCGCGTGTCGCGGTCGTCATCGACGATGATGACCTTGGGCTTGCGGATGGCGGCCTCGGGGGTGGTCATCGGCCACCCTTCCCCGGCGCCTCCGGCGCGAACGGGACCGCCTCGGCCTCGCCGTCTGTGCCGCGGACGAGCTGCTCCACCCGCCGCTCTGCGTCGTCGAGCTTCCGGGAGGCGTCCTTCGCGAGCCGGATGCCCTCCCCGAACTTCTCGATCGACTGCTCCAGGGTGAGCTGTCCGGACTCGAGCTCGCCGACGACGCGCTCCAGCCGCGCGACGATCGCGTCGTAGGACTCTTCGCCTGCGCCTGGGGTCGCTCGATCGTTCGTCGCGGTCAAACGGGCCTCGTCCTTTTTTCTTAACCGCGCCGCGAAGCAGGGTCAACGTCCGACCCGCCGGAGTCCTGCCCCGCCGCTCCCTCGTCCGAGCGCCGCCGGCCAGGCAACGGGTCCTCCCCTCGGTCGCGGGCCTCGACGACCGCGTCGAGCCACCCCTCCGCGAGCGCCACCCGGACCGGATCGCCGGGGGCCGCCTCGACGGACCGCGTCACGACCCCACCGTCGTGGCGGAGGACCAGGGCGAAGCCCCGGGCGAGGAGCTTCGCCACGTTGGCGGGCTCGAGCCGGCCCGCGAGCCGCTCGACCCGAAGCCCCTCCCGCCGGAAGTACGCCGCCTGCCACGCCCCGAGCCGGCGCGTCGCGGCCTCCATGCGCTGGAGCACCTCGCGGACCCTGCGGCGCGGCTCTCGCCGCCCGAGGCGGGCCCGGAGCGCGTCGAGCCGCTGGCGCGCCGATCGCGGTCCGGAGCGGGCGCTCCCCGCTGCCCGGTGGAGGAGGTCGTCGAGCCGGTGGCGCGCCCGGGAGAGGAGGTGCTTCGGATCCGACAGCTCTGCCTGCAGCGCGCGCACCTCGCGGCGCCGCCCCTGCAGGCCCGAGATCACCGCCCGCTCCCCCCGCCCCGCGAGCGTCCGCAGCGACTGGACGAGCTCGTCCCGGACCGGGGCGACGAGCTGGGCCGCGTGGGTGGGGGTGGCCGCGCGCACGTCGGCGACGAGGTCCGCCACCGTGACGTCCGACTCGTGCCCCACCGCCGAGACGACCGGGAGGGGGCACGCCGCGATCGCGCGCGCGAGCCGCTCGTCGTTGAACGCCCCGAGGTCCTCCGCGGAGCCGCCGCCCCGGGCGACGACCACCACGTCGACGCCCGCCCGGCAGAGCCCCCGCATCGCGGAGATCACCGTCGAGGCCGCGCCCTCCCCCTGGACGCGGCACGGCCCGACGAGCACCGGGATCGACGGGAAGCGGGCGTGGAGGACGCGGAGGAAGTCGCGGAGCGCCGCGCCGGTGGGGCTCGTCGCGATCCCGACGCGGCGGGGGATGAACGGGAGCCGGCGCTTGCGGGCGACGTCGAGGAGGCCGTCGGCCTGGAGCCGCTCCTTGACCTGGAGCAGCAGCAGCGCCATCGCGCCCGCGCCGCGAGGCTCCACCTCCTGCACGACGAGCTGGTATTTGCCGTGCGGCGGGTAGATCTCGACGAAGCCGCGGGCGAGGAGCTCCTGGCCCTCCGCGAGCTCGAACGGGACCTTGCGCGCCTGTGAGGACCAGAGCACGGCGCCGATCACGGCGTCGGCGTCCTTGAGCGAGAAGTAGACGTGCCCGTTCGCCTGGCGGCGCAGGTTCGCGATCTCGCCCCCGACCCAGACGTCGCGGAACTTCGGCTCGACCGCGTTCCGGAGCGCACGCGTGAGCTCCGAGACGGAGAGCGGGCGCGGCACCGGCCGGGCGAACAGGTCGCCGGTCTCGTCCGGGGGTGGGCGGCGCGTCGTCACCGGCTCCTCTTCTTCTTGGGCGTCCGCTCGCGCTTCGCGATGAGGAGCTCGAGGAGGACGTCCACGTCGGACTGCCGCTTCAGGCGCCACGGCGCGAGCGACTCGCCCTGCCCGACGTGCACGCCGAAGACGAGCGGCGCGCCGACGGCGAAGGCGTCCTCGTCGGTCACGTCGTCGCCGAGGACCATCGCGGCGTCGCAGCCGAGCCGCTTCACGAGCGCGCGGACGGCGTCCCCCTTCGTCGGGAAGTCGTGCGGCAGCACGTTCAGCACCCTCTTCCCCGGGAGGAGGCGCGTGCCCTCGAGCTGGTTCGCCGCCTCGTAGACCGCCTTCTGCGCTCGCGGGATCGCCGGCCCGCGGGCCCACCCCCAGTGCACGGACAGCGTCGACTGCTTGTCCTCGAAGAACACGCCCGGCACGCCGTCGAGCTCGCGCTCGAGCCGCAGCCGCCAGCCCCTCACCTTCCGCGCGAGCGCAGGCGGGATCCGGGCCGGCCGCCCGAGCTCGAACCCGTGGTTCCCGACGATGGTCGCGTCCACCCGGCCGAGGAGCCGGGCGCAGGCGCGCCAGGAGCGGCCGGAGACGACCGCGACCGGGTAGCGCTCCACCACGCGCGCGAGCAGCGCGCGCGTCCCGGGGCGCATCCAGGCGCCCGCGGGTTCCTTCACGAGGGGCGCGAGCACGCCGTCGTAGTCGAACGCGAGCAGCACCCGCCGGGGGGCGCCAGGGCCGCCGAGGAAGCGGGCGATCGCGCCGCGGGAACGGGGGTGGAGCAGATCCTTCATCGCGCGAGACCGTGGACTCTAGCAGGCCGCGCGGCGCGCGCCTGTGTCTTTCGAGGCCGGACGAACGTAGAATTCGCCGCGTGCGAAGGATCCTCCTCGCCGAGGGCCACGGGCCGACGCGGGAGTTCGTCGCCCGGGCGCTCTCGGACGCCGGCTTCGAGGTGGACCAGGCGCCGAACGCCGAGGGGGCCTACGAGCGCTACGCGGCCGCCCGCCCCGCCGCGGTGCTCGTCGCCGCCGACCTCCCCGGTGGCGCCGCGCTCGCGGCCCGGCTCCGGGCGGCGGACGCGAAGGTGCTCGTCGTCGTGCTCGACAAGGAGCACCTCGGGCGCGCGCTCGGCCTCCAGGCGGTCCTGCCGCTGAAGGCGAACGCCTACGTCGCGAACCCGACCACGCGCGAGCTCGTGGACAAGGTCCAGCACCTCGTCGCGCAGAGCGGCGACGCGCCCGTCGGGCTGCGCGGGGTCAGGCTCGTCCTCTCGCGCGCCCCGACCGCGCGCGGCGACGTCCGGCCCGGCTCGCTCGCCCGAACGCTCCACCAGATCTGGCGGGCCCTCTCCGAGGGCGTGCTCCTCCTCGAGGGCGCCACCGAGCGGCGCGTGTTCTTCCTCCGCGGCTCGCCCGTCGCGTTCCAGTCCGCGGATCCGGCGGAGGGGCTCGTCGGCTGGATGGCCGCGAGCTCCCGACTCGACGAGGCGCACCGCGCGCACGCCGTCGAGGCGATGGCGAGCGGCCTCTCGCCGGGGGGCGCGCTCATCGCCGCGGGCGTGCTCGAGCCCGGGGAGCCGCTGCAGGCCGCGCTCCGCGCCCACGTGAAGGCGATGGTCCTCCGCGTCGTCGCCGCGCGCGAGGGCCGCTGGCGCTTCCACCCGGGCCCGGAGTTCTCGTCCGAGCTCCACCCGATCGAGGTCGTGCCGCTGCAGCTCCTGCTCGAGGGCGCCCGCGCCGGGCTCCCGGCGAAGCACTTCGCGGACGCGCTCCGGTCCGTGATGGACGCGTTCCCGCTGCGGACGGCGGAGCTGCAGCGGCTCCTCCCGGCCTGCGGGCTCTCCTCGCTCGACCTGCGGCTCGCGCTCTCGCTCGACGGCAACGAGACGACGCGCGACTGGCTGGGGCGGCAGCGGGACCTCCAGCCCGCGCTCTCGCTCCTGTGGTTCCTCTCGCTCGTCTCGGCGGTGTCGTTCCAGGACGAGCCTGCGGCCCCCGACGCGTACGGCAAGGAGGCGCCGCGCCGGAAGCGGCCCCTCCCGGCCGACCGCGCCGACGCGCTCCGGCAAGCGGCGCTCCAGATCCTCCCCGGCACCTACTTCCACGCGCTCGGCGTCGACATCGCGGCGGACGCCGCCGAGGTGGAGCGGGCCTACCAGGCCGTGTCGAGCCGGCTCCACCCGGACACGTTCGCCGAGTACGACGTGGGCGACCTCGAGGACCTCCTCGCCTCGGTGCAGGACAAGATCACCGCGGCCTACCGGGTGCTCTCGAACGACGAGAAGCGGCTCTCGTACCTCTCGTTCCTCCTCCTCAAGTACGAGCTGACCGGCGCGCGGACCCCCGGGATCGCGGTCCAGGCGGAGGTGGCGCTGAAGCGCGGCGAGCGCGCGCTCCTCGCCGGCATGCACGCCGAGGCGGTCCAGTCGCTCCGCGCGGCGGTCGAGGTGAACCCCCGCGAGCCCGAGTACCAGGCGATGCTCGCCTTCGCGGAGCTGTTCGACCCGCTCCTCCCGGCGTCCGGCCGGGTGGCGGAGGCGCGGAGGTGCGCGAAGCGCGCGCTCGGCCTCGCGGAGGGGCACCCGCGCGCGACCGCGGTCCTGGCGCTCGCGGCGCAGGCGGAGGGCGACCTCGCCGAGGGGCGCCGGATCGTGCTCGACGGGCTCAAGGCCCACCCCGGGAGCGCGGTCCTGAAGGCGGTGCTCCACCGCCTCAACGCGCCCCCTGCGTAACGCTTCCGTCCTCACGGCTCGGGACAGGCTCCGCCGAGGGGCGCAGCGGAGGGCCCTCGCAGGCCGGACGAACGGGACGGCGCACGGGATGGGGGTTTCCCCTGCCGCCGCCGGACCCTAACCCCAGGCATGTCCCCTCGCCTCGGCGTGCTGTCGGCGCTCGCCGCGTCCCTCGTGGCCTGCAACAACTACCAGTTCAACCCGGTCGGGAGCTGCGTGCTCCAGCCGGGATCGACGTCGGTCGCCCTCCCGAAGACCTCGAGCGCCGACATCCTCTTCGTGGTGGACGACTCGCCGTCGATGGACCCGAAGCAGGCGGGGCTCGCGGCGAGCTTCCGGGACTTCATCCAGCGCATGGTCGACATCAACGTGGGTCGAGCCTCGCGCGGGCTGCAGCCGCTCGACTTCCAGATCGCGGTGACGACCTCGTCGATCTTCACCGCGACGCCCGCCGCGACGGCGTGCGTCGGCGGGAGCTCGTGCTGCCAGACCTCGGCCTGCACCGACGTCGCGTCCTGCGTGCGCGGCACGGGGACGGGCTGCAGCGGGGGCCAGATCTGCGTCACCGACCAGGTGCTCGACTCGACCTTCACCTGGGTCTCCCGGATCCAGGCGCGCTGCTGCACTCCGTCCGCCTGCACGGGCACGTCGAGCTGCTCGCCCGGGGACCGCTGCCCGGTGCTCCAGACGAGCTACCCGAACCCGCTGCCGACCGGGCAGTGCACGCCCGGGGTCGCGACCGCCGGAGCGCCCTACCCGGCTGGCCGGTTCGTCGCCGCGCCCGGCAACCCGAAGGTGCTCGTCTTCCCGAAGACGCTCGACTGGGCGTCGTGGACGACCGGCACGCCGGATCCGCGTCTCACCCAGCTCGTCGCCCAGTTCCAGCAGAACGTGAAGGTCGGCAGCTGCGGGGCCGGCGAGGAGCAGCACCTCGAGGCCGGGTACCAGGCGCTCCTCCTCGCGTCGACGGGCGGCCAGCCCGACCTCGGCGGCGCGACCTTCCCCCGGGCGTCGGCGAAGCTCGTCGTCGTGTACGTCGGCGACGAGGACGACTGCTCGAGCCCGCGCGGCGAGCCGCTCGTCGTGTCGGCGTTCACGCCGGGCGCGGACTCGTGCGTCATGGACAAGCACCTCCCCGCCGGCAGCCAGCGCGAGTTCCCCCTCGCGCGGTACGCGGGGCTCTTCCACAACCTTCGCCAGTTCCAGCACGTGGCCGACGTCTCCGCCGCGTTCATCGTCTCGTCGGTGCGGTGCGCGGACGGCTCGTACGCGCCCGCCGACGTCTGCTCGGGGCCGCCGGGCTGCCCCGTCACGGCGCCCGCGACGTGCGCGCCGACGACGGGCACGTGCGGCGGCGCCTACGCCGCGGGAGAGCGGTTCCTCGCGCTCGCGAACCTCCTCCTCGCCGACGGCGTCCCGGTCGTCGAGGGCACCGTCTGCGACGCCTACCCGCCCTCGTCGTTCGGGCCGGTGCTCGCGGCGATCGCGGACCTCGCGAAGCCGCCCTCGGTGCTGAACCTGCCCTCCCTCCCGGCGGCGCGTGCGGTGACGAACGTCCGGATCGCCGACGCGAGCGGCGTCACCGCCCTCACCTGCCGCCCCGGCACCGACTGGTGCTTCGTCGACTGCGCGAGCCAGGCGAACGCGTGCCTCACCGCGGGGACCTCGCAGTGCATCGCCATCGACCACACCTCCGGCGCGTGCGAGGCGAACCCGGGCCAGACGTACTGGGCGGACTACCTCGGGATGGTGCCGGAGGGCGGCTGCGCGTCGGCGGCCGACTGCGGCACGGCCCTCGGCGGGCCGCCGGGGAACTGGTCGTGCCTCGTCGAGCAGGGGATGGCCCGCGGCACCTGCGCGTGCGGCGGGAAGTGAGGCCCACGCTCAGGCGGCGATCCCTTGCGCCGCCGCGCCCTTCCGCACGACGTCCGCCATCGCGCGCGCGAAGTCGGGCCGCACGCCGAGGGCCGGCACGCGGTGGAACCCGCGCGCCCCGCCCTTCTCGGCCGCCGCCTTCGCGAGGAGGTCGAGGTCGTAGAGCGTCTCGAGGTGCTCGGAGACGAAGGCGATCGGCACGGCGACGATCACGCGGTCCTTCGCGTTCGCCTCGAGGAACTCGACCGTGTCGGGCCCGAGCCACTTCGCCGGGCCCACGCGGCTCTGGTAGGTCACCTGGAACGCGGGCGCGCCCGCACGCCGCGCCGTCTCGCGCGCGGAGTGCTCGATGTACCCCGGGTACGGATCGCCCTTGCGGACCTGGCTCAGCGGGAGGCCGTGCGCGCTGAACACCACGAGGACGCGGTCGCGGTCCGCGGCGGGGACCTGCGCGAGCGTCTCCCGGAGCGCCGACGCCGACGCGTCGAGGTAGCCCTCGTGGTCGTGCCAGGTGCAGATCTCGGCGAGCGGCTTCTCCCTCGGCCAGACCCGGCGCAGCTCGAGCAGGGACGACCTCGTCGTCGCGTTCGCGTACTGCGGGTAGAGCGGGAACGCGACCGCGCGCGTCGCCCCGGCCGCGAGCGCCTCGCGGACGCCCTCCTCGGTGTTCGGGTGGCCGCAGCGCATCGCGAGGTGGCAGGACCAGCCCCCGCCGAGCTCGGCGGCGAGCGCGCGCGCCTGCGCCTCGGTCCCCTCGACGATGGGCGAACGCCCGCCGATGAGCGCGTACTTCTCCGCAGAGGACGGCGCGCGGGTCCAGGAGATGAGCTTCGCGAACAGCGGGCGGAGCGGGCCGAAGGGAGCGGTGACGACGAGCGGGTCCGAGAACAGCTCGTAGAGGTACGGCTCCACCTCTTCGAGCGACCGCGGCCCGCCGAGGTTCATCAGGAAGACGGCGGTGTGCGCCATGGGGCTCCCTCAGCGGGGCGCACCGCG
>WNGL01002891.1_pt1 | contig 20678 bp, 22 predicted proteins | sample 5400591 | NCBI WGS metagenome assembly WNGL01 (sample SAMN13153377, study PRJNA577476) | soil metagenome | isolation source: 80 cm soil or saprolite under Garry oak tree replicate 1 | place: USA:California | collected 2016-06-15 | reverse complement strand
CGCGGTCTGCCGGGCGGCAGCGGCCAGCCGGGCGGCTGTGCCCGGCTCGGTGAGAACGCGGGAGATGGCCGCGGCGAGGGCGGCGGCGTCGCAGGGCGGCACCAGCAGGCCGTTGACGTCATGGTCGACCAGGGCCGGTATCCCGCCGACCCGGCTGGCGATGACCGGCAGGCCGGCGGCCATGGCCTCGATCAGCACCGAGGGCAGCTCCTCGTACCGGGTGGCCAGCACCAGCAGGTCGATGTGGCGCAGCACCGCGGGGACCTGCACGTGGGGCGCGAAGCCGGTGAACCGGACCGGTCCGGCCAGCGGCCGCGCCTGGGCTTCGGCGGCGCGCCGGCTGGGACCGTCGCCCACGATGAGCAGGCAGGCCGGCGTGGTGAGGCGGCCGAACGCGCTGATCAGCGTGCCGACGTCCTTCTGCGGGGCGATCCGGCCGATGTAGCCGACCCGCGGCCGGACTAGGTCCGGGAACGGGTCGGGAGCGTCTGCGGCGAACAGGTCCGGGTCATAGCCGGGCGGGATCACCCGGATCCGGCTTGGCGGGATTCCCTCGCCCGCCAGGCGGTCCGCGGCGGCCGGGGTGAGCGCGATCACCATGTCGGCGGTGGCCAGCGCCCGGCGTTCGGCCGGGCCGCCTGCCAGCCGCAGCCACGCGGTGCGCGCCGAGGTGATCCGCATGTTGTGCCGCACGCTGGCGTGCACGGTAATGACCAGGGGGCAGTGGTGCCGCCGGGCCGCCAGCCGGGCCAGCGGCAGGACCGCGATGTCCTCCCCGCAGTGCCCGTGCACCACGTCAACCGGGATACCGCCCAATGCCAGCGGGGCGGCCAGCAGCGCCCACCCTTGCCGCGCCAGCCGTGTGTCCACCCCGGTCCGCACGACCTGCCCACCCCGGCCGAACCCGGAGCGGCCGGCCGGGCCGTCCAGCCGGGAGGTCAGGACCAGCTGGACTGCGCCCATCCGGTCCAGGTGCCGGCTCAGCTCGGCGGTATGGTTGTGCATTCCGCCGATGGCGTCGTAGCCCGCCGACCTGCCGCTCAGCGCGGCCGGCTCGAACACTGAGCACAACCGCAGCACCCGCATCCCGTCCAGGACCACCGGGCCCCTGCCGCCGGGCTCAGGCAAACTGGTCACGCTGTCACCGCTGCCGGCCATGACCAGCTTCTTCCCATACTGAGCGTCATCTACTTTCGCGACGACAAACGCGATCCGCCGGAACCGGCTACCAGTGACCGGACGCGGCCCGGCCGGCCCCTAACCGGCGCGCTGGCCGCAGGCGCGGTCATCCTGAGGCCCGCCTCCCCGCCGCGGGCCCGAGCCACCACCGCGCTGGTCCAGGTATCCCGCATCCGCAGAGCATCAGGCGGATACCCGCCGCGGTGAGTGGGCTGATGCCATCACAGGGTCCCTGCTAGCCGACTTGCCCAGGTAGGCGCCCCCGCCCGGCAGCCGGCCTGGCCGGCTTGGCGGCAGCGGTGGGGGGTAACCCGATCCGGCGCGAGCCCGCGCAAGCCCGGCAATCCCACCCGACGTTAAGCAGATCAGCATCGGGTCAGCGGCGCCGGCCTGGCGCCCGTACGGGTGCCGCCGCCGGCACCCGCCCGGGTCCCGCAGCACCGCCCGGCCGTCCCCGATGCCGGGGACGCCATCATCGCCGACCGTGGCGCCTGCTCTGGCGGGTCCAGGTGCGGGCGAGCAGCCGCACCAGGCTCAGCGAGGCCACGACGACGATCGTCACGTCCACCGCGGGTACCCAGCGGACCTGGTCTCCCTTCACCACGTAGGCGCCGGACGGCAGCACCAGACCGCCGAAGCCCCCGCCGGCGTCCGTGCGCCCCGGGTCGCCCGGTGCTGTGTCGTGTCCCGCCGGGCCCGCTCCCGGCCGGGCACCGGGACTGGCGGCCGAGTTATCGCGCCGGGACCGTGCCGTGCCGGTGCCCCCGCCGCCGCCTCCGGCCACCAGCGCGACCGGGATGATGAGCATGCCGTCCTTCTCATACGCGGTGCCGAACGCGCGGCGCACGGACAGATTCTCCGACGCCGCCGCCAACAGGTCCTCCACGTCCATCATCAACCGCCTCCTCCTGCCCCTAGCCAGGTCACGCCGTCCCGGGCGGGGGCTAGCACCCCGCTGGATCCAGAGCCTGCCACCGCGTACGGGATTTATCCGGTGCCCGGCGTGCCCGGGCACCCAGCGAGCATCCTTCCCCGGGTCGCCTGCCGCTACCATGCCGGGCGCCGACGCCGGCCCCGTCATGCGGACCCTGGCCGGACCGCCAGCGCACAACAGTCAAGGCGGGCACCTGCCAGATTCGAGCATCAGTGCTTTGAGCGCCGAGCGCGGATATTCGCGCGGCAAGCCGGAAGCCTCCGCCTCGCCGACAGCCGTTGCGCAGGCCTCGACTGCAATAGCGACCGGCTGCTAAGCCTGCATATTTATACATCACGACCATGCCCAGAGATACGCGCTCATGCCGCATGGCGGGCATGCCGGTTCGGGCGGTAATCGGCCGTCAGTGGTCCTCGACGCGAAGCAGGTCCTGCTGAGCCAGCAGCTTATCCAGCCTGGCCTGGTCGACCCGGCTGACGAGGGCGGTTTCTTCCTGCCGGTCGCGGACGCATTTAGCCAGCGTGAACGACGAGGTCACGACGTAGAGCAGGCCGAGCGCGAGGAACCCGCGGATCCACCGCGAGTCGTGCAGGTAGCCGATGCCGGTGATCGTGACCCCCAGGGAGACAGCGAACGAGATCACCGACTGCGTGAAGAAGGCCGTGGTAGTACGGGGCCGTAGCGGAGTGCTCATGTGCTTGATCCTCCGCGCTCCGCCCGCCCGGGACATGAGTACGCCTACTCATTTCCCGGTGAGCTGATCAGCTCGCTACGTCAGTTACCCGGCCAGGGACCATAGCCCGTACTCTCATGCCGCCGGGGTCCTCGATCCGCATTGCGGTCAGGCCCCGGGGGTTATCGCGGCTGCCGGGCTCCGGGCAGCCGTAGGGTTCATGTGCCTGCTGGGCGCCTAGGGTGCGGGCCAGCTCGGCTCGGCAACCAAACCTGGTCGATCGCCGTCATGATGGTCATGAGGACACCGCGGGTGATTGCGATCGTGGCGGGATGCCTGCTGGCGGCCGGATGCGGTCCCGGACCTGGGGTCTCAGCGACTATTGACGGCACCCCCGGGCACGGCTCCGCCCGGCCTGCCGCGGTTACCGCTCCCGCGAGCAGTGCCGCGGCGCGTTGCGGCAACCCGGCGTCACTTCCCGCGGGCGCCGCCGTGCAGGCCTGGCGCCTTGGCGCCATCCGGTTCGTGTCGCCGGATGAAGGGCTGGCGCTTACCGCGCCGCGGATCAAGTGCGACGTACCGACCGGCCACGGCGGGGGGACGGATGTCTATTTCCAGGCCCAGCCGGTGCGGCTGGCGGCGACCAGCGACGCGGGACGGCATTGGGTCACCAGCGGCGCAAAGCTTCCCGCCGTGCCGCAGTCAACGGCACTCGAGCAGGTCGCCGCGGTGGACGGGGCGCGGACGTGGGTGGTCACTGATACTGGCAAGCTGCTGGTAACCGGCAACGCCGGGGCGAGCTGGTCTGCGCAATCGCTGCCGCTCCCGGTTGTCGCCGCCGCCAGCGCCGGCGGATGGCTCTGGGCGCTGTCCTGCCCGCCAGTCACCAGCAACTCGTGCCGCCCGGACATCGAGCGAATGAAGCTGCCGACCGGGACCTGGACGGCGACGCACCCGGGTTTGCCGGTGTCCGGGCTGGAGCCGCAGCTCGACGCGCTGTCCGCTACCGCCGCGGTCATCGTCTTGCAGGGCATCCACCTCGCGCTGGCCAGCACCGCGGACGGCGGCACCCGGTGGACTGTGCGAGCGGCGCCACCCGGCCCGCAGAACATATGCCGCGGGGACGGCGGCAACGGCCTGTTCACGGCCGCGGGCCCGCGCGACTGGTGGCTGCTGTGCACTGGCGGCGCAGCCGCGGGAAGCAGCACCAAGGCACTCATGCGCTCGGTAGACGCCGGGCGGACGTGGACCCTCGCGGCCTCGGTCCCTAGCCTTACCGTGCCGGTCCGCCCGGGCTCGCTGGCCCGCCAGGACGCGGTCACGATCGCGGCTGGCTCACCCGAGCTGCTCTGGCTCGCGACACCGAACACCGTCACCGAAAGCACCGACGGCGGCATGACGTGGAGCCAGTCCCTGTTCAACCCGCAAGGGACGTTCGGCCAGTTCAGCGTGCAGTCCGGCACCCATGCATGGCTGCTGGCACCGGACGCCGGACTATGGCACACCACGGACGGGACCACCTGGCGCCCGGTCAGCGGCACGACATAATCAGTTCTGGGCGGCTCGGGCCACCGGCATTGGCGCTACCGATTACTCATACCTGCCGGCCCGCGGCCGGTACGAGGTTCCGGGTAGCCACCGAGACCGTCTGCGTAGTCGTCGGCACCAAGCCCGAACTGTTCCGGCTGCTCACCGAGACAGCCATCTCCGGCACCGATGAACTGGTCCCGGTCCTGCAGCGCGACTACATCCAGGCGCTGCGGGCCGAGCCGTCCGGCCGGGGCAAGCTGGAGATCTACGCCGCCGGCATCGTCTGGGCCGTGAATTCCACCGAGGTGTACCAGCTGATGACCCAGACCCGGGGATGGAGCCCGCAGCACTATCAGCAATGGCTGACCAGTACCCTCTGCATGCTCTTGCTCGCCGACAGCGGCTAGCCCTGGCGACCGTCCCAGCTGAAACTGATGCCTGTTCAACCGGCAGTCTCTGCGCGATCTGGCACGGACGCGGGCGAGAGGGTCTCAGCAACCAGACGTCCCTATCCGGCAGGTCTGGTTACTCACACTCGTAAGTGGCGGTTGCTCCAGGCAAACGTAAACAGCCAGCGGCAGGATCGCGTGCTGGGCGGAGGCCCGCCGGGTGACGTTCAGGCAGTGGCGGGCGATCCAGGTCAGCCGCGGATCGGTCGTCGTCGGCGACTGCAGGAAGGTGGCGACGAAGCCGGTACGGATCAGGTTCTGCAGCGTTGCCAGGGTTGGTTCGGGAATGGTGCCGGTGAAGCCGCCGATCGGCACTACCTCCCGGCCGCTGGCCCAGATGAACGGCGCGGCTAGCACCGCCGTCTGGGTGGCCATGAGGTCCGGGAACGCCGCGTTGGCTTTTTCCAGTGTGGCCAGCGATCCTTTGACCTGGAAGCCCGCTGACAGGAATGCGGTGATGTCAGCTGTCTCCCGGGCCGATTCGAACGGTGTCTGGAACGGGCCGAGCCCGCTTCGCACTACGGCTACCGAGGCGACGGCCGGGACGATCAGCGTGCTCGCGGCTGCCAGCGTCACGGCGGCCGCGGCCAGTGCGACGGCACGCCGCCGCCAGGAGGCCGCGGCCACAGCGCATAGCGCCGCCGCGGCGACCCCGATGGCGGCTGGCCGCAGCCAGCCGGGCAGGCCGGTTCCGCTGGCAGGCAGCAGCCAGGCCGCGTACCCGGCGGTCGCTAGCACGGCAGCGCCGAGCACAAGCCAGGACCAGGCGCACTGGCGGTGCTGCCAGGCCAGCATGAGCCCGATGCCGAGCAGGCCCGCGACCGGCGGTGACAGCGCCGCGGTGTAATAGGAGTTGACGGTCGTTGCCGCCGAGAAGACGGCGAACAGCGTGACCAGCCAGATTCCCCACAACATCAGCCCTGCCCGCACCAGGTCAGTGCGCGGCGCGCGGCGCCGGGCCAGCAGGCCCGCTAGCAGGGCGAGCACTGCACGCGCAGCTTGGGGACCGTATTCCTGCGGGGAACTGACGTCTTGCCGCCAGTATCGGCTCGCCGGCCGGCCGGGGCGGACCCGGGTGCCGCTGCGGCGCCTTCGCCCGGCACGTCCGAGAAGGCGGTACCGGCGGCAGGCGCAGCCGCGACCGGGCAAGGCCCGGTGGCCCAGCGCGCGCCAGCGCCGCCAGCTCGGGTTATCACCCGTTCGGTCGGCGCATGCCGCCCGACGGGCGATGCAACAGCTGTCACCACGCCAGCGTCCGGAACCGGGCCAGACCGGGCAGGTCGTGAGCGTCGGCGATGATCTGATGGAGTCGGACAAGCATGCCGTCAGGATGCGCGGGTACGCCGGACCGCACCCGTGAACCGGCCCGCTCCTGCCGCGCTCCGCGCACGGGACCGCCGGGCTGCAAGCGGCGAAATCCCCGACCAGCGGCGCAGCGCCCTCCTGCGCGTCAGGATCTGTTCCCGTGCCCGCCTGGCGGCGCATCGCCACTACCGCGCGGCGGGCTCACCACAGGTCGCCACCGGTTAGCACGTACAGGAACGGCACGACCGGGATCAGGCTAAACAGAGCCCATGCCAGCTTCGCGCCGCCCCCGATGTCACGGCGGGTTGCCAGGTCAATCCAGATGAGGATCACGGCGACGGGGTGGAGCAGGCAGACCAGGAGCTCAAGAACCTTCTTCATTACCTGAATGTACCGGGAGCACCGCAGGTGCCTGTCCGGGTCCCTGCGCTTCAGCGCCAGGACAGCGGCAGAGTTCGCCGGACGTACGTGGTCATCACCGGACCCGCGCACGAAGAGCGCACCGCCGGTGACCCGTGTGCTGCTTGCAGCAACGTACAGCAAATACCTCTCGTGCCCTGATATGGAGCTACGGCGGATCGTCGAATGCCGGGAAGGCAGGGCATCATCGACGCTAGCGGTGCCTGCGCATCAGGCCAGATGCCGGTCACGGAGCGTGGTCAAGTCGCCGTTGCACCCGCGCGTACCCGCCGATCGGCGCGGGCAGGCCGGTAGTCGATCTCGCTTTCGAGCCGCGCATGCCGGGGTGATCTGCGGTCGCGGTATGCCTGTCGATCTAGGTGCCGGGAGAATCGCGGAATTCGCCGTCCAGCGTCGGGCCGCGCTGAGCGTCAGGTCGGCTTGATGTGCCGACCAGTCCGCTGTCGTAGGCGGCAATGACCAGCTGGGCGCGGTCGCGGGCGCCTAGCTTCATGAGCAAGCGGCCGATGTGGGTCTTCGCGGTAGACAGGCTGACGTGCAGCGTGGCCGCGATTTCGGTGTTGGACAGGCCGAGACCAACCAGGGTCAGCACCTCGCGTTCGCGCTCGGTTACCTCGTCCAGCGCGGTTGCCGGGCGCGAGGCGGGTTCGGGGCGGCGGGTGAACTCCTCGATGAGCCGCCGGGTGGCACCGGGAGCGAGCAGCGCGTCGCCGGCCGCCACGACCCGGATCCCGGCCAGCAGGTCGGCTGGCGGTGTGTCCTTGAGCAGGAAGCCGCTCGCGCCGGCCCGCAGGGCGGCGAAGACGTACTCGTCGAGGTCGAAGGTGGTCAGGATCAGCACCCGGACGGCGGAGGTCTCCGGGGCCGAGGTGATCCGCCGGGTCGCCTTGATGCCGTCCATGCCGGGCATGCGGATGTCCATCAGCACTACGTCGGGTCTTTCCCGCCGGGCCGCCTCGACGGCCTCGGCCCCGGTCGCCGCCTCGCCGACCGAGGCCAGGTCAGGTGCGGTATCCACGAGGATACGGAAGCTGCCGCGGACCAGGGCCTGGTCGTCGGCGACCAGCACCCGGATGGTCATGCGGCGGTACCAGTCAGCGGGAACCGGGCGCTGACCCGGAAGCCGCCCCCTGGCCGGGGTGCGGCGCTGAATTCCCCGCCGTACATGCCGACCCGCTCACGCATCCCGGTAATGCCGTGCCCGGTCCCCGGGCCTGGCGTACTGCGGGCCGCACCGGTCCCGTTGTCGGTTACCTCCAGGTCCAGGAACTCGTCAGCGTAGCCGACCGCGACCCGGCAGCGGTCCGTCGCGGCATGCTTGATCACGTTGGTGATCGCCTCCTGGATCACCCGGTAGGCGGCGAGGTCCAGCCCGGCGGGCAGCGGCGGCCGGTCGCCGTGGATGTCCAAGTCCACCTGTACGCCGGCTTCGCCGGTCCGGTCGGCCAGCGTTTTCAGGGCGGCCAGTCCCGGCGCCGGGATCAGTCCCGCTCCGGAGCCCGAGCCGGGGATCTCCTCGTTCCGGAGCACGCCGAGCAGTGCGCGCATCTCGCGCAGGGCGCTACGGCTGGTCTCCTCGATCGAGGACAGCGCGCGGGCCGCCTCCTCCGGTCGCGTGCCAGCCACGTAGTTGGCTACCCCGGCCTGCACCGCGATCACGCTCATGCTGTGCGCCACCACATCATGCAGTTCGCGCGCGATGCGCAGCCGTCCTTCGCTGTTGGCTCGCCGGGCCTCGGCGAGCTGCTCGCGGGTTCGCTGTTCGGCCTGCTCCCGCAACCCGGCCGAGTACGCGCGCTGCAGACGGGCCAGGTAGCCGATCATCCATGGGCCCGCCAGCAGCAGCCCGCTCTCCAGCAGCAGGCCGGCCGCCGCCCGGGTCCCGCCCGGTCCGTAGACACCGTGCCTGACCAGGCCGAACGTGATATTCCCAGCCGCCGTTACGAGCAGCGAGCCGACCAGCAGCCACAGGGCTTCCCGCCGGGCGATCCGCAGCGGGATCAGGTACATGACGAAGCCCGCCGCTAGCGGCGGATCGGGGGAAAAGCTCAGCGCCGCGACCGCGGCGCCGCCCGCCACCGTCAGCGCGAGCGCGGTCAGCGGCCAGCGCCGCCGCGCTGCGGCAGGCAGCACGGCGACCGCGACGATCAGCGCGGCGACGCCTCGCGGGACGCCGGTCAGGTCGGCTGGTTGGTTGAACTCGGCGCCGTACACACCCGCGAGCAGCACCGTGCAGGCAACGTCGATCGCGATCCAGTGCGTCTCGCGGAGGCCCTTCAGCAGCGGGTTCATGCCCTGACGGTAGCTCGCCAGGCCGGCTGCCCGCGTCGTACCGGGGTCTGACTCCGCCCCTGTACCTCAGGCCAGCCCGAGCCGAGAAGTGTGTCCCCCGGCCTGACGCAATCCGCCTCCGCCGACGGCACGGTGGAAGCCACCAAGCGAGTTACCAGGGAGAAACATGACCGCCATTATCAAGGCCCGTGGGCTCGGTAAGCAGTACCGGAGCCGCTGGGCACTGATCGACTGCACGCTTTCGATCCCGGCCGGGCGCGTGGTCGGGCTCGTCGGCCCGAACGGGGCCGGGAAGACGACGCTGCTGCATCTGGTCACCGGCCTGCTGACCCCGACCACGGGGACGATCGAGGTGGCCGACGGCCAGCCAGCCGCCAGCGGCACGCAGCTGGCGCGGGTCGGGTTCGTCGCCCAGGACAACGCCCACCTACGCCGCGTTCTCAATCGGCGACCACCTGCGGCTCGGAGCCCATCTCAACCCCGGCTGGGACGCAAAGCTGGCTGCGGACCGGATCAGGAGACTGGGCCTAGACCCGGCCTCGAAGGCCGGCCGGCTGTCCGGAGGCCAGCGCGCCCAGCTAGCCCTGACCCTGGCCATCGCCAAGCGGCCCGAACTGCTGATCCTGGACGAGCCGGTGGCCAGCCTCGACCCCCTGGCGCGCCGGGATTTCCTGCAGGAAGTGACCGACGCCGTAGCCGAGCACCACATGAGCGTGGTGCTGTCCTCGCACCTGGTCTCCGATCTGGAACGTGCCTGCGACTACCTGGTCGTGCTCACCGCCGCGCACGTGCGGCTCACCGGCGAGGTCGCCGATCTGCTCACCGCGTACCGCCAGCAGGCGGGAATGCAAGCCGACCTGGAAGACCTCGTGCTGGCCTGCATGAGCGAGCCCGCCGACCACCGCTATTCAATGGAGGAAAACCGATGATATGGCTCACCTGGCGCCAGTTCCGCGTCCAGACGGCCGTGGCCGCCGCAGCCCTGGCCGCCTTCGCCGTCATCCTGGGGGTGACCGGCCCGGACCTGGCCCACGCGTACGCCGCCAGCAGGCTGGCCAGCTGCCGGGCCAACTGCTCGTCACTGGCGAGCACCTTCCTCAGCCAGATGAAATCCGACGCTGTCTACCCGCTGCTCTACTTCGCGGGCGGCGCGGCCCTGTACCTCACGCCCGCGCTCATCGGTATCTTCTGGGGCGCGCCACTGATCACTCGGGAGCTGGAAGCGGGCACCTTGCGGCTGGCATGGAACCAGAGCGTCACCCGGACCCGTTGGATGGCGGCCAAGCTCGGCCTGATCGGCCTGGTCGCCATGGCCACTGCCGGACTGCTCAGCCTCATGGTCACCTGGTGGTCCGGCCCGATCGACCAGGCCGGCGGATTCCCGGTGACGATGGGCCAGCTGAGCCGGTTCTCACCGCTGGTGTTCGACGCGCGCGGCTTCGCCCCGGTCGGCTACGCCGCCTTCGCCTTCACCCTCGGCGTCACCGTCGGCGTGCTCACCCGGCGCACCGTGCCGGCCATGGCCATCGCCCTAGCCTGCGTCGCCATCGTCCAGCTGGGCTGGCCCACGGTAGTCAGGCCTCACCTGATCCCGCCCGCCACCGCGACCAGCGCGGTCAGCGTCAACCTCAGCACCGCGAGGGTAGGCCACGAAGGCGAGTTGGCCGTGCCGGTGACCGGCATGCCCGGGGCGTGGATCATCTCCAACCAGACCATCACCCCGTCGGGGAAGGTCTTCGTGCTACCCGATGTCGCGGCCTGCAACACCGGCACCCAGCAGCAGTGCAACGGGTTCCTCGCCAGCCAGCACCTTCGGCGGCAGATCACCTACCAGCCCGCCAGCCGCTTCTGGGCCTTCCAGGCCTATGAGACAGCGATCCTCGCAATCCTCTCGCTCGCCCTGGCCGGGTTCTGCGTCTGGTGGATCCGCTCAAGGCGCATGGCCCGATAGGAACGCCTCACAGCCGTCAGGCCCCCCGGAACCCGCGAAGCGAAAAAGGAACAGAACCGGGAGATAGGTGCGCCCCATGGCCGCGACGAGATCCCCGCGGCCGAAGCGCCGATTCGGCAGGGAGACCGTCAGCCGCCATAATATTCGCGGCCGAACCGGACTACGTGATCGTCAACCGCTCACCGCTAGGAAAGCGTGAGATCGCCGACGGCCAGCGCCGTCACATCGAGGTCCCCGCCATCCACACGCTGCCTGAAGCTGATGGTCAGGTAGGTGGCGGAGTCTGGCGGCGTGACTTCCAGGTAGCTGGCCCTCACCGCGCTGCTGCCGGCGTACGTCCAGCCAAGGCCGGTCTGTGCCGCCTGGCCGGGCGCCAGATCGACGAGCTTGCGGCCGGGGTCGTCCGCGTACCAGATGCTGCCCCAGTGGGTGACCGTATGCAGGATCTGGTGGCGGGAGTTCAGCAGCCTCAGGCCCGGGTAGCCATCCAGCGCACAGGTATGCCTGCTGCTGTTGGTCAGCTGCAAAGTGACACCGGCATGGTGCTTGTCGTCGCTTCTTAGCGACAGGACGACCGTAACCCGCAGATCAGGCGCAGTGCAGGCGGCCACGGCAGCGGACGGGGCCGCGGCGCTGGCGGACACCGTGGCCGAGGTCCCGGATGTGGCTGGCGTCTGCGCCGGCGTGGCCGATCCGGCCGTGCTGCCGCTGGGACTCGCCGTCCGGCTTCCCATGGCCGTGCCGCTGCCGCCCGACCCGCAGCCCGCCAGTGCCGCCCCGGCCAGCACCGTACCAGCGGCCAGCATGAGGCATGGTTTCATCGTCATGGTTATCGCGAGGGCGGGCCGCCACCCGGGATGACAACCGCCTTAGGGCCGGGACCGCCGCCACCGGTATCGGCGATGACGACCGTCTTGGGGCCGGAAGTGGGAGATTGGTCGACGGGGGTATCGACCGACGTGAGGGTGGCCGGGATAACCTCCGGGCCTGATGCGGGCGGCCGGGAATTCGTGACAGCGGCCGGGGCGGGCGGCGTCGAGGTGGATATCTCGGCGATGCCGCCGGCCAGCATCATCCCCGCCGTGAAACCCGCCGCGGAAATCGCCGTGACCGGCCTCCAGCCAGCAATGCGATGACTGCAACGCATCATGCATTCCTTGATCTAAGGATCTTGCGGATTCACTGACGCTAGCCAGCCGAGCTGAAACCGGGCTGACGCGGCGCTGAAAGCTGAAACGAGCACGGCGCCTAAGGCAGGGCAAGGGCAGCGCTTTGACGTGCACAACGCTGCGGACAAGGTCGAGCGCCGCGGCCCTGGCGCGGGACTTGGCCATGCCCGGTTGGTCAGCCGACAGCCGCGAGTTTTTCACACACCGAGGACGGAGGCTGACGGGAAGGCCTGTCACGGAGAGCAACCTGAGTCTTCGCGTATCCGCGCGCGTAGTCGCCTGCTTGTTAAACCGAAAGCTGCTATTGCTGGTCCAGCCTGCCACCTAATGGGTGATCTGCGCCGTCGCGAGTTGCGCTCCTGCTGCCATGGGCGGAGGAGAGACCTATTGGCTGACGGTCCGCGGAAGTTCGCGAACTACTTGGCGTAGCTGAGCAATGGTTGGGGGTTGCCGCTGCCGATCCTGCACAGGAGCCTGTGATACACGCGCAGCTTGGGGGCCGTATCTCGCGGGAAATGGCGTCTTGCCGCCAGGATTGGCTCGCCCGGCCGGCCGGCCGGGCGGACTCGGGTGCCAATTAGGATGCGCCGAGCTGCGCCCTCGCGGCGTCAATGAGATCCTGCTCTGCCTGCTTCCAGAGGTCGTAGGCGGCGCCGATCTGAGCGTCGTCCCAGCCGCCAGCGGCCTGAATCTGCCTGCCAAGCTCTTCGGTGGCTTCCGCGTACGCACACGCGGCACGGGCGACTGGTTCGGGTGCGAGCACCGCCAGTCGCCACCGGGCAGCGTTCGCCCGGAAGCCGACGCCCGACTTCCACGCATCCTTGTCACCTCCAGTGTTCCACTCGGCCACGAGCGCGTCGCCGGATGCGCTCACGAAATCAGCGACCGCAGCCAGGAGCTGCGTGCGCTGCTCTGCTCTCGCTCGCTGGCTCTGCCGGACCCAGTCCACGACCGGCGCGAGCATGGCGCCTAGGACCACGCCGATGAGTCCGATTGCCGCTGCCATGTCCCGTTTCCTCTTGCTTACCTTCGACCTGCGCCGGGTACCGACTCGCCGCCACCGCCCGCCGCGGCGGTTCACCCTGACCGTGCTGGGCTGACGATCGCCGGTTCTCCTGTATCACCGCCACCGCGGCGATACAGGAGAACGCTTCCGCGTCTCATGGCCGGAGGGTGAGGATGCTCTCCAGGTAGGTGGCGGGGATGGCGATGCTGCCACCGTCGTTGCGGTCCCACCGCCGGACCAGGCGGGCCAGGTCGGCGACCAGCGCGGCCCCGCCATGTTCGTCGAGTGCCTCGAACGCCTTGACGGTGGGCCCGTAGAAGCGGCGGAAGTCCGCCACGAAGTCCTCCGGGGACGTGAACCGCCAGGTGAACGTGCGCAGCACCGACCGAGTGTCAGCTACTGTATCGCCGAACAGATCGGACAGATGTTGCTCGGTACCCCACAGCATGGGCGACTCAATACCGGGCGGGCCAGGCACGTACCTGGTGATGACGCTGAACATCTCTGCGACGAAGCCGTCAGGGGTCCATGAGGCCAGGCCTATGGTGCCGCCGGGGCGGACTGCTCGCGTGATCTCATCGGCGGCCCGCTGGTGCTCTGGCGCGAACATGACCCGAAGACGCTCAGCACCGCGTCGAACGACGCGTCCGCCACAGGCAGGTCCGCAGCGTCGCCAAGGCGGAACTCCACATCGAGCCGTTCGGCCGCAGCGCGCCTGCGCCCGCCTTCGAGCAGCTCGGGAACGAAGTCGACGCCGAGGGCGTAGGTGCTGGAGCGGGCCGCGGCCAAGGTGGCGTTGCCGGTGCCGCACGCAACATCGAGCACCCTCCAGCCGGCCCTCAGGTCGGCCGCGTCAGCGAGGAGTTCGCTGACCAGAACGATGCGTGAGGCGATGGTGGCAAAGTCGCCGCTTGCCCAGGTTTCCTGCTGACGCGCCGTGCTGACCACCTCGTCCGTGCGTGCTGTGGTCGTATTCATAAGCCCTCCTATTGCTCGGCCCCTGTTGGGCGCTTCGGTTAGAGCCTGCGACGCGAGCGACATTGTGGACGAGTGGCGCTCTCGTACCACCGCCAGATGCGCGGCAGCCAGCGAACCGAATGCGGTCCGGCTCTCAGCACCCGGTCAGCCTGGGCCGACAGCCTGCGGCCAGGTACGGAATCTGTACTACCCCTGGGCCGACGGGCCCGGCATCATGAGCGTATGGAGGGTTATGCGGACTACTGCCCGATCGCGGTTGGGGTGACCGTGCTGGGTGACCGGTGGACGCCGCTAGTCATCCGCGAGTTGATGGTGGGCGCGGGCGGCTTCAACGAGATCCACCGGGGGATTCCCCGGATCAGCCGGACCATGCTCGCGCAGCGACTCCGGCTGCTCGAGCGGCATGGGCTCGTCTGCCGGGAACCCGGGCCCCGGGGACGGCCGGGCCGTTATGCGCTGACTCCCGCGGGGACATCGGTGATCCCGACAAGGACCAGGGAGACCGGCCTGCCGGGCACGGCCAGGCCGACGGGAGGCGAAGTGCGGACGATACGTGCCAGGATCGGGATACTCCGGGCCGGCCGGCCCGATGTCGGCGTAGCAGTCGGCCACCTGTCAAGGCACCCGCGTGGCTTCCGGGTCGAGATGCGGGTGACGTTACTGGCGGGGTGCGGTGGCGATCTGGAGAATCGCCGCGATCTCCTCGACCTGGTCCAGTTCGCCCGCGGCGACCCTCATGACCAGATCGTAGGCCTGGTCGTTGGTGAGCGTCAGGCGGCGGCCGTTGAGGCCGTAGAAGGCGATCGCCGCTGCGAGCGCGAGCCGCTTGTTGCCGTCGATCAAGGCATGGTTACGTGCCAGCGAGTGCAGCAGCGCGGCTGCCTTGGCATCGAGCGACGGGTAGGCGTCCTTGCCGAACGCCGTGGCCTGGGGGCGGGCGAGGGCGGCTTCGAGCAGCCCGTAATCGCGGACCGCAACCCCCGGCCCGAGGACGCGCCCGGCGACGTGCAGCAGTTCCGGGAGCGTCAGGTAGATCACTGGCCAAGCCGCTCGAGCGCCTCAGCGTACCTGGGCAGCTCTTCATCGAGCACGCTGTCCAGCAGCTCGGCGCGGCTGTGGTTTTCCACGTACTCGCGGATCGCCTGACGAGCCACCTCCTGCATCGACCGGTGCTCAAGCTCGGCACGCCGGCGCAGCGCCTCGGTCTCATCGTCGGCAAGCCGGAGAGTCATCGCCATGCCACTATGGTATCACGGTTGATACCATAGTGCGGCTGGAAGGACACAGGCCTGGGTGCGGATCCTTCCAGAGCGTGACCAGCTCGGGTAGAAGTCACATTCGGCAGCCGCCGTGTGGGTACGCCCAGGGCAGCGTGACGGCGTAGACCGCGCCGCTCCCCGCGAGGAAATCGAGGGCGGGCGCGCGCCAGTTGCTCGCACAGGCACGCGGGCACCAACTCGCGGAGACCCGCAAACAGCTGGGCCTGGGTCAGAAGCAGATCGCTGCCACCAGGGCGTGAGCGTCGCCCTGTGTCCCAGATCGAACACGGCGAGGTCGCCTCCTTCGAGGTCATCGCCCGCTATGTCGAGGCTCTCGGCGGCCGGCTGGATCTTGTGGCCGATTTCGGCGACAGGACCATCCGGCTGCCAGTCAGCGACACCGCGACCGCCGCATGACGACAACAACACGACAGCCTCACCGGCTGGAAAGCCGACCCGGCACTGGCTTGGACCGCGCTCAGCCGCCCGGAACCGCCGACCGAGGATCCGGACCGGATCGCCGTGAGGCCCCGGCCTGGCCAAAGGTCGCGTATGACCAGCGTTGCCCCCTCGGTGCCCTAACCGGGTGATCTGCGCGGGCCCCGTCGGCCGACTGTGGGCACTGGCGACCGACACCCGGCTCTGCCTGTTCTCTGGGCCACGGGACGTCGTCGCGGTTCAGAGCCTGTGCATCCACGGCGGCGGACTACGAGCACACCCGGGAACTGCAGTTAGCAGCTTCATAGGAGTGGGCTGCGGGCCAGACGCTACTGACAGCGGATACGCGATGCTGAACCGGTAGCGCCACGACGCCGAGAACATTGGACGACCATTTTCGGCTAACACATTGGATGAGCTGAGTGCGGCCTGCGAGGTTATCGGGCGGCCGGGGCGTTCCTGTTTCCTGGCTGCGGAGCTACGATTCGGGCATGGCAAGCCGCCGACCTGGACAGGCCCGGGCGGCAGCGGCCCCTCCGGCCGACGCTTCCGGTCTGGAGGTCCGGTTTTGCCGCGCGCCGGACGGCGTCCGGATCGCCTATGCGGTCCACGGACATGGCCCGCCGCTCGTCGTCGGCTCATGCTGGCTGAGCCATCTCCAGTACGACTGGCAGAGCCCCGTGTGGCGTCACTTTCTCGACGACCTCGGTGCCATATTTACGGTCATCCGGTTCGACGAACGCGGTTATGGCTTGTCCGATTGGGAAATCGGAGAGTGTACTCTCCAGGCCCGGATCACCGATCTTGAGGCCGTCGTGGATTCGGCCGGCCTTGGCCATTTCGCGTTGCTCGGGATGTCGCAGGGCGGACCGGTGGCTGTCAGCTACGCGGTGCTTCATCCCGATCGGGTGAGCCGGCTCGTCCTGTTCGGGACGTGGGCGGCCCTGGCGCGAACGCCGGCGGATAGGGAACTCCTGGAGACCTTCTTGAGCATGACACGGGTAGGATGGGCGCGGCCTGATTCCCTGTTCCGCCGGGTGTTCACGAACATGCTCATCCCCGGCGCATCCGAGGAGCAGATGCGCTGGGTCGACGCGCTGCAGCGGATGTCCACCTCAACGGACAACGCTGTCCGGCTCCGCGCCGAGCGCCACAAGATCGACATCACTGACCTGCTATCCCAGGTCATGGTTCCGACCCTGGTCCTGCACTCGCGTGGTGACGCAATGGTGAGATTCGAAGAGGCCCGGCTCATGGCGTCATCGATCCCCCGCGCCCGGCTGGTGCCGCTGGAGAGCCAGAACCACATACTGCTGGCCGGCGAGCCTGCGTGGCGCGTGTTTTTGCATGAGATGGCCGCCTTTGCCGGGCCGGACCGCGCCGTTGCGCCAACTGCGGTCAGCGGCCCGCCGCTGGCCGGCCTGACAAGACGCGAATTCGAGCTCCTGCGGCTAGCCGCCGCGGGCCTGGATAACTGCCAGATCGCCGAGACCCTGACGCTGAGCGTGCGTACGGTGGAGCGGCATCTGTCCAACGCCTACCTCAAGCTAGGTGTGAGCGGCAAGGCCGCGCGGGCGGCTGCTGTTGCCGACCTAGTCCGCCACGGCCTGGCATGAGCGTGCGGGACGCCGCGGTGCAGCCAGGGTGAAAGTGCGTGTATCCCGACGGCCGACCGCAGCTCCGTGGTTGGGTGCCAGCACCGATGTCTCCAGGACAGCCTTCTTCTACCGTGTTGGGAAGGCCGGTATCCGGCCCTCGGAGTGAGGAGAAGATGATGTCCGCTGATCTGCTCGCAGCCAGCACGCTGCGTTTCGCGACCGACTCGGACCGGGCCCGTTCGGCTCCGGCCGTAACGGCGTCGCTGGTCAACGGGCACGCACGGCTGTCTGCCGGGCCGTTCAACTGGGACGCCGATCTGCCGACCGCGATTGGCGGGGAGAACCTCGCGCCCAGCCCCACCGCGTACTTGCTTGGCGCGCTGGCAGGCTGTGCGGTGGCGTTCATCCACGACACGCTCGCGCCACAACTTGGCCTGCGGCTCGATCACGTGAGCGCGGTCGCTCGCTGCACTACCGACATGCGCGGACTGCTGGGAATGGGGGACGCCGTCCCAGATCTGAGCGAGGTCGCCGTCGAGATCCACGTCGTCTCACCCGAACCCGAGAACCGGCTGCGGCCGTTGTTCGAGGTCTGGCAGCAGCGCTGCCCCATCTATCTGGCGCTGGTCGACCCGGTGGCAGTGCGTGCAACCTTCACAACCGAGACGGCCGCGGGCTGACACCGCCCGCAATGGCGCAGCAGTAATCGGCCGTGAAACCAGCGACCCATGAGCCACGCGCTGCGGCGCAGTTCGCTGAACCACAATTTCGTGGCAGGTCTTACACCCGGGAGTGATCATGAAGGTGGCGGTATACGGGGCGGGCGGGGTCGGCGGGTTCTTCGGCGGGAAGCTCGCCCGCTCTGGAGCCGACGTCCGCTTCATCGCCCGCGGCAGCCACCTGCAAGCACTGCAAGCCCAGGGCCTGCGGGTGGCGAGTGTCCACGGCAGCTTCGAGCTGCCTCGGGTAACCGCGGCCGATGACCCGGCCAAGGTGGGCCCGGTCGACTATGTCCTGGTCACCGTCAAGGCCTACCACACCGTCCAGGTGGCCGCCCGCCTTCGGCCGCTGCTGCACCAGGACACCGCCGTGATCTCCCTGCAAAACGGAGTGGACAACGAAGAGAAGCTGGCGGCGGCTGTGGGCGAGGACCGAGTGGTGGGAGGGGTCGCCTACATCTTCAGCACCATCTCGCAGCCCGGGATCATCGAGCACACCGGCGGTCCAGCCACCCTCGTGGTCGGCGAGTGGCGAGGCGGGCACAGCGAGCGGGTGGGCCGGCTAGCGGAGGCTTGCCGGAAGGCCGGCTTCGGGGCCGGGGAAACCGCCGACATCCATGCGGTGCTGTGGGCGAAATTTGCCTTCATCTGCGCCCAGGCAGGCACCACCGCCACCGTCCGTCTTCCGATCGGGGAAATCCGTACCGCCCCGGCATCCCGGGAACTGTTCCGCCGTGTCGCCGCGGAGGTGTGCCACGTGGCCCAGGCCGAAGGAGTCGCCCTTCCCGCCGATCTGCCCGACCGCCACCTGGCCTTCGCCGACGAACTCGAGGCCGGTGGTTACTCCTCGCTCCACCACGACCTGACCCACGGGCATCCCATGGAACTGGAGGCGCTGCTGGGAGAGGCCATCCGGCGAGGTGCCCGGGCCGGGGTCGCTACCCCCATGAGCCAGGCACTCTACGCCGTCCTCCAGCCCTGGCAGCTTCGCAACCAGCAATGAAAAGCATCGTTCAGTACGGCACAGCGATCCGGTGCCGCCATGCGAGCTGTCACCGGACGCAAGACCGGCAGCTCCGTTGCCGCCAGGTCCGGCCAGCGGCATTCACGGTTGCCGCTCATCGCGGTCGTCCCGGCTTCGGGCCGGTCAAGTAGCGCCCGCGGGCAAAGGGGGATCCCATGACGCAGGTAACAGTCGTGCGGCGGGCCGGCGACGCCGTCCTGTCCGCGGCGCAGCCGCTGGCTGTGACCGGGAAGGCAACGGGAAAGGGCGGACTCGAATCGGACGTGGTGGGCACGGTGACGGTTTCGTTCGACGGCGGGCCGCCCCTGGAGGCGTCCTTGACCATCGCGCCGGAACAGACGATCCTGGCCGTCCTGTTCGCCGCCGATATCCGAGTTCCTGGTAATACGGGACCGCACGACATCCTGGTCGTGGCCACCGCCGCCGAGGGGACCACCCGTGTCCGCGTGCAGGTCCAGGAGACTCCGTCGTCAGGAGACTGGGCAGCAGAAAACCACGCCGGGCCAGGGGTTCGCGCGGTCGGCCGCGGTGCCCGCAGGGCTCGCACGGCGGGCGGCCTGACCAGCCGCGAGCTGGAGATCATGCTGCTCGTCGCTGGGGGCAAGACTAGTCGGCAGATTGGCGAGGTCTTGTTCATCAGCCCGCGCACGGTGGAGATGCACGTCCAGGGCAGCCTGCTCAAGCTCGGCTGCCGCACCAGGGCCCAGGCCGTGCGCCGGCTCGCCGGGTTCGGCACGCTGCCCCCTGAGGGCACTACGCGCTGACGCTGCGGCTAGGTGGGCATGAAACGGAGAAGTACGCCGTCCGCAGCCGAGCCCGACGACATCAAGGCCGCGGACATCGTTGAGCATGTCGAGCGGTTGCCCGGGTACGTTGAAGATGCCCAGGTAATGTCCGCGGCGGCCCAGGCGCGTGGGCGCGTCATCGGCGTATCACTGTTTGCCCGGGCCCACGGCTCCCGATTGGCGGCAACTTCATCCGCCCCGGCTCCGCCTCAGATAAGGCGGAAGTCCACCGGCCACTGGGAGCGCCACGTCGAGTAATCCACTCGAAGATGCGGCATGCGCTCGAACGCTGTTAGGTTCGGGTTCCTGGCCAGTCAAAATGGCTGCCGAGGGCGCTCGCGAACGATCGTCATGCTGGTGGACGGCTCCGGCACTGCTGATGTGCCGGGGATCAGATGTGAGCGAAGGGGCATGCCGCCGACGGGGCTAATCGCCCCGTCGGCGGTGGTTTCCATGTCGGGTGGCGACCCCACCGCAAGGCAGGCGGCCGGCGGGATCTCGTTATCCCTGTTTGAAGTAGATCTCGAAGATATCGCCGTCGATGGGGGTCCCGCCGTCGTCGCCGCAAGCAACGATCACATGCTGGAAACCGTCGCTCGCAGTGAAATACCCGGCCACGCCCACGACCAAAGGGGTGTGCCCGGTATCCCAGTCGAGAACTGCTTCCGATGGCTGGCCGCCGCCCTGCCAGAAGATCTCGCGGATCTGGGCGAAACCGGCGGAGGCGATCACGTGCTGGACGCCGTCGGCGGGGGTGACGTACCCCGCGACCCTGTTCACATTGAACACGGTGGCGACAACTCCCTGTGCGACCGTGCCGCTGCCCTGCCAGTAGATCTCGTGGATGTCCCCGCCGCCGGTGGCCGCGATCACGTGCTGGTAGCCGTCGCCGGTGACATACCCCGCCACGCTCACCACGCCCGGCAATGTCATGAGGACCCCCTGCGAGGGCTCGCCGGCGCCCTGCCA
>WNGL01005716.1_pt1 | contig 20680 bp, 14 predicted proteins | sample 5400591 | NCBI WGS metagenome assembly WNGL01 (sample SAMN13153377, study PRJNA577476) | soil metagenome | isolation source: 80 cm soil or saprolite under Garry oak tree replicate 1 | place: USA:California | collected 2016-06-15 | reverse complement strand
TCAAATCACTTGATCGCGGTGACACCTGGACCGCGACGCCGGACCTAACGAAACACATCGATCGTAACACGCTCAAGATCATGGACGTGGCGGGCAAGGATCCGATGGCTTCGAAAAACGACGGATATACCAGCTTCAGCTATATCGTGACCGTGGCTGAGTCGCCCAAGCTGCCGGGTGTGTTATGGGTCGGCACCGACGACGGCAACATCCAGGTGAGCCGCGATGGTGGCGCAACCTGGACTAATGTCGCCAAGAACGTGCCGGGCATTGGCAAGATGTACCACATCTCGCGCGTCGAGCCTTCGCACTTTGACGCCGCAACCTGCTATCTCGCGGTCGACGGCCACCGCTTTGACGATCAGAAGCCCTATGCTTTTGTCACGCGAGACTATGGAGCGACATGGACCTCGATCGTCAGCAACCTGCCGGCGTCCGGCAACGTGAACGTTGTTCGCGAGGATCCCCGGAACAAGGATCTGCTTTACGCGGGCACCGAGTATGGCCTTTTCATTTCGCTGAACGGCGGAGCGGAGTGGAAAAGGTTTATGTCAGGCCTGCCGACCATTCGAATTGATGACATTTTGATTCATCCGCGCGATAACGATCTCATCGCCGGTACGCATGGCCGGGGCATTTACATTCTGGACGACATTACGCCGTTGCAGCAGCTTTCGAGCAAGGTGACAGACTCGGACACTTTCCTGTTTGACACGCGGCCCGGTACGCAATGGTTGACTGACCCTAGATACTCTCGCGCAGCCACTGGCGCAAAAGTGTTTCGCGGTAATAACCCACCGCCGGGAACTGCGATCAGCTACTACTTGAAGTCAGCGCCGTCCGGTGATGTGAAGATCACGGTCTCGGATTACACAGGCAAAGTCGTGCGGAACATGACCGGAACCAAGGACGCTGGGATCAACCGCGTGCAATGGAACCTGCGCGGCGATCCTCCGCCACGTCCCGCAAACTTGCCACCAGGATTTGGTGGTGGTGGCGGTGGCGGGGGCGGTGGTGGCGGCGGCTTCGGCGGCCTGTTCAATATCGGGCTACCGCTCGAGCCGGGAATCTACATCGTGAAACTGTCCGTCGGCGGCAAGGAGTACACCACGAAGGTTGTGGTTGAAGCGGACACTTGGATGAATCCATAGTGTGTTTAGGCGGAGACGCGGAGGTTTAGACCGGTAGCAGTCAAGCCTCCGCGGCATTTGCGACCCGCGCAATCTTTCAAAGCGAACTGGCGTCTTTCTTTGGTGCAATAGCCCGACCGTAAGGGAGGGCGTCCAAGCGACTCTTTGAGATGATCGACCGCCTACCCCGGACCGAACGCAAGCTCATTGCTACATTGAGGGTGACGGCCTAGGTGAAAGCACTCGTCGCTACGCGACGACGTGTACCACACTGGTGGCCTTACGCAGGCCTTGAAAGACCTGCCTAAACTCAGCCGTCGCTACGCGACGGAAACTCATCGTTGGTTGCGTTCGTCATTTGTTGACCTCATCCGCTTCGCGGACTGCCTCTTTATTGCGGCGCGGATTCACTAGCCGGGGGCTTCACCGTCACCGCCGGAATATTCTGATCGCGCACTAACTGATTGAATGCGGGCACTTCGGTCTTCATTACTTGCGACAACTTTTGCAGTTGCGCGTCAATCTGCCCGACCAGCTCGCTATACACTGCGTACGACTGATCGTTCGGTGGCGTGTCAGAGCGCGAGACGACACCGGCCAGCGCCGCGAGTTTGTTGTTGAGGCGAATCGGGAAGTTCAAGGGATCCTGACTGCTCTGGTTCTTTGTCTGATACAGCGCCTCCTCGATGCTCGTCAGGTTCTTGTTCAGCGCAGTTCCTGCGTCATTGATTACCTTGAAGTTCGGTTCGCCTCTAAGTCGTCTCAAAAGATCTTCGACCTGCTTGCGCACGTCGCGAATCTGGATGATCGCATTGTGCGTTTCATTCAGCTTGTCACGAATCTTCAGCGCGAGGTCCAGTTGCTTCGAGTAATCGGCCGCAGTGGTTTGCAAACGTGGATCGGATTTCACTTCAAAGGTCTCAGACATCGTCTTGCCGTCTACCGACAACTTCACTTGATAATTCCCGGGCGTGATGCGCGGCCCTCGTGTTTCTCCGGCCCAGAGGATCATTCCGGGAAAGCGCACGGCGTCCGCATACCGCAGGTCCCAGACAAAACGATTCAGACCAACGTCAGTCGTCACGCGTGCGGGTCCGCCGCCCCCAAAGAATCCACCTTCCTCTCCTGCGGGCGCCTGCGGTTGCTCTCCAGGCACTTGCCCTTGTGCTACAGCAGTCCTGGGCAGTCTGGCGGTGAACTTGCGAAGCGACTTGCCGCTCGCGTCAAGGAAGTCGAGCACCAGATCAGTTGTTGGCTTTGCCTTCAGCGAGTAGTAAACGACAGCGCCGTTCGGGGGATTGGCGCCAACGGTTGCTGTCGGTGGCAGCGTGAACCCGCCGCCCCCGGGCATGCGGTAAGCGTCTTTCGGTTTGAAAAGATGCGTGTCTGCGACGCTCTTCAATCCGCCGGCATCCATCATTTGGTGCAGCAGCGGCAGCTCATCAAGAATCCAGAACGATCGTCCCTGGGTTGCTGCCACCAGCTCTTTCTCTCGTTTGTGAATCGCCAGATCCGTAATGGGCACGACCGGCAGATTGAGTTGCAGCGATTGCCAGTTTGCGCCGCTATCAAACGAAACGTACATGCCCGTTTCAGTGCCCGCGTAAAGCAGGCCGCGTTTGTTCGGATCTTCGCGAATCACGCGCGTAAAGGCTCCGTCGGGAATGCCGTTGGTGATCTTCGTCCAGGTCTTGCCATAGTCGTTGGTCCTGTAGAGATATGGTTTGTAGTCGTCAAACTTGTACATGGTTGCGGCGACATAGGCAGTGGCCGGATCGTACGGCGAAGCCTCGAGCGAATTGATCTGAATCCATTCGGGCATAATTCCCTTCGGTGGCGTAACGTTCGACCAGTTCTTCCCGCCGTCGCGCGTAAGGTAGACGAGGCCATCATCAGAACCGCTCCAGATCGTACCGGCCTGTACAGGTGATTCCATCACCGTGAAAATTGTGTCGTAATACTCGATGCTTGTGTTGTCTTTCGTAATTGGGCCACCCGAAGAAGCTTGCTTCGACTTGTCGTTGCGCGTCAGGTCAGGGCTGATTACTTCCCAGCTCTGTCCTTCATTCGTGGATTTGAAAAGCACGTTGGCCCCAGCGTAGAGCGAATTTGGATCATGCGGTGAGAACACGATTGGGAAGTTCCATTGGAAGCGATACTTTATTACATCGGCGCCCGCACCCATCGGATTGTTTGGGTAAGGATTAACGTCGCGCAGTTGGTCCGTGTGATGATTGTAACGCGTGATCAAGCCGTCGTACGAGCCGGCAAAAATGATCTCGGAATCTCTTGGCGACGGCGCAATCCAGCCCGACTCGCCGCCACCCACGTCGAACCAGTCTTCGCGCGTGATACCAAATCCGGTGGTGCGGCTGGCAATGCGCACCGTCGAGTTGTCCTGCTGCGCGCCATAAACGTGATAGGGAAAATCATTGTCGAGCGCGACCCGGTAGAACTGCGCCGTCGGCTGATCCTGCTCGCTCCAACTTCGCCCACCGTTGAAAGAAACATTGGCGCCGCCGTCATTACTATTGATCATCCGGTTCGGATCGTCGGGCGCGATCCAGAGATCGTGATTGTCGCCGTGCGGCACACCGATGCCACTGAAGGTGCGGCCGCCATCGTTTGATTTATAGAAACCCGTGTTCAGCACATAAACCGTGTCGGGATTTTTGGGATCGGCATATATGCGCGAGTAGTACCACGCGCGCTGGCGCAGATTCCGCTGTTCATTACTCTTCGTCCACGTCTTGCCACCATTGTCCGAACGAAAGACGCCTCCGTCTTCCGCTTCGACGATCGCCCAAAGACGATCCGGATTAGCCGGCGAGACAGTGATGCCGACGATTCCAATCGTTCCCTTCGGCAATCCCTGATTGCGTGTGATCTCCGTCCACGTGTCGCCACCGTCGGTTGATTTGAAGATGCCGCTGCCCGGTCCGCCGCTCTCGAGTGTCCACGGTTTGCGATAGACTTCCCAGAAACCCGCGTAAATGTTATTCGGATTGGTGGGATCAATAATCAGATCGCAAGCGCCCGCTTTGTCGCTGCGATAAAGAACTTTTTCCCACGTCTTGCCGCCATCCTTCGAACGAAACACTCCGCGCTGTTCGTTTGGCGCCCACACGTGGCCCTGCGCAGCGACGTAAACGATATCCGGATTCTTCGGATGGACGCGAATGCGCGAGATCTGTCGCGTATCTTCGAGGCCTATGTGTTTCCAGGTCTTGCCCGCGTCGGTCGACTTGTATACTCCATCGCCGTGCGAGACGTTGCCGCGGATCGGCGACTCGCCCATGCCGACATAAATCGTGTTTGGATCAGAGTCCGAGAGACCAATCGCGCCAACCGAGCCGGTGCCAAAAACCGAGCCATCGCTGACCGGCTCCCAGTTAATGCCACCGTCACTGGTCTTCCAAACGCCGCCGCCGGTGCCACCAAAATAGAAAACCATCGGCTGTGACGCGACCCCCGCAACGGCCGTCGAGCGCCCGCCGCGATACGGACCAATCTGGCGCCATTGCAGCGCTTTCAGAGGATCGGCCTCTCGCTGCGACGCGGCTGGAGCTGATGCAGTCTGCCGACGCTGGGCATTGACTGAGCTCGCGATCGCACCGAAAACTGACAGCAGACAAAGGGCGGAAAAAAGGCGAGACGCACGAAACGTCTTGAACATTGTGGTGGACTCCTTTACTTTTGGCGTTTCAAAGAGAATCTTCAATGAAAAAAAGCAGGCGCGCATGATATCAGTCTTCCGATCTTCTGTCGCCCTCTGAAGGTGAACGACGATAGTCTGAATGTTACTACTCGAGCACACACCTCGTTTCGAGACAAAAGCGGCAGCATTGCTGGCGAAGAAACTCTACGGCATTCGCGGGAAGGCTACGCCGCTGCCCAGTGAGCGCGATCAGAACTTTCTCCTGGAAACCGAGTCGGGTGAAAAGTTCGTGCTTAAGATCGCCAATGCGCTCGAAGACCGCGCCCTGCTCGATGCGCAGCACGCGGCATTGAACCATATTGCGCAGCAGATCTCACTGTGCCCTCGAGTGGTGCCTGGTCTTTCCGGCGAAACGATTGCGACAGTTGAATCGCCGACAGGCTTGCAGAATTTCGTGCGAATGCTTACGTACTTGCCAGGAGTTCCGGTCGCAGAAGTGCATCCGCATTCCCCTGAGCTATTGTGCGACCTTGGTCGCAAAATCGGACAGTTGGACCGCGCCCTGGCGACATTCGATCACGCCGCCGTTCATCGTAACTTTCACTGGGATCTTGTCAGTGGCCAGAACGTGATTCATGAATACGGAGCGCTGATTGCGGAGGCAGGACTGCGAGACCTGATTTACAAGTTCGCTTCCGACTTTGAGCACAACTTGGCGCCGTCGCTGTCAAAGCTGGGCACCAGCGTTATTCACAACGATGCGAACGATTACAACATTCTGGTTGGTGGTAGCGATGGCCATCAGCGCGTCACAGGATTAATCGACTTTGGCGACATGGTCTATAGCTTCACCGTCGGCGATCTGGCAGTCGCGATTGCCTATGCAATGCTTGAGAAGCCCGATCCCCTCGCGGCAGCGGCGCAGATTGTTGAGGGTTATCACGCCGAATATCCGATCACCGAGGCTGAGATCGACGCGCTGTTTGGCCTGGTCTGTTTGCGTCTGTGCATGAGTGTCTGCCTGGCCGCGCAGCAACAACCGCAACGGCCCGATGATGACTATCTATCTATCAGCCAACGTTCAATCCGCAATACTCTGCCGAAGCTGATGGCGCTCGATCCTCGCTTTGCAGCAGAGGCTTTTCGCGACGTATGTGGTTTGTCGTCGAGTTACGGAACCGCGAGCGGTAGCGAGCGGGTCGTATCCAAATCTTTTTTGCAACGCGCCACTACTACCCGCTCGCTACCGCTCGCGGTTCCGGTAGACGTTACCAGGACCAGAACCGAGACGCTCGCCGAACGACGTAGATGGATCGGCAAGAACGTCAGTCTCGCTTACAAGGTCCCGGTGAAGATTGAGCGCGGATCGATGCAATATCTCTACGACGAAGAAGGTCGCCAGTATCTTGATGCTTACAACAACGTGCCGCACGTCGGCCACTGCCATCCGCGGGTGGTGAAAGCGGGCCAAGATCAGATGGCGTTGCTGAATACCAACACGCGCTATCTGCATGATCTGATCAATCGATATGCCGAAAAGTTGTGCGCGACGCTGCCTAATCCGCTCAGTGTCTGCTTTTTCGTCAACTCCGGCAGCGAGGCGAATGAGCTGGCGCTGCGCCTCGCGCGTGCGCATACCGGAAAGCGCGACATGATCGTGCTGGAGCATGCGTACCACGGAAACACCACGACGATGATAGACATCAGTCCTTACAAGCACGATGGACCCGGCGGGGCGGGCGCGCCGTCCTGGGTTCACACCGCGCCGATCCCGGATCTGTATCGCGGCCTGTACCGGCAGGACGATGCAAAAGCGGCAGAAAGATATTCACAGCACGTTGTCGAGATCATCGGAGCGTTGCGCGAAAGCGGCATTAGTCTGGCAGGCTTCATAGCAGAATCCTTTCCCAGCGTCGCCGGACAGATCGTCTTTCCTGAAGGCTATCTCGCTGAGGTGTACGCCGCGGTGCGCGCCGCGGGTGGCGTCTGCATTGCCGATGAAGTGCAAACGGGATACGGACGAATTGGCACTCGCTTCTGGGCATTTGAAACGTACGGCGTGGTGCCCGACATCGTCGTGCTGGGCAAGCCAATCGGCAACGGTCACCCTATCGGCGCGGTGATCGCAACCCATGAAATCGCCGCGTCGTTCGACAATGGGATGGAATTCTTCAGCACATTCGGCGGTAATACGGTTTCATGCGCCATTGGGCTCGCTGTGCTTGATGTCGTTCTCGAAGAAGATTTGCAATCCCACGCGCTGCAAGTTGGTAATCACTTGCTGGAGGGCTTGCGAAAACTCATGGATCGCTATTCAATTATCGGCGATGTGCGCGGCTCTGGTCTGTTTCTTGGCGTCGAGTTGGTGCGCGACCGCGAGACGCTCGAGCCGGCGACAGAAGAAGCTGACTTCATCGTGAATCGCATGCGCGAGCTTGGTATCCTGCTCGGAACTGATGGGTCATTTCATAACGTGATCAAGATCCGGCCGCCGATGCCTTTTTCGTTGAATGATGCTGATCTACTCCTGCGAACGATGCAAAGGATTTTGGAAGAAAACTTCGCTCATGTACCGTAGACTTGGAATTAACTGTACCCAGTCTTTTTGGGGCGCGGTGGCAAGCGCCGCGGACCCGCCCTTTGGATCTGCGGAGTTGTTAACCGCGACGCGGTTGCGCCTTTCAGCCCAGGGTTGCCGTTTCGGCTACCCTGGTACGAGGAGGAGATAGACATTATCAACCCTGAAAGGGTTGCGTCCGGCACAGCTCAAAAACAGATGCAACCGCGTTGCGGTTGTTGGATACGTCTTCACGCGCTAACCCAACGTAGCCGCAGCGGCAACGTTGGCCTGGAGGACGAAGCCCCGTTGGGGCAGTGAGATCCTATTGATCGTAGGAACAATTCAACAAATCTGGCGGTATCCAATCAAATCGATGAGCGGTGAAAGGCTGGACCGCTGCACGGTCGGATCGCTTGGTCTACTCGGCGATCGCGGCTGGGCGCTGCGCGATGAGAAGACCGGCGAGATTACTAACGGCAAGCGAATTCCGTTGTTAATGCAGTGTGCCGCGCGGTATCGCGAGGAACCATTTGACGGGAAGATTCCGCCGGTTGATATCACCTGCGACGACGGCGCGCTCGTTCGCAGCGATGATGAAAATGTGAACGAACGCCTCTCAGCGGCGCTCGGAAAAACAGTCTCACTTTGGCCGCTTCAACCTGCGACCAACAAGGCTCACTACCGCCGCGCGTCAGTGATGAGCCGTTTGAGTCGCTTCAAAGTCGTGCGCGATCAACTTCCGCGCATGATGCGTTTGCCAAAGATGGACGCGCAGGTGCGCGAGATGTTCAGCCGCGAGCCGGCTGAGCCGCTGCCCGATCTTTTGCAACTGCCGCGGGAAGTTTTGGAATTCACTTCCCCGTTGGGAACGTACTTCGACGCTTTTCCGATTCATCTGCTCACCACTGCATCATTGGAAACAATGCGTCGATTCAATCCGACTGCCGTCTGGGATGTGCGTCGTTTTCGGCCAAACTTCCTGATTGAAACAGAAGCTGGTATCGAGGGATTGCTTGAAGCCGGCTGGAGTGGCCGGAGGCTTTGCATCGGAAACGTCGAGCTGAAATGTGAGATACCGACCGTGCGCTGCGGTATGACCACGCACGCGCAGGGTGATCTACCGAAGGACGCTTCAGTCTTGCGTTCGATTGTGAGAGACGCGGAACAGAATCTCGGAGTCTATGCCGGCGTTGTTCAGACCGGACATGTGGTTCTGGGCGACTTGGTTGAGTTGGCCTAATGGCACACGGGCTATTCAAAGTAAACAAAAGCACCGTTGCCTTTGTGAGACCCTGAAATTGACAGCCAATAAAGCCCCAGTCGCTGCAGCCGGCGCTCATCAAGTCGGTGGAGTGCGCTCGATCGCGGTCTTCGAAGCTTTGAAAGGCTTAGTGGTTTTGCTCGCCGGCTTTGGCCTGCTTCACTTCGTGCACCGCGATCTTCAGTCAACTGCCGAAGAGTGGGTGCGACATTCTCATCTGAATCCCGCGCATCATTATCCGCGCATTTTTATCGAGGCCGCCAGGCGCGCAAGCAGCTCGCGCATTCGATTTCTCGCCTCAATGGCTTTCTTGTATTCCGCTGTGCGCCTCCTGGAAGCTTACGGCCTGTGGTATCTGAAGGCCTGGGCCGAGTGGTTCGCCATTATCTCAGGCAGCATTTACGTGCCAATTGAAATGTATGAGCTTGCCAAACACGCAACCGTGGTCCGCGCCACAGTATTGATCGTCAATATCGCTATCGTGTTCTACCTGGTCTACGTTCGCTGGACCAATTTGCGTGGAAAGAGTAAACAGAACGGGACCGCGACACAAACTTGAAAGATCAGAGCCAAGTCAATCGCCAGAATTCCGAGCAAGGTGAAACGATCTTGATGGTTCATGCATCTTAGCGTGGCGGCGGAAGGAAACGGCTTGACCGGATTTCACGGCGACAGCTATAGTCATGCAGGTGGAGCAGGCGGACAGGATGTCCGAGCTCCCAGGGGAGAGTTGATGAAAAGATTCGCAATGGCCCTGGCGATCGCGCTCGCGATCTGGATTCCAACCAGTTCTGCTAAGGCGCAGCCGAAGGCAGAGGCTAACGGCGGGCGGGACGCCCGCGGTCCCAGCAAGAGCGCAAACGACGCGCGTTTGTTTCAGTTGGATGAGGTGCGCCCGGGCATGAAAGGCATTGCGCGCACCGTGTTTGCGGGGAGCGAGACGCAGGAGTTTGGCGTGGAGATTCTCGGCGTCTTGCCGGGCTTTCCGGGACCGCATCAATCGGCCATCATCGCTCGCTTGAGTGGCTCAAACGTCGAAAAGACGGGGGTATTCGCCGGCATGTCGGGCTCGCCGGTCTACATCGACGGCCGGCTCGTGGGCGCGATCGCTTTTAGTTTTCCGTTCTCCAGAGAACCGATTGCCGGGATCACTCCGATCAAAGAGATGCTCGACATCTTTGAGAAGGGAACTGGTAGCGAGACACAGAAATCGAAAGAACCACGCCCGGTTTCATTTGCGCAACTGGCCGCCACCGAATGGAAGCCAACTCTGCCCAGGCCGGCGGTAACCGGTGTGCCGCTGATCGCACCAGTGGCGGCGGGCTCGCCGCTGGTTGCATTGATGGGCCAGCAGATGACGCCCATAGCGACGCCGGTCGTATTCGGCGGCATTAGCCAGGAAACGCTGTCTCTGTTTTCAACACCACTGATGGCCAACGGGTTGTTGCCTGTCTCTGGCGTCGGCGGTGCCGCGGCCATCACGCCACTGGCTCCGGTAACAGAGAAGACTCTACTTCCGGGAACGTCAGTCAGCGTCCAGCTTGTCCGAGGCGACTACTCGATTGCGGCCTCTGGTACGGTTACGTTCCGCGACGGTGATCGCATCTATGCGTTCGGGCACCCGTTCTTGAGTCTGGGATCGTCAGACATGCCGATGACCGAGGCGTCGGTCGTGACGGTGATTTCCAACGTCAATAACTCGTTCAAGCTCGCGGTGCCTGGTCAGATGGTCGGTTCAATTTCGCAGGATCGCGCGACGGGTGTTTACGGCCAGCTCAGCGTGGCCCCAAAGATGATTCCGGTAAAGATTAATCTGCACACCAGCCGCGATCGCACCGAGACCTATTCTTACGAAATCGCGAACGATTCTTTTCTGACGCCGTTGCTGCTGAACATCACCATCTTCAACACGATCACTTCCAGCGAGCGGGCGCTGGGAGAGTCAACGATCACTATTAAGGGTGAGATCAAGGTAAAAGGCCAGCAGTCTGTAACCGTGGATCGACGCTTTTCCGCCGGCAACTCGGCGATGTTGGCTTCAGCGTCCGTTGCCGTGCCGGCTGCTTCGTTGCTGGGCAGCGGATTCGACGACGTGGAGATAAGCGGCGTCACGCTTGATGTGGCCTCGACCGATACGAAATACACGGCCGCGCTCGAGCGCATCTCGCTCGACAGAACTGAAGTTCGGCGTGGCGAGAATGTCGAGATTCAGGCCTATGTCAGAACGGAATCCGGTAAGCAGTTTGTCCAGAGAATTCCCATTCAAATTCCGTCGGACCTGCCGACGGGCCAACTGCTGATCTTTGTTGGGGACGGCGGGGCCCTCCAGGAAGGCTCATCCGCGAAGGTTTTTGTTCCCCGCGATCTGGGCCAACTGGTTAGCGCCATCAACAAAGTTAAGAAGGGTGATCGTCTTTACGTAAAACTTTTCCGTATCACACCGGGCGCCGTTATCGGTACAAACGAATTGCCGAATCTGCCGCCGTCGATGGTGGCCACGCTCAACAGCGACAGGACTTCGGGCGGTTACACACCAATGGCGCTTTCTCCGATCTACGAGATGGAACTGCCGCCGGCAGAATTCGTGATCTCAGGACAGCAGCTCATCGGCATTGACGTTGTTCGGTAAGATCGCTGAATTGCCGAGGCGCTGGCGAGTGCTATTCGCCAGCGCCGCGGTTCTGCTCCTCGCCCTTTTCCTCTATCCATTCAAAACCACGATCGTCCCGCGCTGGCGTCTGAATGTGGTTGATGAGACCCGCGTGCTGGGCGTGCCAGACATCCGCGTCACCGAACACTGGCAACACTATCTGCTCGAATCCGAAGGCCACGAAGAAATGCAGAAGACGAATCAGAATGGCCTGGTTGATTTTCCCATGCGCACAATCCGAGCGAGTCTTGCGTCGAGGGTCACGCGAACGATCTTCAATTTTGCCAGAGAAGGCGCGAATGCGAAGTCTGGTCCGTACGCCTCAATTGTGGTTTGGGGCAGCTCTGACTACGAGACTACGGTTGCGGTTTATCAACCCGACACGCCAACGCAAACAGAGATTGTGGTTCACCGGCAAGAGTAAGTCAGAACCGCCTACGGTAGCGGGCGGTTTTAGTTTAATCGACAGAAACTGGTCAATATCATAGATCAACCGCCCGCTACCGCAGGCGGTTCTGACTCGATCACGAACAGGAACCGCCGTTGGGAATCCGGAATCTTTAGCGTCTGGAATTCCAGTTGGAGGCGCTCAATCTGTTTGCGCAGCTCTTCGCCCCCGAAGAGCAACAATCGATTTGGTTGCGGCGACCATCGGATCAACCTGGGAAACAGCGTGGCGAAACGATCGAGAGCCCGGCAGGTAACACAATCAACCATGGGTGCCGGGACATTTTCGAATCGTTCGGCGAGTACGGTTGCCTGATCGGATGTTTGGGTCAGGTTCAGAGCCTCGCGTAGAAAGACAGCTTTCTTTTTGGAGGATTCAATTAGAGTCGCGTGAACGTCGGGCCGCGCGATCAGAACCGGAATGATCGGCAGGCCCGCGCCTGAGCCCACATCGGCTACACGCACCTTTGGCGGCAGATGCGGCAACAGCAGCAAGGATTCCAGCACGTGGCGAGTCGCAAATTCACCCGGTGAACAAGGCGCGACCAAATGCGCGCGCGGGTTCCATTCGAGCAGCAGTTGATAGTATTTGCATAGTCGCGCGATTTCGATTTCGGTGAGTTCAATCTCGTAGCGCGCGCCACGGGTTTCCAGCGCGTCCCGAAATTCGTTCACTGGTGATTTCTTTGCCTCCATACTGTTGCAAAGAGAGTTTCCCGCAAAGGCACAAAGCACGCAAAGGCTGGGAGCGCAGGCGGCTTGCCTACTGGCGCCGAGTCTTTGCACCCTTGCGCCTTGGCGTGAGATTCTAAGCCTCGCGAACGCGGAAAATCTAACAAACCATGAGCAAGGATCTGAGCCAACTACACGAGCGCCTGGGTCAGGCCGTCACGAAAATTATCGTCGATTATGTGAAAGGCCTGGACGAGAGGCGCGTCACCTCCGAAGCAACGCCTGCCGATCTCGAAAGACTCTTTGACGAGCCGTTGCCGGAAGACGGCATCAGCGTTGAGGCGAATCTCGATCGGTTTACGCGTGACATTGCGCCCCACGCGATGCAGGTTCCGAGCCCGCGCTACTATGGCCAGTTCAATCCGACGCCTTTGCCGATCGGCGTCTGGGCCGACACCCTTTGCTCCGCCCTGAATCAAAACGCGGGCGCTTGGCGCAACGGTCCAACATCGGCGATCATCGAGGCGCGCGTCATTCGCTGGCTCTGTCAATTGATTGGTTATGGGTCCCTGAGTTTCGGCACGCTGGCGAGTGGTGGGTCTGAAGCAAACTTGATCGCGTTGAAATGCGCGCGCGACAACGCTCACGCACGAATAATCAGTGCGGGCATGCGGTCGGTTCCCGGCGATCTCGTGATTTACGCCTCGGAACAATGCCATTATTCGGTCGAGAAGAGCGCTGACATTCTCGGGCTCGGCCGGGAAAGCCTGCGCAAGATTCCCACCGATGATCGCTTTCATATTCAAGCCGACGCGCTACGCGCGGAGATTGAAGCCGACCGTAAAGCTGGCCGCATACCTTGTTGTATCGTCGGCGTCGCCGGTGCGACATCAACGGGCGTGATCGATCCGCTCGATGAACTCGCAGCTATCGCAAGCGAAAGCGATTCCTGGTTCCACGTCGATGCTGCTTATGGCGGTGCGCTGGCGTTTTCCGACAGACATAAAGCAAAGCTAAAAGGAATCGAGCACGCTGACTCCGTAACTTTCGATCCGCACAAGTGGATGTTCGTTCCGTTTGCTTGCGGCGCGACGCTGGTCCGCGACGGTGGGCGTGTGTTGCGCGACGCGTTTGACATCACGCCCGAGTATTTGAGCGAAGACCGAGGCGGCGCCGATGTCGAGTTCGATTTCTTTCGCTATGGTCAAATGGGCACGCGCCGCTTCAATTCCCTGAAGCTCTGGATGGCCCTCAAATTCATGGGCACACGAGGGTATGCATGCACGGTCGAGCAGCACATCGAGCTCACAAACTATCTCGCGGGCCGCATCGACGAATTTAATGACTTTCAGCGCTTAGGCCAAGTGGAAACGGCGGTCTGTTGTTTCCGGTTCTTGCCGAAAGAAATTCGCGATGCTGAAGGTCCGGCGCAGGATCGACTACAGCAAAAACTGCAACAGCGAATCGAGCGCGGCGGCGAGGCCTGGCTGACCACCACAGTGCTGCACGGCCGTCGCGCACTGCGCGTGAACATCAACAGCTTTCTGACGGAGCGCCGGCACATCGACGATCTGGTAGAATTGGTGCAGCGTGAAAGCAAAGCATTGATGGAGGGGATCGGCAAAGAGTGAACGCTACGAGAACCAGGGGCCTCAGTATCGCGCTTGCGGCGGTGCTGTCGATACTTTTTGTTTGTGAGTGGCTAGTTGCCCAGCCTTCGTCCAAGCGTTCATTGCCCGCACTTACGTCACAGGCAGATTTCGATTCGCTGGCAGTTACTTATGATCCGGATACTCCTTACGCGCTGCCGCATGTGTTGTTCGTCATCGATCGCAAAGACAAGAACAGAATCTATTACGTCAACACCAGGCGGTACGCTTTTCATAAAGACTTCGTTAATGGCACCTATCTCTCACTCGAACGTGGTCGCGAGTTTTTCGAGAACAATTATCTAAAACCCAATCGCCGCTTCATCATGGGCACGCTCGCCTATCAGACTCCGGTAAAACGCTGGACGTTTGAATTCTGGGAGGGCGATCTGATCCCTCCCGATCAGATCAAGCTCGCGCACGACATCGTCAATAAAACCTTCTTCGCGCCGGTGGCCTTCAAGCCCAATTCGATTAGGCAAGATGAGGCGTCAGCGCAGCTTGAAGGTATGCAGCGCGTCTTGCAGAGCGACATTGCCAGGGAGCAGGAGTTTCGACACAGCTGTCGCACATCAATCTGCTGGCAAAGGGCGCCGGCATCCCGAACGCGTATATCAAGAACGCGCAGGAACTCTTCAAGCAATACGATGGTTGGTGGGTGGCATTCGAGACCAAACGCGATAGCTACTCCATCAAGCGCGCCGATCTGGATCAGCTAAGAGAGTATCAAAAGCGTTTGGCCGAGCGGCTCGATGTGATGAAGCCGCGTTTCGATCTCTCCGAAAAGCGCTTGCTCGGTTTGGCGCAGCAGCGAAAGGAGATGATCGTCGCCTACGGCGGTAAGTCGGCGAACCTTGGCGAGGTGATGCGCGCGCGACTGCCGGGCATCGTGGTTCCCGACGGGTTCACGATTCCGTTCTATTATTACGACGAGTTTGTCAAAGAGAACAATTTCGACGATGCGATCGGCGAAATGCTGAACGACCAAAAGTTCGTTCACGATCCGGCGTACCGGCGTCAGCGGCTTAAGGAAATGCGCGAGCGCCTGCAGCATGGAAAGATTGATGCGCATCTGCGGGCAGAAGTGCTGCGAAAGGTTGAGCAATCACTTCGCGGGAAGGGCCTTTTCGTGCGCAGCTCTTCGAATTCAGAGGACTTGCCAAACTTCAGCGGCGCGGGACTGTACACGACCGTAGGAAGGCATCAACTCCGAGAGTTCGGGGGTCATGATCACGACCGACCCGTTTGATAAAGACAACAAGGGCGGAATCTACATCAGCGCCAAGCAGGGACTGGGAAGCAAAGTCGTCGAAGGGCCGAAAGTCGCGGAGCAGGTAATCTACAATTCCCGCGCAAAAGCAGTGCAAGTTTTGACGCGCTCGGCTGAGGACAGTCTATTGACGTTTGATGAGCAGGGAGGGTTGAAAGAAATTCCAATCACGGGTGAGCGAAAAGTTTTGACTGACGACGTCATCCGTCGCCTGGTGCAAGCGGCCCTGGAAATAAGACGGGTCTTCGGAAATCGCGAACAGGACATCGAGTGGGCCTATATGAAAGGCCGGCTTTATATCGTTCAATCGCGTCCCTTCATCTCGGGCAGCTAGTGTCGTGTCTCCAAAGTGCGATGACAAATGCCCGACAATTAATAGATCAGCCTGCGGAGCAGGTGGCAGCGTAGAGCCTGGGGCGTGAGCCCCAGGAACGAGTCAAAAAAACATTCCGAGTCCGCGAAGCGGACGACAGCGGAAACGCCACGGTCCGCGTTGTATATTTTCATGCTATCGCCGATCCGAAGGCGACCGCTGCCGCCCGCCTTCGCGGGCTGATGATTTTGGTTGATGCCAACCTGGGGTTCCGCTGCGCTCCACCCCAGGCTCTATGCTATCGCCTGCTCCGCAGGCTGGTTGCGTTTGTTCAACGGACTTAAGTGACAGGACACTAGATGAGTGCTGATCAAACTGAGCTAGGGGAACTGCTCGCTTTCGCGGTTAGCCTCGCGCGCGACGCGGGCGAGATCACGCTGAAGTATTTTCAACGATCACCGAAAACAGAAACGAAAGTTGATGGGAGCTTTGTAACCGTCGCGGATCGCGAAGCCGAAGCTTATCTGCGGAGGACTATAAGCGATCGATTTCCAAATGACGGCATCCTCGGTGAAGAAGCGGGTGAGCATCAAGGCTCATCCGGTAGGCGCTGGATCGTTGATCCGATTGATGGCACTTTCTCTTTCGTTCACGGCGTGCCTCTCTATGGCGTGCTGATCGCGCTCGAAATCGATGGCGAGCCGCTCATTGGGGTCATTAACATCCCCGCCCTTAACGAGATAGTTTATGCGGCGCACGGTGTTGGTTGTTTCTCGAAGGGCGAACCGGTGCGAGTTTCATCAACTGCTACGCTCGAAGAGGCCCTCCTGTTGGCGACGGACTTCGGAGTTTGTGAGCAATTTGGTTTTGGTGCAGCCGCGGAAGCGTTGCAGGGCCGGGTAAAAGCGCGGCGGACGTGGGGCGACTGTTACGGACACGTGCTGGTCGCGACGGGCCGCGCTGACATCATGCTCGATCCAGTCATGAATACCTGGGACTGCGCGGCGTTGGCGCCGATCATTGAAGAGGCGGGAGGAACATTCACTGACTGTCAGGGAATTAGAACTATTAACGGCGGTAACGCGATCTCGACAAATGGGGCTTTGTTCAAAGAAGTAATTAGAATCGTGAATAACGAGAAAGATTGATCGGTGGAATGTAGCGGCGGACCTGCGTGTCCGCCCTTCACGGCAAATCAGCGCAAACGGGCGGACACGCAGGTCCGCCCCTACAAAAAATGAATAACTCAATTTTTACTGACGGAATTCTCAAAGATCGCGTCGCTTTCGTAACCGGCGGCGGAACCGGCATTACCGGCGGCGTGGCGCGTGCCTTAGCAGAGGCAGGTGCAAACGTAGTGCTGGTCAGTCGCAGCATGGAAAACCTTGAACCCGCCGCCGCAAGCATCAACGAAGTGCGGGGCAGTAGCCCGACTATGAGGGAGGGCGCCGAAACAGCGAAGACGACCATCGGTGAAGCCTTCGCGGTCGCCGCCGACGTTCGCAAACCCGAAGAAGTTGAAGACGCAATCGCTGCCACAGTCGAACGATTCGGCCGTGTCGACATCGTCGTAAATGGGGCTGCGGGAAATTTTCTTTGCAAGGCCGAAGAGTTATCGCCGAATGGCTTCGGCACCGTTGTAGATATTGATCTGAAAGGAACCTTCAACGTCTGCCGCGCGGCGTTCGCCGAGTTGAAGAAGAATCGCGGCCAGATTCTGAACATCAGCGCCACGCTTCATTATCTCGGCACCCCGATGCAGCTTCACGTCTCGGCTGCGAAAGCGGGCGTTGATGCGCTGACGCGCAATCTCGCGGTTGAATGGGGACGTTACGGTATTCGCGTGAACGCAATTGCGCCCGGGCCAATCGAAGACACCGAAGGCATGAAGCGGTTAGTGCCTGAGCCAATCATAGCGAAACTGCGTGAGCGCATTCCCCTGGGACGTTTCGGACTTATCAAAGACATCGAGAACGCCGCGATCTTTCTCTGCTCCGACGCGGCCAGCTACATCAACGGCGCGGTGTTGGTCGTGGATGGCGGCCACTGGCTGGCGGCTAATCGACTGCTGTAAACAATCCTTAACGAAAATCCTTAATCAACACCACGTCGTCAGTCTGTGGACCACGCGAGAGAATGAGTTGCTTGCCGTCTCGCGTCCAATCGAAGCGCGATATTCTATAGGAGTAGAATTTTGTAAGCGTCTTAGCCGGGCTGTCATCGATCGGTTGAGCGTACACGTTCATAGCGTTGCCGTTATCAACCAGATAAGAAACCGAGCGCCCGTCCGGCGTCCATCGAATACCGGCATTAAATCCAAAGTTCGAAGGCAAATCAAGAAGCTTTTGGACCGCACCGCCGTCAAACGGCAAGATCGCGACCTGCCATCTGAAACTGGCTTTCTGGTTTGGCGTCAGACACGCGATCGACTTTCCGTCAGGTGAGATGGCCGGCAGAGAACACTCGCTCTCACTCAGTCTCGTGGCCTCGCCGCCATCGATCGGCACCTTCCACAAAGACCACTTGCCCGATCGGAACGACTGAAAGACAACCAACTTTCCATCATTCGAACAGACAGGTCCGGTCGCGAACGTGTTCTCTGCGGTCAGCTGTTTCTGATTGTTGCCGTCGATATCCATGCGCCAGATGCTGAAGTTCCCCGATCGATTTGAGCTGAAAAGAATGTAGCGGTCATCGGGCGAGACTGAGACCGTATCTTTGGTGGCACCATCGTTGGTTAATTGTCGCTTATCGCTGCCGTCGCTTTTCATGATCCAGATTTCATTCGTGTCGCCTACACTGTCCAAATAAACAATTCTGCCGGCGGCTGCAGCGGCCAGAGATCCTTCATACTTGCCATTCGAAATCTGTCGCGCCTGATTCGGGTCGTCATTCGGGCGAGTTACCCAGATCGAACGCGTGATGTCTTCCTGAACGGTCACGATCGTCTTTGAGTCGGCAGTGACTCCGAGACTGATAGTTCCATAGCCATTGAGATCGTTGGTGATGCGATGTGCGGCGCCGTCAGGGTACGATACGAACCAGATTTGACTGCCGATTGACGTGTAAGATGCGAAGAGCGCAATAACTAAGCCGCTGCCGTCGTTAAGCCAACTTACGCGCGATACGTAGTTCCACTGCGGCGGCGTTATCGGTCGTTCCTTACCGCCTGCGGCGGGAATCTCCACCACTGTTGACCCGGCATTACCGGCGGAGAGCGATGCTGCGCCGGTCGCGATTACGCGGCCATCCGGTGACCATGACGGACCATCGGGAGAAAAATAATCGGGAAGTGTGCGCCTCGCGACCATTGTTGGTGAACCGCTTCCGTCAGCATTCGCAACCTTCAACAAACTCTCACCGGTAGCGGGAATCAGGTGCACATAGGCAATTTGCTTTCCATCGGGCGAAAAAGTGACGGGACTCGAAATACCATTTACGATCTTACGAGGTTGACCGCCTAGGACCGGAACCTGAAAAAGCCCGCCATCAACATTCGCTTTGTCATCACCGTTGAAGTAAACAAACTCGCCATCACGAGAGAAGGTTGACGCTCCATAGTTACCTTCAAGCGGCCCGACTATTCGCACGAGACTGTTCGTTGAGACCTGCCGGACGTAGCAGAAACTCTTGTCCCCTTCGATTGTCCAAAAGACGGTGTACTTGCCATCCGGCGAAATCGCGGCGCCCCCGGTTATTGACTCGTCGCCAATCTTTCCGCCGCTGGTCAGGCGAGTGAACTTGATTGCAGACGGCGCGGTAGATTTATTGGCAGTCGCCAGCTTGTAAATCCAGAAACCGCCCGCAACCAGTCCGACGACTATTAACGCTGCGATTAGACCGATGCCGGTCTTATGACGTTTTATCTCACTGACGATGTATTCCGCGCTTGAAACTGCCGGCGCGCTGATGCTTGCTTCACTTCCGGCGGTGGATTGTCGAGTTGCCTCCGCGGTTAATTGAACTCCGGCGGCCGATGTCGCAGGGGCCATTCCTGAAACTACGCCGGCTGATTCGGGTGCTGAGGAGCGTTCAATCTCTGTTTGAGCATCCATCCTTTGCTTGATGCGCCGGAGATCGACGACCATCTCTCTGGCGCTCTGATAGCGGTCGTCGCGATCCTTTGTCAGGGCTTTAGTAACAATCCATTCGACTGCTTCTGGAACGTCTCTCGCATATCTCGCCAGCGGCGGTGGTTCTTTGCCGAGGATTGAGGCAATCACATCGCTGTTCGACGAGCCTTCGAATGGCAGGTGCGCGCTGACCATCTGATAGATCACAACGCCAAGACTCCAGATATCTGTACGCGCGTCGACCGGCTGCCCGCGCGCCTGTTCCGGCGACATATAACCGACAGTGCCCATCACGGTGCCGGGATCAGTATTGACCATAGCGCGTGTCGGCGCCTCAGTATCAGTCCCCGATAAAGGTTCAGTAAGTTTCGCCAGTCCGAAGTCCAGAACTTTCACGTAGCCATCGGGACGCAGCATTACATTCTCAGGTTTGACGTCGCGATGGGTGATGCCGGCGCTATGCGCCGCCGATAACGCCGCCGCAACTTGCATCGCGATGTCGAGGGCTTCGTGCAAATCCACTCCCGAGCGCGAAATTCGCTGTCGCAACGTCTCGCCGTCGACGTACTCCATCGCGATGAAGTGCAATCCGTCCGTCTCTTCTATTTCGTAGATGTGGGCGACGTTGGGGTGAGAAAGTGACGAGGCGGTGCGCGCCTCCTGCACAAAGCGGCGCATGCGACCTTGATCGCTTGCCAGGTTGGACGGCAGCACCTTCAGCGCGACCGTGCGATCGAGTTTGAGATCCACGGCGAGATAAACTTCGCCCATCCCACCGGCGCCGAGTTGCGAGCGGATTTCGTAGCGGCCAAGTCGCGTACCTGAACTGAGGGACATATAATTAACGCCCAACTCAGGGGACCCGAAAAGATGAGCGAGTCTATTCTGGGGCGGTGGTTAAGGCAAGGTTTGTGGCAGGGCTGCGGCGCTTGAGTTGAGAACATGACTGCGGGACAAAAAAGGATTTCAGTAGCGGCACAGAGATATCGAGCCGCCA
>WNGL01002889.1_pt1 | contig 20681 bp, 16 predicted proteins | sample 5400591 | NCBI WGS metagenome assembly WNGL01 (sample SAMN13153377, study PRJNA577476) | soil metagenome | isolation source: 80 cm soil or saprolite under Garry oak tree replicate 1 | place: USA:California | collected 2016-06-15 | reverse complement strand
CGCCTGGGACGGTCGGCTTCGAACTGGAATATGCGGCGACGCCCGGCCAGCCGAGCGCAACCAGAACCGCCGTGAGAACCATCAGCGGAAATCTCGTCGTGGACACTCCTGTCCGCGTTCACGGGGGTCGCGTCTACGTGATCGGCGGCTTGGGCCTCTACGGTGAGACGGGACGCGGCAGGGGGTCCGGGGAAGTGGCAGCCACGGACTTCGGCGTCGGAATGAAGATCCCTGTCGCGGGCGCCATAAAATTCAGGCTCGACTATCGTGTGTTTCTCGGCCACACGCCTGACGCCTCGGGCGGTTTTCCGAAATCCGTGCACTCACAACGTTTCTCCGCAGGCCTTACCCTTGCTTTCTGAGCAACAGCCTCCGCCGATCGCCTGCGCTACTGCATTGGGAGTGTCACTCTGACGACGGTGCCGCCGCCCGCGGGGCAGTCGATCTCGACCGCTCCGCGGTGACGCTCGACGACCCGGCGCGCCGTGGGCAGGCCGAGTCCCGTGCCGCGGTGCTTCGTCGTGAAGAAGGGCTCGAAAACCTTCTCGCGTATCTCTTCAGGAATACCGGGCCCGTTGTCGGCGATGGAGACGGTCGCCGCCAGATCGTCCGCCGCGACCGACACCGCGAGCCGGCCGCTCGAGCCGCTCGCCTGCGCGGCATTGAGCAGCAGATTCAGAAATACGGTCCGCAACTGCTCGAGGTCCGCTTGAACGATCGGGTTGGCGCCCGAGATTTCCATCTGCAGATTGCTGTGCACCGGATCCTTGCGCAGCAGTGCGGTCGTGCTCTCCAGGAGATCGGCGAGCGCCACGGGCGCGAGCTGCGGCTCGCGCGGCCGCGCGAACACCAGCAGGTCCTGCACGATGTCGTTAAGTGAATCGACGCGCGCGACGATGTCGCCGACGATCGCCCGATCGCGGCTCGTCCCGGGGATCCGTCCGCCGATGACCTGAAGGGCGCCTTTGATCGCGGCAAGAGGATTCTTGACTTCGTGCGCAACGACCGCAGCCATCTCGCCCAGACTCGCCAGCGCCGCCTGCTCCCGGAGGCGTTCCTCCGAATGTTTGCGATCGGTGATCTCGTAGCGGATCGCCATGTACTGGTACGGCTTCCGCCGCTCGTCCAGGAAGGGGACGATCGTCGTATCGACCCAGTAGATCGAGCCGTCCTTGGCGCGGTTGCGGATTTCGCCGCGCCAGATCCGGCCGTTCGCGATCGTGTGCCAGAGATCGCGAATGAACTCCTTCGAGTGATAGCCGGAGTTGATGATTCGATGGTCCTGCCCGAGCAGCTCCCCCCGGGGGTACTTCGAAATCTCGACGAACTTGTCGTTGACGAACGTGATCTCGCCCTTGACGTTCGTCGTCGCCACGATCGCCGCCTGGTTGAGGGCGAAGTTCGTGTCCGCGAGGTTCTTGGTGGACTGGCTGAGCGCGCGGCCGGTGAACGCATATTTCGAGACCAGCCACGCCGTGACCCAGATGCCGACGATCGTCAACGCCCGGTTGACGATCGCGTGCGTCTCGATCGCGGCGGGAGGGGAGAGCGCGGCGGCCAACGTCGTGAGGAGGGTCGCAACGCCGGCGGCCCACAACGCGAAGCTGGGGATCTCGATGAAGAGGCCAAAGAGGATCACGACGCCGTACAACGCGCAGACCGCGATGGCCAGCGGCAGCGAGAGGTCCAGGACGAAAATCCCGCCGGTCAGCATCGCAGCCAGAAGGAACAGCCGCCGATCGCTCGACTTGGAAGACGGACGGGTCCCGGCAGCCTGTGGCATCAGTAATGAATTAGGAATCGGAACGAACGGGAATCTCTTGATGCTACTGGGGTTTCCGGCCGTCCGCAAGGCCGGCGCGGGGAATAGTCCGCGCAGGATGTGAATTAGTCCGCATGCACAAAGTCCTGATCGTCGATGACGAGCCGCTGATTCGCTGGGCTGTCCGCGAGGTGCTCGAGGGTGCGGGATACGCGACCCTCGAAGCCGGCACCGCCCGTGAGGCGCTCAGCTACCTGCAGGACGGACAGAGGGACGCCTTCGCGGTCGCCTTGCTCGATCTACGTCTGCCGGATTCGGACGATCTCTCTCTTCTGTGCCGCATTCGCGACCTCGCGCCGCATTGTCAGGTGATCATGATGACGGCGCATGGGACGTCTGAACTCATGACCCAGGCGATCCAGGCCGGCGCGTTCAGCACCATCTCCAAACCCTTCGATCTGGTCAGACTCGTCGGCCTCGTGCAGGCCGCCGAAGCCGTGGCATCGTAACTGTTACCAGTTACCAGTTACCAGTCATCGGTCATCGGTCATCGGTCATCGGTTAACCGTTATGGCGATCAGCCATAATGTGGAGGATGCCCCCCACGATCCTCGTCGTTGACGACGAGCCGCTGATCCGCTGGACGCTCTCGGAGCGCCTCGGCCAGGACGGCCACGCCATCGTCGAGGCCGAGACGGCGAAGACGGCGCTCGCGCGTTTTGGACCCGACATCGATCTCGTGCTCCTCGACTACAAGCTGCCGGATTCCGACGGGCTGCAGGTCCTCAAGACGATGAAGGCGCGCGATCCCGACGTGCCCGTCATCCTGCTGACCGCGTTCTCGTCGATCGAGACGGCAGTCGAAGCGATGAAGCAGGGGGCGTATCACTACGCCAACAAGCCGTTCAACCTGGACGAGCTCGCGCTCGTTGTGCAGAAGGCGCTGGAGACGACCCGGCTGCGCCGCGAAGTGAAGGCGCTGCGCGCGTCGCGATCGGAGCCGTACGCGATCGCACGGATCGTCGGCGATTCGTCGCCGGTGCAGGCGCTCAAGGCGCTGCTGCAGAAGGTGGCGGCGAGCCCCGCGTCGACCGTGCTCCTGCGTGGCGAGAGCGGCACGGGCAAGGACCTCGCCGCGAAGACGATTCACTACAACAGCGAGCGCTCGGCAAAGCCGTTCATGAACATCACGTGCTCGGCGCTGCCAGACACGCTTCTCGAGAGCGAGCTGTTCGGCCACGAGCGCGGCGCATTCACCGACGCGCGCCAGCAGAAGATCGGCCTGCTCGAATCCGCGGAGGGGGGCACGGTGTTCCTCGACGAGATCGGCGAGATGGTGCCGGCGCTGCAGGCCAAGCTGCTGCGCTTCCTGGAGGAGAAGGCGTTCAAGCGCGTCGGCGGCGCCGGCGACGTCCGCGTCGACGTTCGCGTCATCGCGGCCACCAATCGCGATCTGGAAGAGGCGGTGAAGCAGGGACGGTTCCGGGAGGACCTGTACTACCGCCTGAACGTCATGCAGATCCTGCTGCCGCCGCTGCGGGAACACGCCTCGGACGTTCCGCTGCTGGTGAATCACTACATCGACGTCTTCAACAGGGAATTCCGCAAACAGGTGCGCGGCGCCACGCCGGCCGCGCTCGACGTCCTCAAGACGTATCGCTGGCCCGGCAACATCCGCGAGCTGCGCAACGCCGTCGAGCGCGCGATGCTCCTCATCGAGGGCGAATGGCTCACGCCCGATGTCCTGCCGCTTGGCGCGGCCCGGCCGCCCGCTGCCGCGCTGGCGATGGAACTCCCCGATGAAGGCGTCAATCTCGAGACGCTGGAGCGGGAGCTGGTGGCGCAGGCGCTGCGCCGAACCGGCGGCAATCAAACGAAGGCCGCGACGCTCCTCGGCCTGAACCGCGATCAGATTCGATATCGCATCGAGAAGTTCGGCCTCGATAAACCCGCCACGACTTGAGCGCCACACAGTGCTGACGCGCATCCGCGCAATTTGCGCGGGTGCGGCGACGCCGACCTTTCATCCCGAGTGGCCGTGACGGTCACAGTGCTCGATCGCGGCCCAGACGGCGCCATCGGGATCGCAGCGGACCACGAGTCGGGTGCCTTTCCCGATGCCAGAAATCGCCAGGTGATACGTGATGCTGCTGCCCTCGACGCGAATGTCGGGCATCGACCCGGGGCGCTCGTCCAGTGTCTTCCGCGCATCCATGCTGCTCGAGGCAGTGCAAGCCTTCGGCCAGCGCTTCCGGGCCAAATAACGCCATCATCGGCCCGGGAGCACGGGATTAATCCTCGATGAGCGGGAGAGAATTACCATCTTGTGAAATCTCGGCTGCGGCCCCTGCAGCAGCGCGGCATCCGGAGATCTCTGAGGGGGCGTGCGCTCGCGTGTTTGTCGTCACGGTGCCGGCCGGGCGTGCGTCAGCGGGCGGGGGAAATTCCCCGGCGGTGTGGCGAAAATCCCCCTGGCACCCTTGAGCAATGAAGGTGCCGATCCGGAAATCCTTCAATTTCCGAGCAAATCCACGCCGCTGTGCCCGGCATACCTGTTGCCTTTCGGATATCCGTCAGGAGCATCCACACAATGGTTTCTCGCGAACAGGTTGAAACGGTTCTGGGGCGCATCCGCCCGCTGATGCAGGCCGACGGTGGCGACATCGAGCTTGTCGACTTGCACGGCAACAGCGCTCACGTCCGGCTGACGGGCATGTGCGCCGGGTGCCCGAGCGCGCATATGACGCTCTACATGGGCGTCGAGATGGCGCTGCGGGAAGAAATCAAGGAATTCGAAGAGCTGGTGGTCGTATGAGGCCGCCAGCCGCCTTTTCGCCCGACGACATCGTCGTCGGGCACAGCACGCGCATGCGCGCGATCTTCGACTTCGTGAAGGTCGTGAGCCGCAGCGACAGCAGCGTCATCATCACAGGTGAGAGCGGCACGGGCAAGGAAGTCATCGCCAATCTGCTACATCACTCGAGCAGCCGCCGGCATCAGCCGTTTGTGGCCGTCAGCTGCGCGCTGTTCTCTGAAAACCTGATCGAGACGGAACTCTTCGGCCACGAGCGCGGCGCGTTCACGGGCGCGATCAAGGACAAGCCCGGCCGCTTCGAGATGGCCCAGGGCGGCACGCTCTTCCTCGACGACATCGACGACGTGCCGTTGTCGATGCAGGTCAAGCTGCTGCGCGCGATTCAGAACCGCACCGTCGAGCGCGTCGGCGGCACGCGGTCGATCAACGTGAACGTTCGGGTCATCACCGGGTCCAAGCGCGATTTGAAACAGATGGTCGCGGAAGGCAACTTCCGCGAGGACTTGTACTATCGGCTGAACGTCCTCCCGATCGTGTTGCCGCCGCTGCGCGAACGGCGCGAGGACATTCCGGTGCTGACCGATTTCTTCTTCAAGAAGTTCGCGAAGGCGCGCGGGGCCGACGTGCCGGTCGTTTCCAATGCCGTGCGCTACGCGTTCTCGCGCTATCGCTGGCCCGGGAACGTGCGCGAGCTCGAGAACTCATGCGAGCGGATCGTTCAGACGTGCACCTGCGGCACCGTGCGGGCCGGATGCCTCGCGGCCGGTGTGCTCTTCGGTGGTGGGGACGCATCTCCGGTGTCAGTCAGCGCGGAGCTGGCCGTGCCGGGCGACGCGCCGTCGATTTCGCTCGACGACCGCCTGCGCGAGGTCGAGTCGAATCTCATCACCTGGGCGCTGAAAGTGAGCGACGGCAACAAGTCGAAAGCCGCCGAGCTGCTCAGCATCAAGCGCTCCACGCTCGGGGATCGCATCGCGCGCTGCGGACTGGTGGAACCGGTCTCCCGAGACGCCGACGCCCCGGTTGGTCTCGACGAGACCTCGATTGCGCCGGTCGCCGTGCCCGCATAGGACGCCGACACTTCAGCAGGGCCGTCGTTGACAGCCTGCACTGCGGATGGCGGGCGATGTGCGTCGATCCCGAGTTGGAGCCAGCCATGAAGGTCAACGTGATCGATCAGTAAGTACCCACGATAGTCATCGCCCGCGCCAGGGCGTCCGGCTTCTTCCTTTTCCGACCACGAACGGACGCTGCCTGTCAGAATCACGCGGTTGGCTTCCGCGGTCGAGAGCCGCTGATACATCTCCCAATCGAGCCGATGGATGCCGCCACGCGCATGACGCCAGGGGGATTTCAATGGCAGTGCCAGCGCAGGCGGTTCGTTCTTGGAGCGTCCGGCCGAGGGTCGCCGGAAAGCCGGGGATCGACGCCCGGGAATCCGCGGTTCGGGGGACAGAAAATGTTGCGGAACCCTTGTGGCGGTATGTCGCTTGCGTGACAATGGCGCAGCGCATGATGGAGGTTGGCCATGCCTATCTCGTGGAACCCCGCGGCTGCGGGTTTTAGACAAACCACGGCGGGACGCGGACACCAGCTCGACCACTGGCTCGCCGGCCGTCTGCAGCAGACGATCGCCCCGGCCGCCGTCGGTGTGGAGCTGTGGGACGGCTGGTGCGCAGGCGACACGGACGCGGGCGCGCTGCTGATTCACGATCGCGGCGCGCTCCTCCGGTTGATCGTCAATCCCGATTTCGAATTCGGTGAGCTCTACACGTCCGGGCGCATCGCGATTCGCGGCGACTTCGTGAACGTCCTCGAGAGGTTGTCGCGTCTCTCTGTCGACACGCCGATTTCACTGCGCGAGCGGGCGGCGCTCTGGACGGCCCTCCCGAACGGGCTGTTCGACGCGCGGCGGAACATCCATCACCATTACGACATTGGCAACGACTTCTATCAGCTCTGGCTCGATGCCAATCTGGTCTACACGTGCGCGTACTATCCGGAGCGCGCCTCGACGCTCGATGAAGCTCAGGCCGCCAAGCTCGATCTCGTCTGCCGCAAGCTGGCGCTGCGGCCCGACGAGCGTGTGGCGGACGTGGGATGCGGCTGGGGCGCGCTGGCGCTGCACATGGCGCGGCATTACGGCGTGCGGGTCCAGGCGTTCAACATTTCCCGCGAGCAAATCGCATACGCGCGGACCCGTGCGGCGAGGGAGGGGCTCGCCGGCCGCGTCGAGTTCATCGAAGACGATTACCGCAACGTCAGCGGACGCTTCGACGTCTTCGCGTCGGTCGGCATGCTGGAGCACGTCGGCCGGCGGAGCTTCGGGGATCTTGCGGCGGTCGTACGCCGCACGCTCGATCGCCATACCGGCCGCGGCCTCCTGCACTTCATCGGACGCCACCGACCCCGCCCGCTGAACGCGTGGATCAGGCGGAGGATTTTTCCCGGCGCGTACGTCCCCACTCTGGCGGAGGTCTTCGCACAAATCCTGGAACCCGCGCGGCAAAATGTCGTCGACGTCGAGAATCTGCGGCTCCACTATGCGCGCACGCTGCAGCACTGGCGCGAGCGCTTCGAACGCGCGGAACCCGCCGTACGGGCGCGCTTCGACGAGCCGTTCGCTCGCGCCTGGCGGCTGTATCTCGCGGGCTCCGAGTGCGCCTTCACGACCGGATGGCTGCAGCTCTTCCAGGTCGTCTTCGCACCCGCGGATCGGCGACTGCATTGGACGCGAGCGGAGGTGTATTCGTCGGGGGACAGGCGGTGACTCGTCACTGCGACGTGGCGGTCGTTGGAGGCGGCCCCGCCGGATCCTCCTGTGCCTGGGCGCTGCGCCGGGCGGGCGCCGACGTCCTCGTCGTCGACAGCGCGGCGTTCCCGCGGCAGAAGGTCTGCGCCGGCTGGATCACGCCGCGCCTCTTCGACGCCATTGCCCTCGACCCGAACGAGTACCGATCGACCGGTCTCGTGCTGCAGGACGTTCGCGCATTCCGGACGGGGATCATCGGCGATCGGCGCGCGGTCGATACGCGGTACGGCCGCATTGTCAGCTACGTGATACGGCGCGTCGAATTCGATCACTACCTGCTGCGCCGCTCGGGTGCGCAGGTGGTCGACAGTACGCGCGTCACGAGCGTTCGCAGAGTGAAGGACGGCTGGCAGCTGAATGACAGCGTCTTCGCGCGGGCGATCGTCGGGGCCGGCGGACATTTCTGCCCCATCGCGCGCCTGCTCAATCCACGCGACGACCACGCCGTCACCGTCGTGGGCCGCGAGCTCGAGGCGCAGGCGCCGCTCGCGGAGGCGCGCGTCGAGGGCGCGAGCCCGGAGCTGTACTTTTGTCGCGACCTGGATGGCTATGGCTGGTGCGTCCGCAAGGGTGACTATGTGAACGTCGGCTTTGGACGGCGTACGGCCGACGACTTCAACGACCACGTCGGCGCGTTTGCCGCGTGGCTTCGCGATCTGGGCAGCCTACCCGAGCGTCTGCTCGACTGGACGAAGTGGAAGGGACACGCCTATCGGATCCGGCAGGGAACGCGGCGCGTCGCTGACACCGGCGTGCTTCTCGCCGGCGACGCCGCTGCGATGGCTTGGCCCGAGAGCGGGGAAGGCATCGTCCCGGCCGTCGAATCCGGGCTGGCGGCCGCGCAAGCGATCGTCAACGCCGGCGCCGCGCTGGGCGACGCGACCTTCGACGGCTATGCCTCGCTCGTGGCGTCGCCCGAGGCGCCACGGGGGTCGCTGTCGCTGCCGCCGTCCATCGCGCGGCCGTTGCTGCGCCTGTCTCCGATCGCGCGTCTGACGCTCAATCGCTGGTTCCTGCGCGCCGCTTAGCCTGGCCGCGGAACCCACGGAACACGCTAGCCACGGACAACACGGACGACACGGACCGGGACGTGTCAGTCGTCAGCCAGACGGCGCCGCCGGGGCCGGCCGTACGGCCGGCCTCAGCGAGATGAAGGTGACCGCAGACGCAAACGCCACTGGCAGTGTCGGGCGCTTGCGTCTGTGGATACCTTCATCTCGCCGCCGCGCAAAAGCGCGGCGCGGCGGCCCGCCCGACATGTCCGCGTGCTCCGTGTGGTCCGTGGCTAAGTGATCTTGTCGTTATCGTCCCGTCACCGCGGTCCTCACCCACGCCGTTGCGGCGATCAATGCGCGCTGGGGACGCGGGACGCGGATGACGCGGCTGAAGACGTCATCGTCGGCGGCTAGAGCGGACGTTCCGCGAAGCTGCCGACCGTCGGCCGGGTGAGAACAGCGAAATCGTCGTACCGCATGCAGACCGCGTCGACGTGCGTCCCCGCGTTGAACACGATCTGATCCTCGCGCGTCAGCGCCTCGTCCACGAACACGCGCTGGCGGTAGAGCGGTCCGAACGGGGGCATCGCCCCGCGCTCGCAATCCGGGTAGAGCCACTCGAGCTCGGATTCATCCGCCAGCCGGATATCTCCGGCGCCGGCGACCTCCATCAGACGGGTGAGATCGACCTCGCGGTCAGCCGGGATCACCGCCTGAATGGGCTCGCCGTCGGCGAAGCAGACGACGGCCTTCGCCCAGTCTCGGCCGGGCACGTGCGTGACCGCGGCTTCCTCCTGGGCGGAGTACGCCGGCCTGTGCTGGAAAACGGTGTAGGCGACGTTCCCCCGTCGCAGAAACTCCTGGACGGAAGCCGTGACTGCCATGAACACCCTCCTTCGAGGTGGACGCCGCGTTACGCGCGCACGGTGAGCACGGGGCAGCGCGCTTCGCGCAGGACGTGCTGTGTGGTCGAGCCGAACAGCAGCAGGTCGCTCGCGGACCGGGCGCGGACGCCCATCACGATCAAGTCGCAATCCTCTTCAGCGGCGACGTGCAGAATCTGATTGGCCGGCTTGCCGATCGTCACCAGCTCCCTGAGCGCGCCGCGCGTCCGTACCGCGTCGGGAATCGCAGTCTGCAGCCGGTCGGCTGCCGCGCGCTTGAAGTTCGTCCGGTAATCCGGCTCATCCCCGATCAGTTGGTCCCGTAATTGGGCACCGTCTCCGGCCATCAATTCCACGACATTGAGGGCATAGACCTCCCTTGGTCCGTCGGGACCGAAGTTCGCTGCGTACTCCAGCGCATGGATCGAGGCCTCCGAGAAGTCGACGGCACACAGGATGCGCGTGAATGTCAGCGACGTGCTTTCGTCAGCGCGCGGCGGTACGGTGAGCATTGGGCACGCAACCTTTCGCAGGACGCTCTCCGCCACCGACCCGAGGATCAGCCGCTGAAAGCCCGAGCGTCCGTGCGTGCCCATGACAATCAGGTCGGCATGGAGGGCCTCGGCTTCCTCGACGATGGTCGTCACGGGATCGCCTTCGCCGACATGCAGCGCGATCGAGGCGCCGCCGGAGTGCACTGGGGCCGTGAACCTGCCCAACTCGCGTTCGAGCCCCGCACGCGCCGAGGCCGGCAACGTCACCGGTTCGAGCGCCGTTGGCGCGCCGACGGGGACGACTTCGGCGACGGGTGCGACGGCGAACACGTGCAGCACTGTCACTGCGGCGTCGTGATGCCGCGCGAGCCCGACGGCCTGTTCGAGTGCATGGCGCGAGTACTCGGAGAAATCGACAGGACAGAGAATGCGTTTGATCGCGAGCATGATGTCCAACTCCCGGCAGCCGTTCGCGGACCTGCGACGGCTTTTCGGCGGGGAGCCTCGCGGTCCTGCACTTACGGCGTGTGTTCATTGACTCGAGCAACGTGCGTGCCGTGGACAGGCGTTGGCACGGCGTCTGCGTTCGAACGCCAGAGAGCCATGAAGCTTGCGGCACTCGCTGTCGATTACGACGGCACCCTCACCCAGAACGGCAAACTGTCGCGGCCCGTCGCCGACGCGATAGGGCAGGCTCGCTGTGCCGGCATTCGTGTACTGCTGGTCACCGGCCGGCAAATCGCGGATCTCGCGAGAGTCACCGAGCCGGCGCTGTTCGATGCGATCGTCGCGGAAAACGGCGCGGTTGTGGAGTTCCCCTCGACCGGCCGGCACATTCTGCTCAGCCATTCTCCGGCGTCGGCCTTCATCGACGAGCTGCTGCGACGGCAGGTGCCGTTCAGCCGTGGCGAGTGCGTGATTGCAACCGACGCATCGACGGCGCCGGCGGTGCTGGACGCGATTCGCGCACTCGAGCAGCCCCTGATTCTGGCATTCAACCGTGGCAGCCTGATGGTGCTTCCGCAGGGCGTGTCGAAGTCAACCGGTCTCCAGCGAGCGCTCTTCGAGCTGCGCATTTCAATGCACAATACGATTGGGATCGGCGATGCCGAGAACGATCACGATCTTCTGGATGCCTGCGAGTGCGGGGTCGCGGTCGGGTGGGGCAGTGCGGCGCTTCGCGCGATAGCCGACGAAGTCATCGAGGGCGATGGTCCGGACGCGGTCGCTGCATACATCCAAGGGCTCCTGCAGCAGCCGAGGCTTGCTGTCGGACGTGCGGGGCGTCACCGGATCTCAGTCGGGACTCTCCACAACGGCGATCCGGTCACCCTCGCGATTCGCGGCCGTACCGTCATCGTTGCCGGAGAGCCGGGGACCGGCAAGTCATGGCTGGCCGGCCTCCTGTGCGAGCAGTTCATTCTGCAGGGCTACTCGATGGTCGTGCTGGACCCGGAAGGTGACTATCGCGCGCTCGAGACGCTTCCCAATGTGACCGTGTTTGGCGGCGACGATCCTCCGCCGCCGGTGCGCGACGTCCTCCGGGCCCTTCGGCATCCCGGCGAGTCTCTCGTCATCGATCTGTCGAAGCTTTCGTATCGCGAGAAACAGGACTACATCCAGACGTTGCTTCCAATCCTCGCGACGGAGCGGCGGCGGACAGGTGCTCCGCACAAGATCCTCATCGACGAAGCCCACCAGTTCCTCGGGGGCCGCGAAGCCATTTCGCTGCTCGATGCGGAGCTGGGCGGCTACGTCTGCGTCACCTATCGCGTCTCGCATCTGCATCGGGCGATCTGCCCGCAGGACGCGATCCTCATCGTCACGAGGGAATCGGTCGCCTCGGAGATCGACGCGTTGTCAGCGCTCTGCGGCGTCACGCTCGATGCGGAGATGCTTCGCACCATCGATCAGGCCGACGCCGTCCTCTTGCCTGGGCCCGACGAGGCCCGCGGAGGGCTGGTGCATTTCCGGGTCGGCGCCCGGCTGACGTCGCACGTGCGACACCGGCAGAAGTACGTCGACATGCCGGTCTCAGAGCCACAGGCGTTCGTCTTTGCAAGCGGCGGCGCGATCGGTCCGCGTGCGCGCAGCTTCCGCGAGCTTACGATGCTTCTCGGGTCCGAGAGCCCGGCGCGCGTGAAAGCGCACTGCGAGCGCCACGACTTCTCGCGCTGGGTGCGCGACGTCTTCCGCGACGGCACCCTCGCCCGGCACCTGTCCGAGCTCGAGAGTCAGGTACGCGATCAGGATGTGACGATCGTGGCCGAGACGCTGGTCCAGGCGATTCGCGCGCGTTACGACTTCTGTGTCTGAGTGGCCTCCGTGCCGGCGAGACGGACCGCCTGCCCGCCCTCCCACCGCGCGCAGCTCGCGCACGGATCGGTTGTCGTGAGGACACACGGGACGGTATCGCGCACACAAGTCCAGGGAGACGCTTCCGCCTCGAACCAGTAGGGCGCCGGCAGAAATAGCGTCGGGGAAGCCCACAGGCATCCGGACGCGCAGTGTTGATGTTTCGAGGTGAGCGCGAGTTGCATCGCAGCCTCTCAGTCAGTTATGGACGCCGCCGCTCGAGACGGAGCCGCCCCGCCGCGAGCCACATCGACTTCTTCCCGCCGAAGTGCGAACCCGAGGTGTTCACGCCGCCCTCGAAATGATCGTCGACCCAATCCAGCGGTACCTTCACAGCGTCGCGGCGAATGCCTTCGGCCTTGATGACATCACCGTCGAGCGTGCCGACGACGATCCAGTCGGTTTTCATGTGAAGGGCGCGTCCGATCGCGGTGCGATTGCGCTCGAGACGGCCGTTGCGCAGCGTCGCATCGCCGATCAGACCGGACACGTTTCCGTCCGGCGCGATCGTGAGCCGCACGGGCAGCGTCCTCTGGGCCGTCCAGTTCACGAAGATCTGCGCCTCTCCGGTCCATGCGCCTGCCATTGCCGTCGGCATCCCCTGGCTGGCGTCCGGCCCATCGTAGTGAGCAGCCCCGCCGATGACGACGGCGACGATGAATCCGGCGACGATGGCTGCGAGTATGCGCGTCATGAAGCCTCCTTGCGTACGGAGTACGACGAGAGTCGTGTGCGATCGGTTCACGGTCTTCACTATTCGTGCCGGATTGCTCCTTGCATTTTGCTGACTGACGGAGATGCGTTGCCGGATTTCCGGCATTCATGCGATCCGACACGCTCCGCGATGGCGCGATTGCGCTGGTGGCGCTCGCCGCGATTGCCGTGCATCTGGCGATGCGCGCGATCGGAACGGCGGGGCCTGCCGCGATCGACGCGCCTCTCATCGCGGCCCTGGTGATCGGCGGGGCGCCTCTGGTGGTCAGGCTGGCGTGGCGCGCCCTGCACGGCGAGTTCGGGTCCGACCACCTCGCCGGTATTTCGATCGTCGCCGCTGCGCTTCTCGGCCAGTACCTCGCCGGCGCCATCGTCGTGCTGATGCTCTCGGGCGGCGAGACGCTCGAGCACTTCGCCGTGGCGCGTGCGACGGCGGTCCTGCGCGCCCTTGCGAACCGTGTCCCCACGCTCGCGCATCTGCATCACGGCGGCAGGCTGCAGGACGTGCCGGTCGAGACGGTCCGCGTCGGCGACGAGCTGTCGGTCCTGCCGCACGAGCTCTGTCCGGTCGACGCCGAAGTCATCGGCGGCCACGGCGCGATGGACGAGTCGTACCTGACCGGAGAGCCCTTCACGATCGAGAAAGGGCCCGGGAGCGCCGTGCTCTCGGGTTCGATCAACGGCGCGTCCGCCCTCGTGATTCGCGCGACCCGGCTGGCCGCCGACTCGCGTTATGCGCAGATCATGCGCGTGATGCAGGGGGCCGAGCAGCGCCGGCCGGCGCTGCGCCGCATCGGTGATCAACTGGGGGCGTGGTACACACCCGTCGCGCTCCTCGTGGCCGGCGCGGCGTGGTGGGCGAGCGGCAGTCCGCTGCGTTTCCTCAGCGTCGTGGTCATCGCCACGCCATGCCCGCTGCTCATCGCGATTCCGGTGGCGATCATCGGAGCGATTTCGACGGCCGCGCGACGCGGCGTGATCGTCAAGGACCCCGCCGCGCTCGAGCAGCTCACGCTCTGCCGAACGATGGTTCTCGACAAGACGGGGACGCTGACGTATGGCCGGCCGACGCTGAGCGGGGAGTCGTACGCGCCGGGATTCGATCGCGAGACCGTGCTCGCGCCGCTGGCGTCGATGGAGCGGTACAGCCGGCATCCACTCGCGGGCCCGATCCTCGCCGCGGCGGTGGACGCTGGTTACGCGCTGCCGGAAGTGGAATGGATTCACGAAGAGCCGGGGACCGGTCTCCGCGGGCGTGTCGGGGGCCGGACGTTCCTTGTCACGAATCGCGCCCAACTGGCGCCGCGCTTCGCGCTGCCGCCCGCGCCCGAAACCGGCCTCGAGTGCATGGTCGCCGTCGACGACCGTTATGCGGCCAGCTTCCGCTTCCACGACGTCGCGCGCGCCGACAGTCTCGGCTTCATCGGGCACCTTTCACCGAGGCATGGCTTCACGCGCGTACTGATTGTGTCTGGAGATCGGGAGGCGGAGGTGCGCCGGCTGGCGGACAGCGTGGCGATCACCCGGATCCACGCGGAGACGTCGCCCGAGGAGAAGGTGGAGATCGTCCGCCGTGAAACGGCGCTGGCGCGGACCGTGTTCATCGGCGACGGGATCAACGATGCGCCGGCGCTCATGACCGCGACTGTCGGGATCGCGTTCGGGCGCCAGAGCGATGTCACCTCCGAAGCGGCGCGCGTCGTGGTCATCGATTCATCGCTGGCAAAGGTGGACGAGCTGATGCACATCAGCTATCGGCTTCGCCGCATCGCGCTCCAGAGCGCAATTGGAGGGATGGCGCTGAGCGGAATCGGGATGGCGTTCGCCGCTGCCGGCCTGCTCACGCCCGTGGCAGGCGCGGTGGCGCAGGAGATTATCGACGTGCTCGTCGTCCTGAACGCGCTGCGGACGTCGCAGTCGCCGTCACGACTGACCGACTTCGACCGGACGGAACGCTAATCCACTACGTCCGCTGCTTCAGCTCGTCGACCATCTTCCGCACCTTCGCGGCATCCGGATAGTCCGGCACCGCAGAGAGCAGGCGCTCCCACGCCGCGATCGCGCCCTTCGGATCGTTCTTGGCGTCGCGCTTGACGATGCCGACGTTGAACAGGGTCTGCCCGTGTTTCGGATCCAGAGCCAGCGACTTGTCGAACTGCTTCAACGCATCGTCGGCGCGGCCGGCGTAGTAGAGCGCCGTGGCGAGGTCGGTGCTGACGCTCACGTTGTTCGGATCGAGCGCGAAGGCCTGCTGGTAATACGCAATCGCGTCTGCGTACCGGCCTGCGTCGTACAACTTGTTGCCGAGTTCCCTGTTCGCGGCGACATTTTTCGGGTCCGACGCGAGCACGTTGCGGTACGACTGGAGTTCCTGGTCGGTGACGACGGCTGGGGCAGCGGGTGCGGCAGCGGCCGTCGCGGCTGCCGCCGGAACCGCTCCGGTCCCCGCCTGCGACACGCCCAGCATGTAACCGACGATCACGCCGAACAACACGCCGGCGAGGCCGGTAACGATGGTGAGCGGGGTTACCGAGTCCCGGTGACGACCTGTCATTGATCCTCCTGAACTGAACAGTCTTCGTTGTGCACTGAGAATGCCAGCCAGATGGACGCTCCAATTCCACCAGAATCGCGGGATTTCCGGCAGCCGCGGAGCGAGGTGTCGGATTTCCGGCGGGGCCGAGAGGAGATCTCGGAGGTTTCTCCGCCGATCGGCGATGGCCCGCCGTTTGATACACTCGTGTGGTCAATGGTTCGTCACCGGCTGATGGCTCTCGCAATCGTCGCTACGTTTGTGGCGCCGTGGGCCGTGCCGTGTCCGGCCGGGACAGTCGATCACGCCGCAATGGCGTGCTGCCCGCGGCCCGCTGACGACGCGCCTCCTTCGGCGCGTCCGTGTTGTGGACCCCGTGACGAGCAGCCCGGAACGCCGGCGACGGCGGGGAGCGTTGTCCGGCTGGTGGCGCAGCCGTGCTCCAGCGCCGCGCCGCCCTTCGCTTTCGTGCTGACGCCGCAGCGCATCCGCGTCGATTCGAAACTGGCCACATCCACCGACATTCGCCGTCTCTCCACCGTTCTCCTCATCTGACGCTCTGACCGTACACGTGTGTCTGCCCGCGCGTTCGCGGGCGCGTTGTATCCGTGTGTGCTGTCGGGTGCGTCATGATCAATCGACTTACCGAACTCTGTCTGCGAAACCGCGTCATCGTGGTCGTCCTATATCTCGGCCTCGCGGTCTGGGGCGCATGGGCCCTGGCGGCGACGCCGGTCGACGCCATCCCCGATCTCTCCGACAACCAGGTGATTGTCTTTACCGACTGGAGCGGCCATAGCGCACAGGAGGTGGAAGACCAGCTCACCTATCCGTTGACGAGCGGTCTTCAGGGTCTCGCGGCCGTGCGCGTGATCCGCTCCCAGTCCGCGTTCGGTTTCTCGATGGTCTACGCGATCTTCGAGGACAACGTCGATCTCTACTTCGCCCGCAGCCGCGTGCTGGAGCGCATGAACCTGCTGGCGTCCCGCCTGCCGGCGGGAGTCGTGCCGACGCTGGGACCCGACGCGACCGGCGTCGGGCACGTCTTCTGGTACACGGTGGAGGGGGAGGGGCGTTCGCTTCGCGAGCTTCGATCGATTCAGGACTGGTTCATCCGCTATCAGTTGAACGCGGTCCCCGGCGTCGCCGAAGTCGCGTCGATCGGCGGCACCGTGCAGGAGTATCAGATTGACGTGGATCCCGGACGCCTGCGCGCGTACGGCATCCCGCTCAGCGCGGTTATTACCGCCGTCCGCGAGAGCAACCGAAACGTCGGGGGGAACGTGCTCGAGGCGAACGGCGCCTGGACGATCGTCCGCGGGATCGGTCTCATCGCCTCGCCGCGGGACCTCGAGGACATTGTCATCGGCGGTTCAGCGGGCGTGCCGGTGTACGTCAAACAGGTGGCGGCCGTCAGGGTCGGCGATGCGTTCCGGACCGCCTCGCTCGTGAACGGCACGCACGAAGCGGTCGGCGGCGTCATCGTCGCGCGTTCCGGCGTCAACACGCAGTGGGTGATCGACGCGGTCAAGACGCGCATCGCTCAGATCGCGCCCGGCCTGCCCGCGGGCGTCCACATCGTGCCCTTTTACGATCGGTCCGCGCTGATCCAGCGCTCCATCGTGACGCTCAGAACGGCGCTGATCGAAGAAATCGTCCTGGTGACGCTCGCGCACGTGATCTTCCTGATGCACTTTCGTTCGATTCTGATCGTGACGCTTCCGCTGCCGCTTGCGGTGCTGGCGGCGTTTCTCGGCATGCACTACGTGGGCATCTCGTCCAACATCATGAGCCTTGCCGGCATCGCGATCGCGATCGGCGTCCTGGTGGACGCGGGGATTGTCGTGACGGAGAACGCCTTCCGCTTCGTCGAGCAGCGCCGCATCGACGTGCAGGACCGGGCCGCCGTGTGGCAAACGGTCCTGGAGGCCACGCGTCTGGTCGCGCGGCCGGTGTTCTTCTCGATGGCGATCATCGTGCTGGCCTTCGTTCCGGTCTTCGCCCTCACGGGCCAGGAAGGAAAGCTCTTTCATCCGCTCGCGTTCACCAAGACGTTCGCCGTGCTGGCCGCCACCATCATCTCGGTGACGCTGGTGCCGGTGCTCTGTACCCTGCTGCTCGGCGGCCGGATGCACGGCGAACAGGCCAACCCCACCATGCGGGCGCTCGGCCGGCTTTACCGTCCCGTGCTCGAATGGGCGCTCGCGCACGGCGGCGCCACGATCGCGATCGCGTTGCTGCTGTTCGCCGGGGCGGCGGCGCTCAGCACGCGGATCGGCAGCGAATTCATGCCGCCGCTCAACGAAGGCGACCTCCTGTTCATGCCAATCGCCGATCCGAGCATCTCGCTCGAGGAGAACACGCGCATCGCGCAGCAGCAGAACGCCTCCCTGATGCGCGTCCCGGAGGTGGAGTCGGTGGTCGCCAAGGTCGGGCGCGCCGACACGTCGACCGATCCGTCGCCGCTGAACATGACCGAGACGATCGTGAAGCTGCGGCCGAAGGAGCGGTGGCGGGCCGGCATGACGCTCGAGCATCTCCGCAGTGAGCTCGATCGCTCGGTCACGCTGCCGGGCGTCGCGAACATCTGGACGATGCCCATCATCAATCGCATCGACATGCTGACGACGGGCATTCGATCCGAAGTGGGCGTGAAGATCTTCGGAGCCGAGCTGCTGGAGGTGGAAGCCCTCGCGGCCGACGTCGCGTCGGTCGTGAAACAGGTTCCGGGAGCACAGAGCGTCTACGCCGAGCAGATCACCAGCGGACAGTACCTGAACATCTCGATCGACCGCGAAGCTGCCGCGCGATACGGCATCGGCGTTGCGGCCGTGCAGGACGTGATCGAGACCGCGATCGGGGAGACGGTGCTCGGCAGCACTATCGAGGGGCGCCGGCGGTTTCCGATTCGGGTGCGCTACGCACCGGAGTTCCGGCGCGATCCGCAGGGGCTCGGCGACGTGCTCGTGGCATCGCCGTCCGGCGTTCAGATACCGCTGCGGGACGTCGCGCGGATCGAACCGCAACGCGGCCCGGCGATGATCTCGTCGGAGAACGGTCTTCTCGTCGCGACGGTTCTTCTGAATGTGCAGGGCCGCGACGTCGGGGGATTCATCGCGGAGGCGAGGAGGACCGTCGGCGACCGCGTGCGCCTGCCGTCCGGCTACTACATCGGATGGAGCGGGCGCTACGAGAACCAGGCGCACGCGCGTTCGCGGCTGCTGCTCGTCGTGCCGATCGCGCTGGTGGTCATCTTCATCCTGCTCTATTTCACCTATCACTCGGCGATCGAAGCGGCACACGTGCTGCTCGCCGTGCCGTTCGCGTTGACCGGCGGCGTCTACCTGCTCTGGCTCACGGGCTACAACTTCTCGGTCGCCGTGTGGGTCGGCTTCATCGCCTTGTTCGGCACGGCCGTCCAGACGGCGGTAGTCATGGTGATCTACCTCGAAGACGCCGTGGCGCGCCGCCGCGCGACGGCGGGCGACGCGTTCGGCCGGCGCGATCTGCGGGAAGCCGTGATAGACGGCGCGCTGCTTCGGCTGCGGCCCAAGGTGATGACCGTGTCCACCGTCGTCGCCGGACTGCTGCCGATCATGTGGAGCAGCCGGACGGGCGCCGAGGTGATGAAGCCGCTGGCGACGCCGGTGCTCGGCGGAATGGTGTCGTCGCTCCTGCACGTGCTCGTCGTCACGCCGGTCATCTTCTACTGGATCCGCGCGCGGCGGCTGCCGGCAGAGGCGGCGACGTCAGAGGTGCGCGTGACGCGCGCGCCGGCCCGGACCGCGCCCGGTCGGGTCGTCGTGATCGCCGCGGCGTCGGTCGCGGCAGCCGTCCTGGTTGCCGCAGTGTCGTGGAAGGTCATCAGCCGGCCGTGGCTCGCGCCCGATGCGCCGGTGCTCCAGACCGTGACGAGCGGCAACGTGCGCGCGATGCTGCGATCGGATTCCGGCGGGTTGACGCGCGGACGCAATCGGTTCTGGATCGAATTCCAGGATGCGCGCGGGTCGCAGGCGATCGACGCAGGCGATGTGCATCTGAGCGCGGCGATGGCGATGCCGGGCATGGTGATGTCCGGAGGCATCGAAGTGGAAAAAACGGGACAGCCGGGGTGGTACGTCGCCTCGGGCGAGTTCGGCATGTCCGGGGTGTGGCAGATGACGCTGCAGTGGGACGGGCCCGCGGGTCGCGGCACCGCCGCGTTTCAGGGGAGAGTCCAATGACGCGCGCATTCAATGTGGTGATGTTCGCCGCGATCGTGTCGTGGCCTCTGGCCGCCGCGGCGCAGCCCTCTTCGGCGGTGATCGATCCGCGCAACGGACTCTCGCTCGACCTGGCGATCGCCGAAGGCCTACGGGCGGAGCCGAACCTGCGCGCGGCCGGATTCGACGTTGACGTCGCGCGCGGTGACGCACGTCAGGCCAGAGTCCGGCCGAATCCGGACGTGTCGTTCGAGCAGCGAGAGCAGACCGGGGGTCCGGACCGGCAGACGAGCGTCGGCGTCGATCTTCCCCTCGACCTGTTCAGACGGACGCCGAGAATCGAGGCAGCCGAGCGCATGGTGGAAGCGGCCGATGCCGGCCTGGCGGATCGCCGCCGGCTGCTGGCCTCCTCGATCCGCCAGCAGTACGGCGACGCCTTGATCGCCGCCCGCGGCCTCGACGTGCTGGACGCGGTACTCGCGGCGAGCCGCCGCACGTACGAGCTCCTGCGCAACCGTGTCGCCGAAGGAGCCGCGCCCCCGCTCGAGCGCGATGTGGCACTCGTCGAATTGCGGCGCCTTGAAGCGGATCGTGAGCTCGCCGTCGGCCGTGTCGCCGTGGCGATGACGCGGCTGAAAGCGCTGCTTGGGCGCGGTCCGGAATCGCCCCTGACGCTCAAGGATTCGCTCGAATCGATCGCGGGCCCGGTCGCCACGGCGTCCGGAGGGCTCGTGCTCGCTGACCGGCCCGACATCCGCCAGGCCGAGATCGAACTGGCGGTCGCCCGCGCCCGGACGAACGAAGCGCGTCAGGAACGGAAGCCCGATCTGAGTGTGTTCGGCGGGTACATGCGGATGGATGAGAGTTTCGCGCAGCAGGGACTCGGTCCTTCCGGACAGCCCGAGCCGATTCACGGGATCTTCCAGAACGCGTCGGGCGGAGTCCGGCTGTCGATCCCGATCTTCAGCCGCGGGCAGGGAACAGTGGCGGCGGCGAAGGCACGCGAGCTGGCGGTGTCGGCAATGTTGAACGGGCGGCGTCTCGCGGCGGCGGCGGAGGTCGCGGCTGCCGCGTCCAGGCTCGATGCGGCGCAGCGTGCCTTGTCAGCCTATGCC
>WNGL01017698.1_pt1 | contig 20688 bp, 27 predicted proteins | sample 5400591 | NCBI WGS metagenome assembly WNGL01 (sample SAMN13153377, study PRJNA577476) | soil metagenome | isolation source: 80 cm soil or saprolite under Garry oak tree replicate 1 | place: USA:California | collected 2016-06-15 | reverse complement strand
AGCCCTCTGCGGCCGGGCCGACCCGCTGCACCTGGCCGCCGTCTTCGGCTTCGCCCCGCGCACCGGGCTGCGTTACGCCCAGGCCGCACGCCAGCCCGGGGAACCCGCGGCCCCGGACGCACCCCAGGGGCCACCCGGCTCGTGAGTTCAGCTCCTGCCGCCCTTCAGAATTGCTGAACTCTCGGGAGACCGGCTTCGAGGCGTTCTACTGCATCCCGGGCCGGGAAGGGGCGCACGAGAAAGGCGGCGTCGAGGGCGAGACCGGCCGGTTCCGGCGCCGCTGGTTCGTCCCGGTGCCGCAAGCCGCCTCGCTGGCGGAGCTGAACGCCCGCCTGGCACAAGCCGATGCCGCCGAGGATGCCCGTCACATCGACCAGCGCGCGGCCACGGCCGGCGAGGACTTCGCCGCCGAGGCGCCGTTCCTGCTGCCGCTGCCAGCCGAGCGGTTCGACACTGCCGCGACGCTGTGGCCGCGGGCGGACCGGTATGCGCGGATCGCCGTCGGCAAATGCCGGTACTCGGTGCCGGCCCGCCTGATCGATGCCCGGGTCCGGGTCCGCCTGTCAGCTAACCAGCTGGAGGTCTATGACGGGTCGAGGCTGGCTGCGGTGCATCCGCGGCTGGCCGCGTCCGGGGCCGAGCACCTGGATCTGGATCATTACCTGGAGATCTTGTCCCGCAAGCCGGGTGCGCTGCCCGGCGCGGCAGCCCTGGTCCAGGCCCGCGCCAGCGGCTCGTTCACCGCTGCCCACCAGGCTTTCTGGGACCGGGCCCGGGCCAGGCTCGGTGACAGCGCGGGCACCAGGGCGCTGATCGAGGTGCTGCTGCTGCACCGGCGGATGCCCGCCGCGCAGGTTATCACCGGGATCCGCGCAGCGCTGGAGGCCGGCAGCTGCTCGCCGGACGTGGTCGCGATCGAGGCCCGCAAGCACGCCGCGGGCATGACCGGCCCCGCTGACGCCGGCGAGCGGCCCTGGCCGGCGCTGCCGCGACCGCGGCCCTCGCGGGCTGCGGTCGTCACCCTGCCGCGCCGCGAGGCACGCACCTGGGCAGAAATCGGCCAGCTGCTCAACCTCTCCCCGGCTGCCGCAGCACGCCGATACCGGAACCATCCATGATCCACTTGACACGGATCACCCGCATAATGGCCGGATATGAGCTGGCCGCGGCGGCGACGCAATCGCCGCACATGGCAGGGCAGAACTCATCCTCCCGTTCGGTCAGCACATCCATGCTGGCCGGCTTCGCGCGGCCGCGTAGTGTTGCGTCTGGCGCCGATCTTGACGGTGACCAGCGACGGGATCCGCCGAATTTGGGACCGCCACGCCCCCGGGACGACCGCGAGATGTGGTTCGAGCGCGCGTGGCCACCGTCCATCGCCCGGCAGCGAAGATACGCGTGATCGGTGCATTCTGCAGCTGCGGTCATGCGTGGCTTTCCTCGGTTCCCGCGCGCACGCGTTCGATGATGTACGCCGCGTCGTGCTTGACCCAGAAGATGAGCGCGGAGCCGCGGGAGTACTGGTCCTTCATCCCGAGGAAGTACAGGCCGCGGGCGTCGCTCACCCCGCGTCGGTGCATCAGCGTACCCCCGTCATCGAGCACCGGCACCTTGATCCAGGCGTAGTCAGGACGGAAGCCGGTCGCCCACACGACGGCGTCCGCCTCGACCTCGTGACCGTCTTCGAACCGCAGCGTGCGGCCGTCGGCGTCGACCGTGCGAGCGGCGAGCTCGATGCCGTGGCGGCGGGCCAGCCGACGAAGGCTCGGTCCAACCAAGAGGTCGCCCCGTTGGGTGCGGCCGCGCCAGGTGTCCAGCGGGGCGCCGATCAGGCCGAGGTGATCGCCCCACCAGTGCAGGCTCTTGCCCATCAGCCTGTGTGGCAGGTGCGGCAGCCTGCTTCCCTGCGACAGGACGACCCGGTGGCTTGCAGCGAGATCCTCGGCGATCCCGGCACCGGAGTTCGCCGCCCCCACCACCACCACGGCGCCGGCGGGAACCCGATCCGGGTTGCGGTAATCGGCGCTGTGCAACTGGACCACGTCCTGGCTCAGCTTCTCGGATACCGCAGGGACATTGGGCTGCTGGTAGGCACCGGTTGCCACGATCACCTGAGCGGCCTCATACACCTTGGAGGCGGTCTCCAGCCGGTAGCCCCCATTCGAGAGTTCGAGCGAGAAGACGCGGCTGCCGAGCCTGATCGGCAGATCGAAGGTGCGGGCGTACCGCTCGAGGTAGTCGGCGACCTCGTCCTTGCCGGGGAAGTGCTCCGGCTCGCCGGGAAACGGCAACCCGGGCAGCGCGCTGTAGCGGGCGACGGTGAACAGCTTCAGCGCGTCCCACCGCCGCCGCCACGCCTCGCCGACCCGCGGGCCGGCGTCGAGGATGACGAACGGGAGCCCGGCGCGGGCGAGGTAGTAGCCGGCGACTAGCCCGGCCTGGCTGCCACCAACCACGACGACCTCGGTCCGCTCCACCATAATCAGCGGCCGCCTTCCGCGCGCCGGACGTCGGCCAGCTGGCGTGCGCCGCCGGACCGAAGACGGCCAGCGTCATCACCGTCGTCGGAAGTGGCGGCCCGCCGGCGGAACCAGCGCATCATCGCCGGCGCGGCCATCATCGCGACCATGCCCAGAAGCCACGCGAGAGCAATCGTGAGAGGCAATAGCTGCGACATCGTTTTCTTCCTTGTCTCCTCTTGTCGTTCCCAAGGCGGCGAGACATATGCCCAGGCGACTCGGCACGGGATTCGACCCCACTCTCGTCGGCGCTTCGGCCCAGCTCGACGCCTGACAACAGCACCACCAGCTGGGGATCCGCGCATTACCGAGGGGACACGAAGCCGCCAAGACCTGGTGCCGGCTGTCTCTGACCATCCGGCTCTCGCTCCTTCCTGTCGTCCTCGGGCTGCCAGCTGGCACGCGTTTGGACAGTGCCGCTTCACCATGCGTTCCCACCCATTCGCGCTATCGGCCCTGTGCGAGGCGCCGGCGCTCCCGGAAACGCCGCACCTTGTCGACGTTGCCGCAAGGACCGCACCAGCGCCGGCTCCGGTTCTTCGTCTCGTCGTGGAACATCCACCGGCACCCAGGGTTGTCACACATCTTGAGCCGGCCCGGCTCTTTCTCCGCCAGGAACCGGGCAGCCGACATGGCGATCTCCCCGGCGATGACCCGTGAGCCTCGCCTGGTGAGGGGAGCGACGTCCAGCTCGGGCTGAGTCCCCCGCCCGGACAGTCGAAACCCCATCGGGTGAGAGGCGAGGACTCCGTTGAGGTACCCGAGGTCGTGCCCGGTCAGCCGTCGGCCTGCGCGCAGGCGCTGCGCGATCGAGCGGATCGCGGAGCGCAGCTCAGCGAGTTCGTGAAGCTCGGTCTCATTGAGCGGACCGTACCCGGCAAGGCCCCGCTCCTGCAGGAACCCCCGGAGCCACGACGGATCGCGGAGCCGATCCTCGAGGTTGCCCTTGCCGTCGTACCACTCGCTGTTGGCGAAGTCGATGAACAGATGATCCACGACCACCCCCATTCCTTCGGCTGACGGTCACAGGCGGCTCGTAACGAGAGAATACGCTAATGACGGTTACCTAGGAACACCGGCGGCGGAGGAACACCGGCGGCGGAGGGACGGTAGCAAGGGAATCGCCAGGAGCCGGGCAGACGTGCCCGCCGCCACGAAACGATCTGGAGAACCACCAGGTCGCGCGTCACCGAGGGGTTAAGCGATGTTTCAGGGGATCATCGCCGCCGTCGACGGCTCACCACACGCAGACCGGACCATTCGAGTAGCTGCGGAACTGGCCAAGCACTTCGGGATCGAGGTGATCGTGGTCCATGTCACCAAGACCATCACCTCGTACGCGGGGATGGGCGCCGGAAGCGCCGAGGGCATCGATGAGGCTGTCGTTCTGGGTCGACCGGGTCGGCTGGGATGGTGACGGACATGCGGTCAGCGCCATCGGAGATCGAGAGCGCGACGCACTCCACCGTGATGGGGGCCGGGTCCCGGCTCTGGCCCTCCGCCTGCTCGATGGATGATTCCAGGGATACGTGCGCAAGATGAGGCGAGAGTCTCCACGATCAGAGTTGGACAATGACATAGAGACTCTCGCTACTGCACTGTACGTCGCCTACGCTCAGTGACGCTGAGCTGCTGACCTTGGCGGCGATGTCCGCGCTGCTGGGGTTAACCTCCGAGCGGCGGTGGCTCCGGTACGCGGGCAGTTACCTGGCGGGGATGTTCCCGCGGCGGATCGGCCAGTCTGGGTACAACGAGCGGAGCAAGGCGTCTGCCCTGTTCATCCGGGTGATCCGGATGCTGGCCATGGACACCTCGCTGTGGGGCGATGACGTGTGGGTGGTGATTCCACGCCGGTAGAGTGAGGCCGGTCCCGGGAGACCGCCCGGCGCAGCGACGCCGCCGGGTGGGCGGAGTACGGCTACTGCGCCAGTCACAGCCGGTATTTCTGGGGGCTGCGGCTGCACCTGGTGTGCACCCTGGCCAGGCTCCCGGTGCTGTTCGCGCTGGCCGGCGCGAAGGCCGACGAGCGCGAGGTCGTGCTGGGCATGCTGGAGGCAGGCCAGGACGTGGTGAACGGCCATCCGGGACAGACGCTCATCGGGGACAAGAACTACTTCGGCCGCCACTTCGAGGCAGAGCTCACCGAGCGTGAGCTGGCGCTGCTGCGCCCGGCCCCGCAAGGGCGAGGCCAGGCGCGCGGGGCAGCACCTGCTCAAGCCGCTGCGGCAGGTCGTCGAGTCGGTCAACTGGACCTTCAAGGGACAGCTTGGCCTGGAACGGCACGGCGGCCGGACCCCGGAGGGCATCATCGCCCGGGTGCTGGCCGCACCCGGCGGGCGCGGCCTCGGGGCGGCCTCGGGGCGTTCAGGCGGTTTAGGGGCTAAGCTTCCGGCAGGTCCTTCTACGATGGAAGGCAGTTGACGAGTTCGTGGTGAACGCCCGGACGGCCCGGCGCCGCCGATCTGCGGTTGCCGGCGTCTGCGAGGAAGTACGAGCAGCCCGGCGCGAGCTGCACCGGCGGCGCCGGGCCGTCCGGATGACACGCCGATGAGGGAGCTGTCACGCAGGTCGGCGATCGGCGTCCTGGCTGTCGGCGGCGTGCTCGGCCTCGGCCTGGCTGGTGGTTACATGCTGCGCGACGCCGTCCGCGCGTCGCGCGATTCGAACCGTGGCGCGGCCGGGCAGGGCACGCTGGGCGGGGTGATGGGCGGGGTCAGCGCGGGGGACATGAGCACCTATATGGATCTGTTCGACCGGCACACCCACATCCACCGCACCGTCGAGGTCGTCCCCGGCGGGGTGCGCACCCTCACCGAGGCCGACTCCCAGGACCTGGTAGCCCTGCTACAGGCCCACGTGGGAAGCATGTATGCCCACCTGGATCACGGCACCGATGTGACATGCATGAGCAACAGCCTGCCGACCCTGTTCCGCGACTCCGGACGCTACCGGCGTGCGCTCACCCTGACGGCGAAGGGCGTCGCCGTCACGGAGATCTCCGACGATCCCCGCCTCACCGCCGCGATCCGGGCCCATGCGGGCGAGGTGACCGGCTTCGTCGCCGACGGGATGCCGGCCATGATGCGCGGGATGATAGGCGGCCAAGGCATGACGCGCTGACCACCGGCTCGCCCCACCGTCGGGATCGTGCCGAGCCGTGATCGCCGCCGCCGGGCTGCTCGCCTACGCCGGGCTGCTGCTGGCCGCCGTGGCGCCGGCGCCGGCGCTGGCGCGGTGGCCGGACCGGGCGGCGAGGCTGGCGGTGGCGGCTTGGTTCGCGGTGACCGGCTCCGCGGTGGCGTCGGTGGCCCTGGGCGGGCTGGCGCTGCCGGTGCCGACCGTCCGGATCAGCAGGTCAGCCGTGGTACTGACTGATGGCGTCAGCTATCGGCGAGGGCCAGGTCAGCCGCGGCGAGTGCGTGCAGGCGGGTGGTGGGGAAGTAGGGCAGGCCGGCATCGTCGGCGGAGACGAGCAGCTCGATCTCGGTGCAGCCGGCGATGACCCCTTCGGCGCCGTGCCCAGCGAGCCGGCTGATGACCTCCAGGTAGCGCTGGCGGGATTCGTCGCGGATCACGCCCTGCACCAGCTCGTCGTAGATCACGTTGTGCACCAGGGCGCGGCCGGCCTCATCGGGCACGAGCACGCCGAGGTGGTGGGCGTCCTCCAGCCGGTCGCGGTAGAAGCCGCGCTCCATCGTGTAACGGGTGCCCAGCAGCGCGACCCGCCGTAGTTCGGCGGCGGTGACCGCGGCCGCTGTCGCGTCGGCAATGTGCGGGAACGGGATGGTGACGGCTGCCGCGATCTGGTCGTACACCTGGTGCATGGTGTTGGTGCACAGCACCAGGATCTGTGCCCCGGCGGCCTGCAGCCGGGCTGCGTCGGCGGCCAGCAGCCGCCCGGCCTGCTGCCAGTCACCGGCGGATTGCAGCCGCTCGATCACCTCGAAGTCGTAGGAGCGGATTAGGAGGCTGGCCGAATGCAGGCCGCCCAGCCGGGCCCGCACCTCCTGGTTGATGATCTGCTCGTAGACAATCGAGGACTCCCAGCTCATCCCGCCCAGCAGCCCGATCGTTTTCATGACGGTCCTTCCCGGTGGGACAGGTGGGCGCGGCGATCGCAGCCTGGTTCCGGCTATGCGTTATTCTCCTTGCGGCGATGGGCGGCGACGCAGCGCGAATGGTTCCGGTCGCGCCGACCGGGGCAGCAGCCGCGGACTGCCCTCCTGGCCCTGGCCGCGTGACGGCTCGCCGCGCGGAGAGGCAATTACTCGGCCGTGTCACGATCGTCACGGCCGGTGGCGCCGTCCCCGGTGCTGTCAGGCTGGGGGCGCTGGGCGTCCCGTCCCCGGGGGCGCCGCCTAGCCCAGGTGATCGCGCCTGCGGCCATCCCGGTGATCATCAGGGCCATCATGACCCACATCACGGCTCCCAGCGCGCCGGTCATCATGGCGGTTCTCCCTCCGGCTGGTGCGCTGGCTGGTCCTGCCTGGCCGGGCATGCGGCGACCGGCGGGTCCGGGCCTGGCGGCCACGCCACCTGGCCCCGCGATCCAGGTCTGGGTCATCCGGCTGGCCGCCGCCTCCGTCCCAGCATAATCCGAGCTGCGCCGCGGTTCCCCTGGAAGCGTGGACACTGTGAATTGAGCTGATCTTGCTCTGTCCGCTTCCTGTTAGCTGCCATGTAACCGCCGGAGCGCAGGAGCTGTCCAGGTGCAGCCCCCCGCAGGGCCGTCAGGCCCGAGGAGGAACGACCTTGACAGGGCCGAGCACCGGCCGATCCTGGGGCGGCGGGAAGCGGGGCCATCTTAGGCCGCCTCCCCGGCCGCCAGGGCGCGCTCGCAGGCGACCGGGCTGAGCATGCCCAGCGCGGAGTGCCGGCGGTTCTCCTGGGGTGCAAATTGGACACATGTTGCTTTGGCCTTGTGTCGTGGACGTTGCTATCGGCGCTGGGCGGGGAGGCTGACGTTGAGCTGGGTCATCAGCTCGCGGTTGGCGGCGCGGGCTGCTTGCAGGTCCTCGTCTTTCCGTTCGAGCTGGAGGCGCAGGTCGGTGACGTGCTGCTTGAGATGGGTGATCTTCTGGTTGAGGGCGTCGATGTCGGCGGGCGCGCCGAGCCCGGAGTCGCGCCAGGCTTGCTGGCCGAGCAGTTCGGAGAGCTTGTGCTCGAGCTGGCGGATGCGGGCTGCCTGGCGGGCGGTGCGTTCTTGCGCGGCGGCCAGGTCGGCGCGCAGCGATTCGCTGGTGACCGCCAGCCCGGTGCTGGCGGCGGGGATCCGGGTCTGGGCGGCGTGGATCTGGGCGAGCAGGTCGGGGTGCCGGTAGAGGAAGCTGCGGTCCACGCCGGCGCGGCGGGCGATGCTGCCGGGCGTGATGTCTTCTCCGGCGCTGACGGCGGCGGCGAGGGCGTGCTGGGTGCGCTGGCAGCGCCGGCTGGTGTCGGCTTTGCGCCCGGCGATCATGGCTTCGGCCCGCTGGCTGGCGGTGCTGCTCATGGCCTGGCCTCGGTGATGCCTGCCCTTATGCGCGGCATGCCGAGCATGGCAGTCCGGTGTCGGCTGACGGCGTTGACCGCGTCGTCGATGCTGGCGCGCTCGGCGGGCGGGAGGTTGCCGAGATCGCCGGTGATCTTGCTGATCAGGTGCCGGATCCGGGTGATTTCTTCCTCCGACGGCAGGGCTTCGGCTCGGGCCCAGTCGTCCAGGTCGGCGGCGGCCAGGACGCGTTCCCTGTTGCGCAGCAGGTCATCGAGGTGGGCCCGCAGGTCCGGGAGGTAGGAGACGTCGGTGCGAGACAGCCGGCTGGGAGCCGGCCTAACGACAGGCCTGCAGAAGGTGATCGCGGCAACGTGGACACCCGGAGACCCAGGTCTCGTCGCTGAGGTCGCGGAGCGAAACGGTGGGGGCGTGCGCCACCCGATGGGGTCCGCCACAGCACTGCGTACAGCGGATCGTCGAGCAGGGTGATCTTGGCGTGGTCCGACCCCTCGTCCATCGCGACCGATGAGTGCTCGAACGCGAGCGCGATGTCGCACTCCCCCGCCTGCAGTAGCGCAAGCGAATCTGGAGGCCCGTCTCGACTAGCGAGATCAGGGTGCCAGGATGTCGTCGCATGAGGCGCTCAACGGCGCGGAACAAGCAGCGGCTACGGCCGGGCCCTGCGCCTCTCGCAGGCTGGCCGCGGCCAGCAGCGCCAGGGCCTGCCTGGCCGGCCCGCTGACTGCCTGCGCGGCGGCGAGCTGAGTCCGCACGCTGGTCTGGCCGACCTCGAGCTGGTCGAGCCGCCTGCGCTCGTCCGCGAGCAGGCAGGCCAGCTCCGTCATGGACAGCCCGGGATCATCGGCCAGCCTGGCCCGGCGATCCGCAGCGCGAGCGGCAGGTGCCCGCACGCCGCCGCGACCGGCGCGTCCGCGAGCGTGACGCCGGGCCGGAGCCGCGTGACGAGCGGCGTCCCCATTTCTCTCGAGACGAGCGATGTGGTGGGTGATCGCGGGCTGCGTGTAGTTGAGCGCACGCGCGGCACCTGAGAGCGAGCCGCACCGTGCAACTTCGCTGAGCACACGCAAGCTCCGAAGGTCAAGCATCGCTACCCGCCGGTCTTCATTAACAAAGTTCAGAGCAATGGGCGACAAATTGCATGTTTTTAAATCCCCACGCGGGAATAACCAAGCCTTGGGACAGGAGTGCGATCACCGCGACGCCAAGCGGCGCCCGCGCGGAGATCGCGCGCTGGCAAGGAGGCCTGCCGCCGCCGGGCGGCCCGCAGCCATCGGCAAGGAAGGAGGCCAACGGCAATGGGAATCGAGAGCCCGCGTTCGACGTCTGAGGCACCGGGCCCGCGCCGGGAAGGGATGAAGGAGCCTGCCAGAGGTGGTGGACGGAAGATGCTCGCCGGTGTGTGCGTCGCGCTTGTCCTGGTCGCGGTGATCACACTCGTGGGCAACTTCGGATTTGGCATCTCGGCTATCGCCCTGCTGGGCGGTCTGTTCTGCGTGGCCATGATGGGCTCGATGGGCTGGATGATGGGCCGCCCATTGATCCGCCGCTGGGACAACAACCGGCGCCCTGACCAAGGCCGACGTGGCTGAGCGTTTCGAAGTCGTGGTCGTGGGCGGGGCAGGCTGGGCTTGTGGCCGGCTATTGCCTCGCGCGGGCAGGTATCTTGCACGTGATCCTCGACGCCGAGCCGCGAGTCGGGGATGTCTGGCGGCGCCTGGGACTCCCTCGTGCAGAGCCAGGTCCGCCTCCTGCTCACGGACGGGTCGGCCGAGCCAGTAACAGACCACAGCGAAGGCGATGATCACGGCCAGCGTCCCGAGCGTGAACATCTCGAACTGCAGCCGGGAGATCCCCCCAGACGGCCTTGAAGTTGTACCCGGCTCCGAATGCCTTCTCGATCACGTCCGGGAACACCGCTGCGAAGGATGCGAGCAGGATGAAGGCGGTGCAGATGCCGCCGGCGATCCACGCTGGGCTTCCCGCCGGGGAGGCGGTAGGGCCGCGGCACGTCCGGGTGCGAGTACATCAGCTTGATCGCCGCGGGGAAGATCGCGATGTACGAGATCTGCGTGGTCGATATGGCCATGTAGGGCACGACCATGAAGGTCGAGGCGGTACTGCCCTTGTTCAGGTTGACTCCGACGATCATGAAGATGGCCGCGGCGATCCTCGACATCACGGTCACCCGCACCGGCGTGCCGAGGCGCCGGCTGAACACCCCGAACCAGCCTGCGAACGCGCCGTCATAGCCCGCCACGGCCTGGACGCGGTCGGACCCGATCATCCAGACGGCGCTCACAGGCCATACGCAGAGTTCTGCAGCGGTACAGGGCAGTTCACACCACACGTGTTGCGCCAGGGGCCTCACGTTCCGACACAGGGAGCGCTAGCTAGAGCAACGGCGGACAGCGAGCACGACACCTGCGGAGATGTGTTGCAGAAGCTCTCCGCCGTGCGCTTGGTGCAACATCACACGACAGCCAGGGCCACTGGAGAAGGCCCGTGGACCGCCCCGGTGATCTTGGAGGCTCTGATCCCTGGGAGTATGCAGAGTCATGCCAGCACCGCGGAAGTACCCCGAGGAACTGCGCGAGCGCGCGGTCAAGATGGTGTTCGAGATCCGTGACCGGGACGGGAAGGGTGGTCAGATTGGCATCCGCGCGGCCTGCCCCGCAGGAAACGGCGCGGCCGGTTCGGCTGGCGCCGCATACGGCTCGCGGAAGGTAAACGCCAGCGGAGAAGGACCCTTGCTGCGGAGCAGTTCGAGCCGGGACAGCGCCTCGCTCAAGTCAGGGATGTGACCGGCCGGGACCCACCACAGCACCAGGTGCTGTTGGGGCATCCGTTGAAACCAGTCCCGGCGCCTGCGCATGAAGTCGAGGTGGGGCCCGTTTCGGTAGACGAAGTCCCGCAGCGCCTCCAGCGTCTCCCAGACCGACATGTTCACCATGAGGCGGGGGCCGCAGGGCCGCAGGGCGGTGGCGCCGGGCCCGTCGCCGTCCTGGAGCCGCCAGACGAAACCGGGCGCCATGTCGGCGTCGGCGTTGACCGGTTCGATCCCGGCCATGAAGCCGACCATTTCCGGCGAGGCGGTGTCAGCGCGCGCCAAGCCGACGTTGAGCTGCGCGAGGTGGTATCGGCTCACCGGGCCCATCACAGCATCGCAGCAGCCAATATGTCAACAGTTATTATTTTTAGAACCGCGAGCCTGCCGCAGCACGACGCAGCACCCCTGTCGCCGGGGGTCAAGCACGGCCTCCATTGTGGTCACCGCGGCGCCGTCCAGCAGCCCCCCCACCAGGGCGAGGTTCATGCCGCAGATCAACGGCGGGTGCCGACTGGCCAGCACGTGGAACGGGCAGTTGCGCAGCCGCATGTCCGTGCCGTCGCGGTAGGGCTGATAGCCCTGGGCCGACAGCGCGCCCGTGACCAGGTCGCGCTCGGGCACCCCGGGAGCCTGCCGCCGCGCCGCCCGGCCGGCGGCTGCCCCGCGGCTCCTGGCCGCCCGCTGCAACGCGGGCTCGGCACCGGTCATGTCGACGACCTCGGCCAGCAGTTCAGCGGCGCTGCGGTAGTCCCGGGGTGGCACGCTGACCTGATGCTCGGCCGCGGCCCGCTGGTAAAGCTTGGCCGGGCGCCCGGCTCCGGGCCCGGCCCGGCCCTCCGGGCGGCGGAAGATCACATCCACAAGACCGGCGTCGGCGAGCCGGTCGAGATGGAACGCGGCCAGCGTACGCTGGATGCCCACGGCCTGCGCGGCCTCGCTCCGGCTCACGCCGCTGGCCTGCAGGGTGACGTAGTCGTAGAGCCTGAGCCGGACGGGGTCGTCAAGGACCGCGATGACGCTGATCTCGCTCACCCTCGGAATTCTAAAACCAACAAACTCTGACGCATAGTGATCGTTTCCTGATTGGCCGCCCGGCCCCGGTGCCAGCCCTGGCGCCGGGCGCCTGCGGGTACCGCCCGGGAGCGAGCGGGCGCCTCCCGGCCTGCGTGTGCCCAGTGCGCTGCAGCTCGTGGCGAGGGTGCCACGCCGACGGCCGGCGGCATACCCACCGGTCAGGCGGTGGCCTCATCGGCGAGGTCGCAGGCTTTGACCGCGGCCGGTTCGCCGGTCCGGCGGGCTGGATGGATGCCCGCGGTGACACGGGCCGCGTCCAGCAGCGGGCGGGCAGCCGGGATGGTGAACTGGCTGAAGAACCGGTGGTAGCCGCCGGCATGGCGGTCCCACACACTGCCTGCCGATGTCTCGGTCTGGCCTGCGCGCCCGGTGCCGGGGAAGCTCATCGTCACGGGGCCCGGCCAGGTCAGGCGGCTTCGACGGGCAGGCCGTCCAGGCGCCATTCGAGCATGCCCTCGGCCAGGTGGCGGGCCCTGCGGCCGCGGGCGCGCAGCAGCCGGGCCGCGTCGGCGGCCAGGACGCAGTAGGCGCCGCGGCAGTAGGCGACGATCTCGCTGCCGTGGGGTAGCGCGTCGAGCCGGGCGGGCAACTCGCCGAGGGGGATGGACACCGCTCCGGGGATGTGGGCGGCGGCGTATTCCTCGGCGGGCCGCACGTCGATGACGACCACGTCGCCGGCCTGGGCCCGGCGCAGCAGTTCGGCTCGGCCGACTGGCTCGTCGAGGTCGTCGCTGTGCAGGTAGGCGGCGCGGGCGGCCTCGGCGTCGGGTAGGTGGGTGCGCGCCAGCTCGCACAGCGCCCGGTACAGGGCGGCGACGTCGGCGCTGGCGATCCGGTAGTAGACGCGGATCCCGTCGCGGCGGGAGGTGACCAGCCCGGCGGCGTGCAGCGCCCGGACCTGGGCGGAGGTGTTGCCGACCGGCATCCGGGCCGCGGCGGCGAGTTCCTCGACGCTGCGCTCGGCCTGGATGAGCAGGTCCAGCAGGTGCAGCCGGGCCGGGCTGCCCAGCGCCTTGCCGACGCGGGCGAACTGGGCGAGCAGGGCGGTCTTGCGTTCGGTTGACACAAGCAGCACTCTACTATTCAAATGTACTTTAGATTATTGGGAAATCGTTGCTTCTGCTCCGGCTCAGCATGAATGCGGGCCGGGGCCAGCACTGGGCAGGCGGCGTGCCCGGGCATGGCGCAGACGGGAGAAACGCGATGACCAGGATCTGGCCGCTGCCCTGCGAGGGCCTGGGCAACAACTCTTATCTCGCTGAGGTGGGCAGCGGCCTGGCCCTGGCGGTGGACCCGGGCCGAGACCCGCGTCCGTATCTGGGGCTGGCGGCCGCGCACGGGCTGCGGGTCGCGTTCACCGCCGACACCCATGTCCACGCCGACTTCGTTTCCGGCAGCCGGGAGCTGGCCGCCGCCGGCGCGCGGCTGCTCGCGCCCGCGGGGTCTGGGCTGTCGTTTCCGCATGAGGGTCTGCGCGACGGCGGGGACCTGGACCTGGGCGGGCTGACCTTGCGGGCACTGGCGACACCCGGGCACACCCCGGAGCACCTGAGCTACCTGCTGCTCGACGGCGCTCAGCCGGTGGCGGTGTTCACCGGCGGCGCGCTGATCGTGGGCGGGGTGGCCCGCACCGACCTGGCCGACCCCGCCAGCGCGGAGCAGTGGACCCGGGTGGCCTACCGCTCCGCTCAGGCCCTGCTTGGCCTGCCCGGTGATCTGGCGGCCTACCCGACCCACGGGACGGGGTCGTTTTGCTCGGTCGGTGAGACGGGCGAGCACGTCACCACGATCGGGCGGGAACGGGCCGGCAACCCGCTGCTGGCCGGGGCGGGCGAGGACGCGTTCACCCGGCAGGTCCTGGCCAGGTTTGGTTCCTATCCGGCTTACTTCGCCAGGATGCCCGCGGTGAACCGGCGCGGCGCGCCGCGGCACGGCAGCAGCCGCCCGGTCCTGGCAGCGCTGACCGCCGCGCACGTCGCCGAACTGGCCGCCGGGGGCGCGACGATCGTGGATGCCAGGCCGATCGCGGAGTTCGCCGCAGTTCACGTCCCCGGGTCGCTGTCGAACGAGTTGCGCCCGGCGTTCGCGACCTGGCTGGGCTGGCTGGTCGGGCCGGACCGCCCGCTGATCGTGGTGCTCGGCGCCGGGCAGGACCGCGCGGAGCTGGTCGAGGCCGCCCTGCTGGTGGGCTATGACAACCTCGCCGGGGAGCTGGACGGCGGCATGGACGCATGGCGGGCGGCCGGGCTGCCGACCGCGAGCATCCCGCTGCTGGACCCGGCGGCAGGTCACATCCCTGACGGGAGCCGGGTGCTGGATGTCCGCCAGCGTGGCGAGTGGGTATCGGGGCACCTGCCGGGCGCCCACCACGCTGAGCTCGGCACTCTCGCCGGCCCTGGGGCCGGGTTGCCGGAGGGCCCGGTCGCGGTCATGTGCGGGCACGGCGAGCGGGCCATGACCGGGGCCAGCCTGCTCGCCGCCGGCCCTGGCGGCGCTGCCGCGGTGTCGGTGCTGCGCGGTGGCCCCGGCGACTGGGCCGGGGCCACCGGCCAGGCCCTGGCTCACGGGTGAGCACACCGGCGAACCGCACCGCCCGCAACCGGGCTGGCGCGCCCGCGCTGCCGGTGCGGCTGGGGCTGGGCGAGAACTGGCCGCAGTTCGCACTGCTGGTGGTGGTGAACGCGTTCGTCGGCGGCATGGTCGGCCTGGAACGCGCCACCACCAGCCTGGTCGGCACCCGGGTCTTCCACCTCACCGGCTACCTGGCGGTGTTCTCGTTCATCGTCGCGTTCGGGGTCACCAAGGCGCTGACCAACCTGGTGGCGGGGCAGCTGACCGCGCGGCACACCCGCAAGAGCCTGCTGGTGGCCGGGTGGGTGGCCGGGCTGCCGGTGCCGTTCCTGCTCGCCTGGGCCCCGGCCTGGGGCTGGATCGTCGCGGCCAACCTGCTGCTCGGGGTCAACCAGGGCCTGGCCTGGTCGATGACCGTGAACATGAAGATAGACCTGGTTGGCCGGCGCAACCGTGGGCTGGCGATGGGCCTGAACGAGGCTGCCGGGTACGTGGCCGTGGGCGCTACCGCGCTGGCCACCGGGTACCTGGCCGCCGCCTACGGGCTGCGGCCGGTCCCGGAGCTGATCGGGGCGGCCTACGCGGTGGCGGGGCTGGCCCTGTCGGTGCTGGTGGTCCGGGACACCGCCGCCCACGTGGCCGCCGAAACCGCCAGCCTCGCCGATCCCGGCCCGGAAACTGGGCCCGCCGATCCGGGCCCGGCCCGGGGGACGGCGCGGCGCCAGCCAGGCCGGGCTGGTCAACAACCTCAACGACGGGCTGACCTGGGGGGTGTTCCCGCTGCTGTTCGCCTCCCGCGGGCTGGGACTGGCCGCGATCGGGCTGATCAAGGGCGTGTACCCGCTGCTGTGGGGGGCCGGGCAGCTGCTCACCGGCCGGCTGTCCGACACCGTCGGGCGCAAGCCGCTGATCGTCGCCGGGATGGTCGTGCAGGCGGCCGCGTTCCCCGCCGCGCTGGCGCTGCCGTCCCGGCCGCTGGTGGCCGGGACGGCCAGCGCGGTGCTGCTGGGGGCGGGGACGGCGATGGTGTACCCGGCGCTGATCGCCTCGGTGGCTGACCATACCCACCCGTCGTGGCGGGCGCGGGGGCTGGGGGTGTACCGGTTCTGGCGCGACCTCGGCTATGCCGTCGGCGCGGTGATCGCCGGGCTGGTCGCCGGCGCGTTCGGCCTCAGCGCGGCGGTCGTGGCCGGCGGGGCGCTCACCTTGGTGTCCGGGCTGCTGGCGGCCCGGTGGATCACCGGCAGCCACAGCCGCCGGCAGGCAAGCGATGCTGGCAGGTACTAGCTGCGGCGGCTCGCCGGGCTGGGCGAGGGAGGAGGTGCGGGCCGGTGGACGGACGATCTGTGTCGCCGGAGACCCTGGCCGCGCAGGCGCTGGGCGAGGTGGACCCGGTGACCGGGGGGCTGGCGCCGGTGATCAACCCGTCCACGAACTATGAGCGGCAGGCTGATGGCTCGTACCGGCAGGACCGCCAGTACACCCGGGCCGGCAACCCGACCTTCGAGCACGCTGAGCGGCTGCTGGCCGCCCTGGAGGGAGCGGGGTGCGCGTGCGCGCTGTTCGCGTCGGGGATGGCCGCTGCCACCGCGGTGTTCCAGTCGCTGCTGCCCAGCGATCACGTGCTGGTCTCCCGGGTGCTGTACTGGGGGGTGCGTAAAGGACAGAATGGATATAACGGGCGCAAGATGGGGACTGGAAAGAGCCGAGGCCATCCTGCGGCTCCGAGCCCTGATCGCCAGCGGCGACTTCGACGCCTACTGGCACTACCACCTGCGCCAAGAGCATAAGCGCATCCACGGAGCCATATACCGCGAAGACCTCATCCTCGCAGCGTAACCAGCTCACCCCGAAAGAGCCGCACCCTTCGCTGATACCCAGCTCCCGCGACCTCCGCAATAGCACGAGAGGTCTCGACTACCATCCGGGCTGCTTCCTCGCGGAATCGCGGAACTCAGGAGAGATTTTCCTGTACTTCCCAGTCACGTGATTACGTCCTTTCCGTCGAAGATCCTATAAGGATCCGCAGTCCGGAAAGAAGGAGGCCCCCTAGGCTATCAACCGCCACCAAGACCTGCCGACACATGAACACCGAACACTGCCGACTCATGTGCAGACAGCGTGGCCGCTAAAACAAAGGTAACTGGTCAGGTCGGTTTGGCCGGGGTGTGACTGTGCGGAGTTATGTGACACGCCGGTCGTGATCGGATGCGTGCGCCCGATGATCTTGGGCCGTAGTGTCCTGGTGTGCCCGATGATCAAGATCCGCCGCCGCATGACGTGCTCGCGGCGCTCGTGGCGTCGCCGCGGGGCGAGCTGGCTGACGCCCACGCCGCGCTGGCGGAGGCGCGGGCGGAGCTGGGGCGGGCGCAAGCGCGGATCGCTGAGCTGGAAGCCCGGCTGCGGCAGTCGCCGCGGAACTCCTCGAAGCCGCCGTCCAGTGAGGGGCTGGACAAGCCGCCTCCCCGGCCGCGGTCGCTGCGGAGGACGACCGGGCGCAGGCCGGGCGGGCAGGAGGGCCATGCGATTGGGTGATCCCGTGCCCAGCGAGCAGGCCCTCTGGGACGGCCTGCTCGCCAGCCCGGTGTCCGCCGCAGCCCCTGTCCTGCGGACCACACCCGCCACCCAGCACCGCATCCGCGAACGGTTCCTCACCCTCGCCGCCGCGCTCACCGACCCCAGGGGAACCGTGCGGCTGCCGGTCAGCGCCGTCGTCGCCGTCGCCTAGCGGCCTCCAGCCTGCGGCTCGCGGCGCCCCGGCGCGTACCGGCCCGCCGCCGCCGGCGCCCGCCGGCCCCACCCACGAGTGTTGTCTCAGGAGTGAGAGTCTTGAAGCGCCCCTCCAGCCAGTCCCCGACCTCCGACTTGTACCAGCGCGAGAAGCGCCGGTCAGATGGTCCACCCGCGAGCGTCGTGCGGGCGGCCGGCTCGCCTAGGTCGGTTATCAGGCGGTAGGAGGGCGCCCAGGTCGTGTCGCGGCCGGCGAGCCGGAAGACCTGGCCCTGGTGGATCGTCGCCCGCCCGCCGCGGAGCGTGAGCGGCCCGTGGTCGAAGCCCAGACGGGAGAACGGGAGCCTGCCGCCGAGCATGAGGTGGCGCATGGTGAAGCGCTGGCGCTCTCCCCACCTGGGCGCCGGATCACCAAGCGCCTTCGCCGCGACCCGCCGGAAGACCGCATCGCGACCGTCCGCGCCGAACCACGCGCTGTGCTCGTCGAGCAGCACCGAGTCGAACGCCGCATAGAAGCCGGTGAGGATGCTCGTCTCAGCGTCCAGGGAGCGAACCACGTCGTCGCCGAGGGCGCCCCCGAAGACCTCGGCGACGAGCTGGCGGTAGAGGCGCTCGAACAGCGACGCGCCGTGCGAGTCGGGGTCGTAGCGACGATCCCACGCTCGCAGAACATCTGCTTGCGCGCCTTTGGGAAGCAAGGGCTCCAGCACGGACATGAAGCGCGCGGCGTGCCGTGAGTAGACGTCCATCTGCATCCGCTCGACGTCCGGGACCGTCCAACCGTCGCGTTCAGCCAGCAGCTCGGCGATGCGGGCGCCGCGGTCCACACCCATCGGCAGGTTGATCGGCTTGCGCGTTCCGAGATGGTTGAGGTCGTGGTTGGCCGTGCCGATGAAGCCCGCTTCAGGGTTGCGCTGGCACGGGAGCTCGGTCGCCGGGGCGAAGCCCCGCCAGTCGTTGTCGGGGTCCCAGCCCGGCAGCGGCACAAGTCCGCTCCAGCCCGGGCGGCGGACCGGCATCAGGCCCGACATCTGATAGCCGATATCGCCGCGGTGATCGGCAAAGACCCAGTTCTGGGCGATCTCGACCTCGCCGATGGTGCGCATGCCGGCCTGGACGTCGTGGGCGGTGAGCAGGCGGAATCCAGCGGCGAGCGATGACGCTCCGGTGCCCACGCTGGAGGCCCAGCGGGTCGCCAGGTACAGGCCGTCCTGGTGGGGATCGCCGTCGAGGACGCCGTGGTCGCTTTCGTAGAAGGTCAGCGTCTTGCTCGGCTTGCCCTTGCGCTTGATGACCTCGGTTCGCGTGCGGAACGGCTCCCAGTGCTCTTTGCCGTCGACCAGTCGCCGGTAGCGGCCGTCGCGACAGTCCTCGATCCAGGAGTCGACGGCGTCCATACACGCGTACGTGGGCGCCCAGGCCAGATCGTTGGTGCGGCCCACGGGGGCGAAGGGCAGCCCGGGGATCGTCCCTGCGATCAGGAAGCGCTCGCCGAGTTCGAGCACCGCCTCGTACCAGACGGCGGGAAGCCGGTTGGCTTCAAGGTGGGGATCGCTACCGAGGATCGCGTGACCACTGGCGGACTTGCCCGCCGAGATCACCCAGTTGTTGGAGGCGACCGCTGGCGGGACCCAGGCCTTCCAGCGCACGCTATCGGGGATCAGCCGCTCGCCTAGCCGCAGTTGCTCGACCAGGGCGATATCAAGCCCCTCAAGCAGACCGGGGAACAGCTCCTCGAGGTGTCCCCGGGGGACGCCCGCTTGCACCATCTCCACCACGAAGCGCTCCATCTCGGCCTGGTGCTGGGCCAGCTGGACGTATCCCATCACCCGCACCAGCGCCACCGAGTCCGCAGGCGTCCACGGCTCAGGCCGGTGGCGCACCAGCCTCAGCTCCCACGGTCGCCGCCGTTCCAGCGCGTCATTGACCCCGCGGCAATACGCCTCAAGCAGCGGTCGCCCGCCCGCAGCCAGCTTCGACACCTCCGCCTCGGCGGCGCCGTAGAAGTTGAGCCGTCGGAAGAAGCGATCGAAACCGAACATCTCGTCGCTTCCCTCGAAGGTCTGCGCCGCGCGCCCGCACGTCAGCGCGCGCGTGAGCAGCAGCTGAAGACCGCGGTCTGCGCCGTGACAGTAGCCAAGCCCTCGGAACAGATCGGCTTGACTCTGGGCGCGGACATGGGCCACCCCGTGGCCGTCCCGGGCGATGTCGATTCGCTGCTCGCCCTCAATGCTGGTAGCAAACCGGTCGCGTTTCAGCATCAAACTCCTACAGCCCAGTGAGAGGGAGGGAGTGCGGACTCGGAAAGAGTATCGCCTCTGATGTCGACAATAGTAGAACGGTTCACCATCGTGCGACGGTGTGAGCAGACGCCGCCATCGCCCGCGAAGGTCCTCGTCGTCGGGGCCAGGGCGGCGGTCTCGAGGCGGCGGCTGAGCTTCGGCGGCAGCCGCCCCCCGAGTTGTGGTCGCGACCGCGTCGGCGCAGCAGGCCTGCGGCCATGGACGATCGAGCTGGCCAGCCTGTGCCCGGACACCATCGACGAAGCCCGAGCCGCCACGGAGGCGGTGCCCGGGCTGGCTGCCGTGCTGCCCGGCGAGGCCGGGAAACGCGACCGGGGCAGCTGGAGGTACCGCGGCGCCACGCGCTTGGGCACGCCGGGCTCAACGTCGGCCCGTCTGGACACGGGCACCGCCGCCTGACGCTCCTGAGTCCGATGTGCTCGGTAGACGTTTCCGACAACACTCCGACAACAGGGCAGACCAGTGCGCAGTGGTGCTGCTGTTCGCCGACCCGGACACGGCCCATGACCGCCTTTCGTTCGGTGGTGGATATCTGGCCCGGCCCAACGTGGGCGTCCTCGGTTCGCACGGAGCGTCAGCTGTCCCGTTGGTCGCCACGCCCCTGTCATGGGGACGCAGAGGCTTGTCTGAGCGGATCGAGAGGTGCATGGGTCTCGATCAAAGGCTGGCGCACCTGATGGAGGAGCACGACGAGCTCGAGCTGTTTCAACCACCCGAGACGGGCATGATCCTGGGTGCCGGTTTCGAGGATGTGGGCACATCATCGCCACCGGCACCGACTCCTACCGGCTGCGCACCGCCAAGGCCCGCCACCAGGCAGGCAAGACCTGACATCCCCCGCCCGACGGAGGTGCACGCCATGGCCCTGATCAGCCAGCCCGGCAGCGACTACCAGCTCGCCGAGATCACCCCCGGCGCCGGGAACGCCCGCGACATCATCTGCCTGCTCCTCGACATCCACGCCGTCCCCGGCCACCTCTGGCTGGACGGCACCCAGCCCGAGATCACCACCCCGGCCGAGGGCTTACCTGCGCGGATCTGGCAGCCCCTACACCCTGCCCGGCCTCATCGGCGGCGACGTGATCACCCAGCTGACCCAGGCAAGGCGAAACGCCGTCTCAGACATCAGCCCGCCCGCCCCCAGTCCCCGCCCCCTCGCTTCTGACAGCC
>WNGL01002888.1_pt1 | contig 20688 bp, 11 predicted proteins | sample 5400591 | NCBI WGS metagenome assembly WNGL01 (sample SAMN13153377, study PRJNA577476) | soil metagenome | isolation source: 80 cm soil or saprolite under Garry oak tree replicate 1 | place: USA:California | collected 2016-06-15 | reverse complement strand
GCGAGCGTTACAACCAGCGCTGGATCGTTCAGCGCCTGGGCTACCTCACGCCAGCCCAGGCGCGCCAGCAGTTCCTTGCGCTCGGAGCCGCTGCATGAATACACTCAATTCACTGTCCAACAAATCCGGCGCTAAACAGCCCTGCTTGGGCGATAGTCGAGGCAGTTGATACGGGCAAGTATGGCATCCAAACGCCGCTCGGCCAATCGTTTCGTAGGCAACTCGCGCTTTGTGCCAAGGATAACAGATCGCCGAACACGCCTTGTCTTACCGTTTATTTCCAAGACATCTTCTCTGTAGCGTCCGACCCATTTCTCTTGCTTCTTCCCTTTCAGAAACACAGCATTAACTGCTGAAGATGTTCTTGCTCAGGAATTCATTGCGGAATTTGCCGCGCGGGTCGTACCTATTGCTCAATTGGATAAAGTCAGGCAATTTCCTGTAAACAGAGCGCAGGTCCGCCGGGGGCACGGTAAACAGCTTTCCCCAGTGCGGCCGGGCTTTAAATGGAACCAATTCTTTTTCAATTAATGGCATCAGCATTTTGACGGCCGGCCAGTCCTGTTTCCAAGTAAAGTGAATGGTCACGCAAGGCTGTTCGTAACAAGGACTCAACCATAAATTGTCGGCAGCAATCGTACGGATTTCCGAAATCATCAAGTGCGGACTGATCTGATCTCGCAGTCGTTCAACCGCCAGAATTGCTTCAATCGCATGTTGTCGGGGCACGAAGTACTCCGTTTGTAACTCTTTACCCGCGCTAGGCGTGAAGCCCATGCGAAAGTGCGGCAGTCGTTCATACCAAGGCCCCGGAACGCCCATTTGCTCCGTACAGTTCTCGGCGGAAAGTTCCGCAATGGGGTGGAGATTCTTGGTAGCGCGTTTCGCTCCGAAGAATTCGGGGGCCCCGTCAAACGCTTGCCCCTCTTCAACACGACTCTTGATCCAAACTTCGTTGATACGCTGGTTTCGCCAGTCGGTAAAAAGACTGACGCTGTAACCACTTGATTCGATATCGTCAAAGTGGTCTTTCACTGCACTGAGCGGCAAGTTTTCATACACGTACTGCCGCATCATGTAGGTTGGCTGAATATCGAGCGTGACCTTTGTGATTACACCCAGCGCACCTAGCCCAACGACAGCTCCCAGAAACGCTTCGCCGTCTTGTCGGCGGGATAGCTTAACCACCTCGCCGTCCGCCGTGACGATTTCAAGTGCTGAGACCGCCGTGGCGAGATTGCCATTCTTTTCGCCCGAACCATGTGTTGCAGTGCTGACCGCTCCGGCTATCGAAATGTGAGGCAACGAGGCAAGATTGTGCAGCGCAAAGCCTTTGCTATGGAGGAGCGGGCAGAGTTGACCATATGTCATGCCTGCAACAACCGTCACGGTGCGCCCTTCCGGCTCCACGGCAACCAGTTCGTCCATCGGCTTCAAGGACAAAAAATTATCTGTGCTATCTGCTATGTCGTTGAAGCAGTGGCGCGTTCCCAATACCTTTAGTTTGTTCTGTTTCTTAACGTAACTACGCACCTGTTCAAGCGAGCTTGCGGAGTACAAGCGGTCTGTACTGTATTCGAGATTGCCCGCCCAATTCTTCAGTTTGTCCTTGGCTGCCCAGGTCAAGAAAGGTGAAATAGCAGGGCTTGCTATCAGCGCCGAGAAGAGCTTTATAAAAGCTCTCTTATTCATAGCTTTAGCCCAAGCGGTGTCGACATTTGCAATCGGAATTCGCTATTCCTTACCATCGAGAGCGCGGCAATTGTACACCTATTTCTTATCTTTCTAGTGCCGATCCGGTTGGTCGAGCTTGAATGGCCTACGCGGACGACGCTGAAGAACTGTTTCTGCCAGACTTCTGCGTCGAATTCTGCTCTTTGGGACAAAGAACAGGGGGCCAGCGGTGCTGCTCTATTGAGGAAAAGCTGTGTAAAGTAAGACGTCTTGAGGGTCGGCGTTCTATGCCGTGCGTTCACTCGCTCCAAGGACTGAGATGGAATAAATGAGGCTTCGGCTGCGCAATCAATTCCCTTTCTTTGTGGCGATGGTCGTCTCGTTAGCTTTTCCGGCAAAGGCCCAGCGCGGCACAAGCGAACAGGCGAACAAGAGTCACCCTAAGTTCACCGATGTGACTTCCGCGCTCGGATTGAATTTTCGGAACATGGCCTCGCACACTTCGAAAAAATACTTGATTGAAACAATGGGACCGGGCGTTGCTCTGTTTGATTACGACAACGACGGGCGCCTGGATATTTTTGTGGTCAACGGAGCGCCGCTCACTGACCCGACGCCCAAGGGAGCTATCCCGCAGAAGACGGGTCCCAAGTACTGGGATCGTCTTTATCACCAGAAGCAAGACGGCACGTTTGAAGACGTTACCGAAAAGGCCGGCCTCCAGGGAGTCGGATACGGAATGGGAGTTGCGGTCGGGGACTACGATAATGACGGCTACGAAGACCTATATGTGACGGCATACGGGGGCAACAAGCTCTATCACAACAATGGTGATGGCACATTCACGGACGTGACGGAGAACGCCGGGGTCGGAGGAAACGGCTGGTCCACCAGCGCAGCCTGGGTGGACTTGGACAATGACGGCCGGCTGGATCTGATCGTTCTTCGATACCTGCAGTGGGACTTCGACGACGTCTGGTGCGGTCAACACAAGGAGGGTTATCGAGAATATTGCCATCCGGATATTTTCAAGCCCATTGCTCCTCTGGTTTATCACAACGACGGCAACGGTCACTTTACTGAGATTTCGGAAAAGATCGGCCTGGCTAAACCGGGCAAGGGCTTGGGTATAGCCCTTGCCGATTACGACCGAGACGGACGCATTGATATCTTTGTTGCGAACGACTCGATGCCTGAATTCCTCTACCATAACAAAGGGAATGGAACGTTCGAGGAGGTCGCGCTCGTGTCCGGTGTTGCCGTCGATGGCGAGGGACATACGTACGCTGGCATGGGCGTGGACTTTGCGGATTATAACAATGACGGTCTCCCGGATCTCGTGGTTACGGACCTTGCCAGCCAGATGTATGCGCTATATCGGAACAATGGCGACGGCACGTTCACGTACGAGAGCTATTCGTCAGGTCTTGGCCGCATGACCATGACGCATTCGGGCTGGGGCGTACGGTTTCTAGACTATGACAACGACGGATGGAAGGATCTACTCGTCTCGCAAGGGCATGATTTGGACACGATCGAACTGACGTTTCCAAACCTCCGCTACCGCGAACCCATGTTGCTGGCACGGAACACGGGCCACGGCTTTGAAGACGTCTCGACGGAGGCGGGTAGCGTTTTTCGAGAAGCCTGGGTGGGGCGTGGCATTGCGATTGGAGACATTGACAATGATGGTCGTATGGACGCAGTCGTGACGACGAATGACGGACCTCTTTATGTGCTGCGCAATGAGACTCCGGCGACAAACCATTGGCTGACATTGAAACTTGTTGGGCACACGAGCAACCGCGATGCGATTGGAGCGGAAGTCAGAATTGTGACCATGAATGGTTTCCAAACCGGAACCGTGACTACTGCAAGTAGCTATCTCTCCGCCAGCGACAAACGCCTGCATTTTGGCCTAGGCGAAGAAACTTCGATCCAAACGATCGAGATTCACTGGCCCAGCGGAATCCGGCAGATTCTCAAGAATGTGCGTGCCAATCAGGTCGTCCAAGTGGACGAACCTTTGGAGATCGCGCCGAGCAAGACACAAAGAACGCCACACCGATGATGCGCTCTCACCGTGAAGCCTTCCTAAGCGTCCTAGTCTGCTGAAGGCATTTTCCATTGGGGCGGCAGGAAGTCACCTAACAGATCGCCTGCCGCGGGGGGCGGTGTATCGGAAGGCGCATTGGCGTGCTCTGTCGCGCTTTTTGTGTCGCCAGCTCGACGAAAAGCCTGGCTGAGCAAACGCCGCGCCTGTATGTCGCCGGGACTCAGATGAAGTGTCTCTTGCAGTTCGGCAATAGCATCGTTCATTTGACCTAGGGCCAGCTGGGTTTTTCCAATGCCCAGGTGCGCCTCAGCGCTTTTTGGGTTCAAGCGCACGGCTTCCCGAAAGGCTGCCAAAGCGTCCGATCGTTTCCCGGCGCGGTCGAGAGACAGACCGAGAAAGTAACTGAGGAGAAAGTTTGCGCCTATCTTTTTCTGTCCAGCCGCAAGCTCCGAGGCCGCTTCGTCTGCCCGCCCCTGGCGCAGCAGGACTTGCGCTAGTCCTATGTAACTGGTTGGCAGAGGGTCACCGGCAACGACAAGAGCGCGAAAAATATCTTCCGCCGCAGCATAGCGCCCGGCGGCGAGCTGCCCTGCTCCCAGCCGAAGGCGCAGAGCATAGGACTCCGGATTGGATGCGATTCCTTCCTGCGTGGCCGAGATGGCATCGGCAAAGCGGCTCAATTCCATCAACTCGCGTGTCAAATTCAGCCACACTTCCTCCTCGCTTGGAGCCAGCTTGGCCGCTTGGCGCAGAGCCTCAACCGCGAGGTCGGCACGGCCAAGCCGCGCCTCCGCAATGCCAATTAGCGACCACGCGGAGGCCAGTTCACCTGCTTTCGAGTCTTTTGATGGCACGAGACCGATATATAAATGAGCTTGTTGCGCAGCCTGCTCGTAGCTCCCAGACAAAAGATAAGTCAGGGCGAGATCAAATTGCGCCCAAGAGGCGAGGCCAGCGTGCTGGCGGTCGCTCGCTTTTCGAAGAAGTTCGACCGCCTTATCATTTTCATGGACCGCCAGAAAAAGCGACGCCACATGAGCGGACTGGGCATCACCGAGGGGAAACGTTTCGAGTTGCCGGAGCGCTTTACGGGCCTCTTCTTGTTTTCCAAGAGCGACGTGTCCCGTCGCAATTTGGATCAAGAAGTCCGGCTCGGAAGGCCACGGAACACCAGATAATTCCAATTCTCGAAAGGCCTCGGAGTACAGCCCGGCATCGAGTTGTACTCGGCCGAGATAATAGTGGGCGAATGAGTCGTTCGAAGAAAGCTTCAGCGCCTGTTCCAGGACCTCTTTCGCGCGTGCGAGTCGATGTTGCGTCCATTCCAGGAAACCCAAGTTTCGATAAGCATCCTCCGTTTGAGGATCGAGACGAATGGCTTCCTCATACTCACCGGCTGCTTCTGTCGTTTGCCCAAGGCGCACTAGGACAATCCCTCGGAAGTTGCGGATCCGCGCATCCCTGGGATGCTCATGCTCGGCTTTGGTCAGCGCCTCGAGCGCGTCCTCAAGGCGATTCTCTCTGAGGGCGATCAGACCATTTTGAAACGTCTCATCTTGGCCAGCCGAGTGTTCCATCGAGGATTGCTGAGACAAAACGACAAGGTGGCAATCGGAAACAGAAGAAAAACACAAGCCAACACTGATGAGGAAGCAGGCCACCACACAGATGAAGCGCGGGAGAAAGCTCATATCAGAGTTCTGCAGTTCCGAAGACGGGCAGACGAACCCAGTATTTTGCCTTGCCTCTTTTCAGTCTGACGCAAGAGTCTCGTAACCACACAGAGTGAGCTAGTCGCCAGCGATATCTGCGCCAACCTCGCTTTGATGACAGCCATGGCCTCAGGGATCCTGCATCGACTTCTCGACGGCGGTCAAACGCTCGGTCTGTTTTTCCAGGGTACTGTGCGATGTGCGGTTCAGGGCCGTCGAGAGTTCAAACTCGCGAGCGGCCTTTTCCTTCTCTCCCAGGGCCTGATACGCTCGGGCGAGCTTGTAATGGACCGAACCATCATGATCCCCAGCAACAGCCATCTTGAATTCGGCTGCCGCTTTCTCGTAATGGCGCAACTCAGAATATGCCGTGCCCAGGTCTCGATGTATGTCCGGATTGCTGGGGTCTCCTGCGAGTGCTTGGGTTAAGTAAGGAAGGGCCCGTTCCGGCTGGTGTTCCAGAAGGTAGGTATCCCCGAGCTCGTTGAGCGCTCCGGGATGCCGCGGGTCCAGTCTCAACTCGGCTTCAAATTCTTCGCGTGCTTCTTTGACTTTGAGGTCTTTCCAAAGCAGATGGCCCAGACTGTAATGCAAGTTTGGCAGGGAAGGTCTTATCGCGATCGCCGCACGGTACTCTTCCATGGCTTTCCTGTCATCGCCGTTTGTGGACGCTAGATCACCCATGAGCTGGTGCATACGATACGAATTAGGGTCCAATTCAGAAAGCCCCAGATACGCCTGCGTGGCCAACTTTTCGTAACAACGCGCCCGCCAATAGGAGGCTTCGGGGGAGTGCTGCTCGGCAAGCGTCAGTTTGGAAAGTACTTCGAGCGACGCTTCATAATCTCCCGCTTCAAACAGGGCCCCTGCAATAGAGGTGCGAAATCCGGGCGGCGATTTGGGCGAGAGTACGCGACTCGCACAACGCCTCACAATGGCGAGTTGCCCGTTTTTGAGCGACTGGCGGACCTCTTCTTGAGAGCAAACCACAGTGGAGCGTGTCGTCAAATCGGATGGAGTCGCTTTTGCCTCTTCCGCACCGGTCGCAGCAGGATTACCGCTCTGGGCGGCAAGAAATGCCAGGGCAAAGTGCGCGGCCGGAGTGTTGCGTCGTTCCAGCTCCGGGGCGAGTTGCTCGATTCTCTCTCGTAAGCTTTCGGGAAGCTGTTCGAAAGCAGCATCCCCGAGCCCACGTTCGCGGATGCCTAGGATCCTTTCGGCCTCTAACGTGTCGGTATCCACGGCTCGCGCCCAGTCCGCGAGAGCTCCATCCACATCCCCCAGGATGAATTCTGTTTCTCCGCGACGGACAATCGCTCGCAAACTGCCGGGGACCACACGTAATTCTTGTTCAAACTCCATGGCTGCGCGCTTCACTCTTCCTGCCCGCAACAGCACTTCACCCATTTCCACATGCATTCCCGGAGTCCCGGGCGAAACCGCCAAAGCATTCTGAAAACGAATCACCGCCATGGACCAAGCACCGCTCGCGGCGTAGCTCTCGGCCAGCAGTTGCTCGGTACGGGCAGAAACCGGCGCCGCTTTTTTCAGCAGGTTGACTTCTTCTTTGCCCAGCCTTTCATACGCGTGACCCAGAAGGTAGAGCAAATCCACGTTTCGTGGCTGCAGGCTCAGGGCCTTTTCGAGAGTGGCCGCCTCGGTATGAAAATCACCTGACATTTCCTGGGCCGTGGCGAGCCACGACCAGATATCTGGTTGCTGGGGTTCCTGCCGCGCCGCAGCCTTCAAATAAGGGATTGCCTTGGTTCCCTCGCCCGCCTTGCAGTGGTCCACTCCGAGGAAAAAATTTGCGCCCGTCAGCGTGCGCTTAAGCTGGAGTGCGCGGCGGAATTCCGCCATGGCTTCCGGAATATGGTCTTGAAGCTGATAGACAAGCCCCAGGTTCATGTGAGCCTCGGCGAAATTGGGCTCCATGGCCAGAACGCCCAGGTATTCACGTTCCGCCGTGACGTAGTCGCCGATTTTCTGAGCCTGTTGAGCAGCCGTAAAGTGAGCTTCTACCTGGGAAGGCCCGCCACCGTCAGGGGAGCGCGTTTGTTCCGCGATTAGCCGCGAAGCGGCAGTCCACAAGATGCACATCGACAGCAAACCCAGCCGACAAGCCGCGCGACTCTCGATCGGATGGAACCAAACGCTCATGTAAGTGACCTGACAGGGAGATAATTTTCTTGATCCATATCAGTTCTGAGGGCCGCGCCCGAGAGCCTTATCCTTTTCCAGCTTCGAAAGCCGTTCAAATTCCGCGAACTCTTTCGAGCTTGCTTGTGGGTTGCGAAGTTCCCTATAAACCTGGGCCAGCAAGTAGTGTGGCTGCGCGGCAGTCGGGTCCGCTTGGATCGCAGTCAGGAATTCAGTCTTTGCTTTTTCGGGTTCGTTCTCGCCCCGATAGCATTTCCCGAGCAGCACGTGTAACTGAGGCATGTTGGGCTGTCCCCTCCCGGCTACCCTCAGGTATTCATGTGCTTCGGTAAAGCGCTGGTCGTGAACCGCGATGTCGCCAAGGTACAAGTTGGTCAGCGCGTCGTTTGGGTTTTCCTTCAGAGCATCCATAAATTCTTTCTTGGCGGCATCCAGCTGATGCTGGACCCAATACGCTACCCCAATTGCATAATGAATTCCCGTGGCGTCGGGACGTTTCCCGAGTGCCGCCTGGTACTCTTTGATAGCTTCCGGGTTCCGTTCTTCATCCGCGTAAACCTCTCCCATGAGAGCGTGCAGCTGGAAAGAGTCCTGGTCCAGCACCTTTAGACTCTCGATCGCCTGAAGAGAAGCGTTCTTGTAAATGCGGGCAAGCTGGTAAAGCGCATCCGCATCCTTCGGATTTTCAGCTACTGCGCGGTTCAGTTGCGAGATGGCTTCCTCGATCCGGCCAGCAGCCTGGAGCGCCAGCGCGAGGTAGTACCGGCACCGGCGGTGTGGTTTCGGAGTTCCGAGTTCCAGCTCAAAGCTTCGGATCGCCTGGTCGAAGTCATTCTTGCCGAAATAGGACACTCCTAAAAAGAAATTCACTTCGGGATATTGCGCTTCGTGGGCGAGTAACTTCTTGAAACTCTCAATCGACTCTCCGAACTTCAGCTCGGTTTGTTGCAGTATGCCAAGGCGCTTGAGGGTTTCAAGATTGCCTGGGGCAAGCGCGAGCGCCTGAAAGTAGACACGTTCCGCCGCTTGGTAGTCTCCTGTTTTCTCAGCCGCACGCGCTTGTTCGAGGAGGGTTGCTACGTCGCTCTGTGCGCGCACGACTGGCGCTGCAGGCAGGACGCTGGCAATCAAGCAGCCAATAGCAGCCCTCAAGCTGTTAGGCAGACTGAGGCTCAAACCGCATGGCAAGTAACGAAAAGATAGGGACATCTTGAGTTTGCCCGACGGACCGCTTCACGTGGCGGTCCTCAGAACCAATAAAATACAAGAGAAATTATAGCAATCTGCTCGAGGCGACGCCTGGAAAACAAACATCAGTAATTGCGGAACGCCCTTGCTGGAGATGCATGCTGTTGCAGGGCTCATGACATTGAGACAGGAGTGGGAGTCGGGGTTGCTATTCAATGTGACGGACTGCGACGAGAGTCGTTGAATTTGGGGCCCCGGCGACTGTCCGGGAGCGAATCAAGGCCTCGAACCAAATATTCTCCAAGGAGTTTTCGCTCGAACTTGCGATCCCAAGCGCGGCTTTCAACTGTCGCCGGTTTTCCGGATCGGCCAGAAATCGTCCTGCGGCTTCCGTTCCCTCTTGTTGAAGTCCTTGCATGACGAGCACGCTTCCGTCGTGTGTCACATTCGGAAGAAGCGCAATCGTGGCGTAATCTTCTCCCATCGATCCTGTCCATCTCAAGCCTTCGTATCGGTCTTTTTCACCGGGTACCTGATTGGTGTTGACAAATGCCTTAGCGCTGTTGCCGACGATGGCCTCGCTCTCGCGGAAATTTAGCTTGTTCTGGAAGAGCGACACCCAGGGGTTCGATCCAGGGCTTCCAATAAGAACGTAGTTTTCGTGATCTAAGTCACGCATAGCCAAATCTCTTGGGTAGCGGACCGATGCCTTCTTTTGAAATGGCCCACCCATCTCAAGTAATGTGGCCACATCTGCGACGTCGGCAAACGAGGTAAGCATTGAGTTTGTCATGTACTCATTTAGGCGGAAGTCGGCTCCACCCGGCTTAACTTTCGAAGATGATTGCAGAAAGTCCCTATGAAGATACTGTTCGAGGGAACCTGGCTGGCTGGTGAGTATTCGGAACATGCCGTAATTACTGTCTGCCACGACAATTAAAGTTTGATGCCGGGAATCAAAAACTTGGGAAAATGGCCAGGGCGGATTGGTGGCGCTTTCTGCCAACCCGGGCGTCCCGTGCCGGGCAGAGCGATATACCAAGACAGTGCATACTATTGTTAATGCGCCGCAAAGTGCCCACGCCAGAATCGCATTGCTTCCCCAGGACAGCGCCGGACTAACGCCAAGTGCAGCTTCCGCGAGAGAGCTGGCGGCCTTCGCGGCCGGCTTGAATATTGGCGTGTAGCTCCCCTTCGGGATGCTCAAGATAAGCGGTTCATTTCGTCCGTCTTCATCGAAGTATTCGTGAAGTTTGAGTCGAAGCTGACGGGCGTGGACGCGAACAGAGCTGTCTTCGAGGGAACTGTAACCAGAGGGTTTGTGAAACAGCTTGCTGCCGATCTGCTGTTCCGTTAATTCGTGGGTATGCCCATGAATGGTCCGTTCCGTGACATGCTCCAACAGCTCACGCAGGCGAGTACTCTTCTGAAAGGGCGGGCTGGACACAATTCTTTGGACGAGCTGCCATCGCTCATCGGCAAGAATATCGTCGGCTGCTTTTGGACTTGTGGCCAACATTGCGGCTGGAGGACTGCACTATCCAGAATTCAATAGACGGAACCTATTTTTAGCTCACAGATTGTCTAAGTCAAGCATCCAGGCCCGGCAACCTAAGGAGGGTTGGCGACTATCAGCCCCAAGTCACGAGGTTACACGACCCGTGAATCACAATGATTTCACAAGCTAGCTCCTTTACTTGCAGTCGCCAGAGGGCGTAGATTGCCGTCAGAATCGTTTGGGTATGGTTTAAATTGCATTATTGGGCTCCCTAAGTGTCACGGTCACGTTGACAGCCATCGCTATTCTAGTGGTAACGCGTGCCTTTGAAGGGAGCTTCTGCGATGCGAATTCTAGTCATCCCTAACGAGCACATTCAATTGCAAGCGAGGCACTAAGATGCCTCGTGCTTAATAGGGGTCGACAGACTACAGATCGCGCGCTCTGAATTTTAGTAGAGCTCTCCATCTGTGACGCCGACTTCAAAATCTTACCTGATTCCAAAAGGTAAGACCGGGGGAGGACTTCGGTGAAATGTCTTCTATGTCTCCTGGGTTGTCTAGCGTGTTGCCTCATCGCTGCTCCTGTGTGGGGGCAGACGAACTCGGGCAGTATCCAGGGAACGATAACCGATCCTAGCGGGGCCGCGCTCGCGGGAGCTAACGTTACCGTGCGAAACTTGGATACGGGCCTGGCCATCTCGACGGTGAGTACAGACGCCGGCCTCTACTCCGTGCCAAACCTTCCGCCGGGGCGTTACTCGGTAAGTGTGGAAGCACCCAGCCTGAAGAAATACACGCAGGAAGGCGTCACGGTACCAACCGGCACCGCTGTCTCGCTGGACATCCAGATGCAGCTTGGCGGAGTCACCGAGAACATTACGGTTAGTGCTGACGCGAGCCAATTGGATACTGCAACTTCAGATATAGGCGCGACAGTGGAGAGGAGCCTGGTAGCGAATTTGCCGCTGGAAGTCTCCGGTACTATCCGCAACCCCGTGCAGTTCATCACCCTGGTCCCAGGCTTCGTGGGAGATGTGGGAAACAATCCTGGCAGCAACTCGACTGACGACTTCAAGGTCAATGGCGGGCAGGAGGGCGGAACAGATGTCCTTGTCGACGGCGTGTCGATCTCCTTAGTTTCGCCGAACACGCAATGGAACAAGGGTGTTTCGACCGATGCGGTCCAGGAGTTTAAGGTCCTTCAGAGTAATTTCTCTCCCGAGTATGGCGAATCCGGCGACGGCATCGTGAGCCTCACTGTGAAGTCCGGCACCAACCAATTCCACGGCTCAGCTTACGATTACCTCCGCAACCGCGTACTGGACGCCAACAGCTGGAAAAACAACACGGCCGGCCAAAAAAAGGCTATTAATACTCAGAATGACTTCGGTTTTACTGCAGGTGGCCCCATCTATTTCCCGCATCTTTATCACGGCAAGGACAAAACGTTTTTTTTCTTCGCCTACGAGGGCTTCCGTTTTAGGACGGGGAGTAACCAACTCCGCGATTTGCCGAACGAGAACTTCCGGAAAGGCGACTTTTCGGCCTTGTGTCAAACTGGATTTGCTGGCGGCACCTGTAACGATCGAACTCCCAATCCCGCAAATCCGCCGCCGCCAAATGCCCCTTGCGTTTCTGGGGATATCCGTGCCCAGTGTCTAGTTACCCACCAGCTTTATGACCCTACGAGTGGCACGGCGATTCCCGGGGATGTTTTAACTAACGATTCAAATTTCAAGCCGAGCGCGGTGATGACGAAAGTATTTGCGCTGCTTCCGCCGACTACCGGCGGACTCACCCAGAATGTGACCGATCACAGCCTCTCTAGCACCACCGCGAATCTATTCGATGCCAAGATCGATCACGCTTTTTCCGATAAACATAGGATTTCTGGCGGCTTTGACTACGACAACACAAGGACAGGCGGCACTTCCAGCCTGTCACCGATCTTCGGGTCTAGCACGCCCCAGAACACAAGGTACGCACGGTTCAGCGACAACTATATCTTCAGTCCAAGAGTGGTCAATCAATTCTTGTTTGGATTTAGCCGGCGTTACCGTGCAGAGGGCTCGAACAGTATTGGCCAAGGGTTTCCAGCAAAAATCGGACTAACGGGGGTAAACAACACCACCTTCCCCTGCTTCAAATTTTTTGGCGGTTCATACCGGGAAGTGCTTAACAACTGTGGTGACTCCGAGTTTGCGGACAACGTTTACCAGATAAACGATTCTGTAAGCTGGGTCAAAGGAAAGCACAACTTGAAGTTCGGCGGCGGAGTCCGAATGCTGCAATTCAACGTGCGGCGGCTGACACAGTCCTCCGGGGAATTTGATTTTGATACCGCTCAAACCAGCAACGGCGGGGTCGGGAACGGAGACGCGGTGGCCAGCTCGCTGTTTGGCCTTGTGAACACGGAGAGTCTGAACTACGGGGCCTTTCACGGAGTGCGATACAAAGACTTCTATGTCTTTGCTCAGGATTCGTACAAGCTTACGCCTCGCTTAACGCTGAACTACGGGCTACGGTACGATCTCGACATACCGGCTACCGAGGCGTTCAATCGGTTTTCGGCGGTTGACCCAACGCTTCCCAATCCGGGTGTTGGAAATATCCTCGGGGCTTACACCTATTTCGGCACAGGGACGGGGCGGAACGGGCGGAAGCGTCCACAGGACACTTACAAAAAAGCATTCGGCCCGCGCGTTGGCTTTGCGTATAGCATCAACAACAAGACTGTGCTTCGCGGCGGTTATGGCATTTTCTACGAACCGCTCAAGGAAGGATCATTCGCGGACCAGGATGGCCTGGGGTTTTTCAATAGACAGGATCTGACCTCGACGAACGGCTTCCAAATTGATAGTGGTGTGACACGCATTTTCCCCTCATCCGGACCCTTTACGCCCGATGCGCAGAATGGCAGCCCCGGGCAACCGAACGGTGGACTCATCCTGGTGCCGCGAGACAGCGGGCGGCCCGCGGACATCCAGACTTGGAATCTCGACATACAGCGCCAAATCACCGCCAACTTGGTGTTGAGCATCGCCTATGTCGGGTCAAAGGGCACTCACCTGCCGGCCTTGAACATTATTCCCAATCAAATGAATCCTTCATTCCTTTCCCTTGGCAACGAGCTGGGGATGAACGCCACTTGCCTCTCGAATAATGGATGCCCGAAGGCTATCGCCGCCGGCGTCAAGCTGCCTTATCCGACATTTAGTGGAAACATCAATCAGCTTCTGCGACCATTTCCTCAGTACGGTGACTTTAACCAGGAAGATAACTCCTTCACGCCAGATCGCACCGGCAACTCGACTTATCACGCGATGCAACTGGGGGTGGAGAAACGCTTTGCCACGGGTTTGAGTTTCCTGGTTTCCTACACCGTATCGAAGAACCTCACAGACGCCGACTCGGCGGGTCCCGGAGTGTCCGGCTTCATCGGCACGAACAGCTTTATCGGGCAGAATTCCTTTAATCGCGGAGCCGAAAAGGCGGTTAGCCAACTCGATACTCCGCAAGCGCTGGTGGCTAGTTTCTTCTATGAACTCCCCGTCGGGCACGGCAAACGCTATATGAATCAAGGCGGAGTGGTGGACCGTGTTGCGGGCGGCTGGTATGTTGCGGGAGTGGGGTCCTACAAGTCCGGAACTCCCACGACTGTGTACGGTCCCTGCGGTGGAACGGCCGGCGATGTGTTATTCGCCGGGTGCCACTTCACCGGGATCGCCCGAGTAAACGTCGTTCCCGGAGTAACCCAGACGAATAAGAGTTCGAACTTCAACGCCGCCACAACTCCGTTCTGGAACCCTAATGCGTTCACAGTCCCGGGCGCTTTGACCTTTGGCAACGAACCGCGCTCTCTTTCAGGCGCTCGCACCTTCGGAGGCCGCAACGAGGATTTCACCTTGGGTAAGAAGACGCGTCTCTTCGGTGAAAACGCAGCTATCGACTTCCGGGCAGAGTTTTTCAACATTTTCAATCGCCACATCTACTCCGCGCCTAGTGGATTCTCTACACCTCTTGGGACTCCGTTTACCCCAGTGGGCGGGACCCTCCCTGGTGGAGGAAAATGCGGACCTCTTGCCTGTGGCTTCGGGGCAGTCACCGATTCCAGCGGGCCGCGAACCATACAATTTGGCTTGAAGATCACATATTGATTGTGTAGTGCTCTGCTCAGGTACGCTCTCGGGCAGGGCCCACGTTTCGTCTTGCCCTAAGGTCTCAGCTGGATGGCTCTTCTCAATCGGCGCAGCTTCGTGAAAACGATCTTGGCAACGGCTGCGAGCGGTTCACCCGCGTGCGCCGGCTTCTATGGCGGGGTTTCCTTTCCATCCCCCGTTGACGCAAACTCTCCTTCCTCCACGATTCTAGAAAGTAGCGCGCAGCAACTCCGTCTTTCGCCGGTCGGCACACCTCTGACGTTCCAGAACTTCTTGCTCGTTGAAGACGAATGGAAACCCGCGACACTTCCAGGTGTTCAGCTCGTAACCGGCGCCTCATTCCCGTTGATGACATCTCATGTAGGCCGCGAAGGTCGACGAATCATCTGTGATGGAACAGCTGCTGCGGTGAGCCTGGACGGGAAACGCTTCGAATATGAGTGGACAGCGGAAATCAACGCTCTGGGCACAAGCCATGCCGAGCCCTGGTTCCGGTTTCGAACCACGCTCCATCTTCCGAGGCCGATTCGACTACATCAAGACGGCAGAATAGAACCGCAAATCATCACCTGGCTGAATTCGACTTCCACGCTGATGGAAGGCCAGTCGGGAAGCTGGCGGCGTGTCGCGCTCACCCAGCCGACGAGGAACTCGCTGGGCACTTATGGTAACGACTTGCCTGCGGTTTACCTTCTGGATCAGACCTCTGGCATCGAAACTATGATGTACTTCGACGTGAGCGACATGGGGTGGATGTCGATCGAAAATCTTCCGCGATTTCTGGTCTATCGCTGCTCAACCATCTCACAAATTGGACGTGATGGAACCCAGCGCCTTGGTGTAGGCCTGATCGCGGAACAGGCAACGGGCAACGTCCTTCCGGCAGGCGACGTGCATTTCACCTGGTTTCTGCTTCAGAGACCGCTCACTCGGTTGGTTACTGAGCAAGAAGCCGTGGAGCGCTGGATGCCCGCACTGCTTCCTCTTTTCGAGGAAAGGTTTGCATGGCCTGGCTGCGCCACTACCTGGAAGGAATTCGCAGCGGCGACGGTGGGGGACTTGCAGGAGAAGAGGGCGACTCGGATTGAAGTGAATGGACGCGCCGGTCTACGGGCATACGTCAAGGATAGCTCTCAGATTTGGCAGCAGCCTGCAGACAACTTCGAGCTCATGACCATCGCGGATGTCCTATGGCCATCGCTTCTCTATCTCCGGTTGCATCCATCGCCGGGCTACGAAACTGAGTGCAATGAACTTCTCGCGGTGCTGCCCTCCTTCTACCACGAGGATACTCAGAGCATCAGCAATGACTTCGTGCGCAAACCGAACGAAAGGACTGACTCTTGGTATCCCTTTGAGAATGGGCTCGTGAAATACCCTGCGATAGGGTCTTTGGCGGGGTCCAAGGAAACTACGGATCATTTTCTGGAAGCGTTCCAGACCGCACAGAAAATGGCTCGTCAGTATGACTACCTCTTCCCCATCTACTATCAGGTTTCGACCCTCCTTGCTGAGGGAGCCGGAACGAATTACGCCATAGGCGGCCTCTACGCATGGGCTGCGATTCTTGCTCACCGTTTGACCGCTGAAGAGCACTACCGGGAGGAAGCGCGGCGCGCAATCCATGTTCTGTACACCGTGCCGTCGGATCGCCTGTTCCACGAGCCGCAGGAACTTGCCTACGGCGCATTGGCTGCGGCGGAACTCGGTATGCGCGACCAGGCCAACTATCTGCTCTACCAACAATTGCGTATGTTTTATTGGTATTCCGACCCCAGCCAGAAGTCCCACGACGTGCGTGGTATGGTCCAGGCCGCGGCCTCCATCCTCTATCCGGCGTTCAAGGAGAATGTCGAGGCTGTTCTGCCTTGGACCGGCATCCTGAAACGCGGGATCGTCTTTGAGGGTTTGCTCCGTTTTATGGATCAGCAACGGCGCAACAATTTTTATTTCTTCCAGGATTGCACCGGGAACCGCCAACGCGCCGCTATGGCATTTATTCCCTTCGAGAATCTCGGCACCCTCGAACTTGGCGGCCAAACCGGAAATGTAGGCAAGGAAATCTACGGTGCTGGGGAGTCATTATGGATGTACCTGATGTATGAGGCCCTGGGTCAAGTTAGCGACCGGGAACTCATGCTGGTAAATCTCGATCTGCTTGATGCGTTTGACGCGAAATTGTTTCCCCCTCGCCAGCTCAATTTCATCTTGTATAACCCGACAGCAGAACGGCGCTCCGCCTCCATCTCTATCCCGCCGGCACAGGGGCAAGGCGTTCATCTCAGTCAGGATGGCATATCAATTGGCGGCCCAGTGCAGGTTCCCGGACACGCCTGGGTTCGGCTGCTCGCGGAGTATTGAATCGCAGTTCGTTTGTTCTTGGACGGAAGAAAATCGGGGTTGCAGTCTTGGTGTTGCCCAGCTCCATGGTTGGAAAGGTAATGAAAACAATGCGAAGAGAATTGATTTCCATAGCCAGTCAGGCCAAAAAGTTTACGTTGCCGCTGCTTGTGTTATCTGCTGTCGCAGCGATCGCTGCTCCACCACTTGCGCCGCCTTTCGGAAAGTGGACGCGGCTTTCCCCTGATCCCATCGTGTCTCCGCGGGGTGACGGATTCGAATCCGCGGGAACGTTCAACCCCGCGGTCGTGAAAGAGGACGGGAAGTTTGTGATGCTCTATCGCGCCCAAGACCACAAGGGCACCTCATCGCTTGGCTATGCCACGAGCAATGACGGGATTCACTTCGTTCGTCGGCCGGAACCGGTATTGATTTCGGAAATGCCGTATGAAAAGGGCGGCGGAGTCGAAGACCCCAGGTTGGTCAAAATTGGGAGTACTTTTTATCTGACATATACGGGATATAACAACGTAGATGGAATTGGTGCGGATAAAAAGGATGCGCAACTCTGTCTCGCCACATCCACCGACTTGATCCACTGGCACCGGCAAGGCATTGTCCTTCCTGCCTACAAGGGCAAGTGGAATGTGAAATGGACGAAGTCCGGCGCAATCGTCCCGCAAAAAATCAATAACAAATATTGGATGTACTTCCTCGCGGACGCGCGTGGCCAGGACACGCAAATGGGCCTTGCCTACTCCGAAGACTTGCTCCATTGGACGGAAGCGCTTGATCATCCGGTTCTCTCCAGCCGCCCAGGTTCGTTTGATTCCCAGGTTGTCGAACCAGGCCCTCCGCCGGTCTTGACGTCTGATGGCATTTTCCTGATCTACAACGGCGCCGACGACAAAAACGTTTATTCAACTGGTTGGGTCCTTTTCGACAAGAATGATCCGACCAGGGTGCTCGCGCGCGCTCAGGAGCCCATTTTTTCTCCAGGGCCCGAATGGGAAAAAGTCGGACAGGTACCTAATGTCGTGTTTGTGGAGGGACTTGTACGTGAAGGAGGGCGCTGGCTTTTTTATTATGGTGGCGCGGACAAAAACGTGGGTGTGGCCACCGCCCCGGCGCGCTAGGCAAAATCGTCAGATGTCACTCAATTTCACAGAGCGCGGCAGCGCCCGCAATCCCGGCATCTTCCCCGTATCGAGCGAGTACCAGTGGAATTTCCATCGGCTCCGGATTGAGGCACGCTCCTCGCCAGCGTTCACGAATCTCATTCAAAAAAGGTGCGAGCATCGTCGAAACACCTCCCCCAATCACGATGACGTCGGGTTCCAGAAGGTCGATAATGCTTCCAAGCCAATAAGCCAGCAAATCCAGGGTTTCCCGGATCACTTCTTCGGCAGCCGGGTCTCTCGCAGCATAGGCCCTCGCAACCATCTCGCTGGTCACGGCATCTGCATTTCCGCTGGCCAACTCGCAAAGCAGCGACTTCGGGTATTTAGAGAGTTTCTGACCGGCACGCCGCCCGATGGCCGGTCCTGCTGCCAGGGCTTCAATGCAGCCGCGCTTCCCACAGTTACACGTTGGTCCGTTGCTGTTGATTCCGATGTGCCCACCTTCGGCTGCCGCACCGGTCCTCCCATGATAGATACGCCCGTCAAAAATAATCCCCGTGCCGATGCCGGTTCCAATGCTTGCATAGAAAATATTTCGATAGCCGCGCCCCGCGCCCCACTTTGCTTCCGCCAGAGCTGCCGCGTTGGCATCATTGTCGATTTTCACATTCACGTTGTAGAGCCGGCGCATTTCCTCGGCCAACGGATAGTTATGCCAGATAGCAAGATTCGGGGGGTTAATGATGATGCCTGTGAGAGGATTCAACGGCCCCGGAGCACAGATTCCTATCGCTTCAATTCGCGGGCGTTCTGTAGCAGCGGAAAACAACGCTTGAATCGCCACAGACACCGCGGCGAGGCCATTCGAAGCCTCACCGGCTGTGACCATCGGCGTCCTGCTGCGCACGTGAATTTCTCCGCGAGCATCTACCAAACCTGCGGCAACCTTCGTTCCTCCGATATCTATTCCGATGACAAGCTTGGTCGTCGGTTCCATTTTTCTAGGATCCCTCTTTGCAGTAGCGACCGGATGCGTCAATCGTTCCGAAGTCTTAGAGCACGTGAATTATATATGTCCCCCAAGAAGAATGCTTCTTCGCCTAGGCGGATTGGCCTAGTTTGGCAGCAGTCGATCGCATCCTTGCGCTATACGTTTGATCTTTTTGCATCAATTCTTCCGCATTTTCTCGCACCGCAGCTCCGCCTATTGCGTTGCGAATATGACTACTGGGGGAATCACGCTGGCTTATAGAAAGGCGATATGAAACTTAACTGGTATCTCTTGAAGAGCACTGTGGTCGCAGCCCTCGGGGGACTACTCTTCGGATTTGACACTGCCGTCATCGCTGGCACCACGCATGCGCTCACGGACACCTTCAGACTCTCTCCGGCCGCATTGGGCCTGACAGTGTCTGTTGCGCTGTGGGGGACGATCCTCGGATCCATGTTTGCCGGGATTCCCGGAGATAAAATTGGCCGCCGTGACAGTCTCCGCGTCATGGCTGTCCTGTATGTCATTTCTTCTCTTGGTTGTGCCCTTGCATGGAACTGGTTTGCTCTCGTGCTTTTCCGGTTCATCGGGGGGCTCGGCATCGGTGGTTCCTCCGTTCTTGGCCCGATGTATATAGCTGAGGTTGCGCCCGCCAAGTGGCGGGGCCGCCTCGTGGGTTTGTTTCAATTCAACATTGTCTTTGGAATTCTGCTCGCCTATTTCTCGAACTACATCGTAGGAACGATGCAGCTTGGCGCCACCGAATGGCGGTGGAAACTTGGTGTTCCTGCGGTACCCGCCGTCCTGTTTCTTCTGCTTCTCTTCGGCATCCCTCGTAGCCCCCGGTGGCTGGTCAAAAAGCAAAGAGTAGCCGAGGCGGGTGACGTACTTCGCATGACTGGCGAAGAAAATTACGAACAGGAACTCCAAGATATCATTGTGTCTATCGATGCGGAGCATGTCGCCAACGATCCGCTCTTCTCCTGGAAATACCGGCTCCCAATTTTCTTGGCGGTCTCGATCGGGATGTTTAACCAACTTTCTGGCATCAACGCCATCCTGTATTACCTCAACGACATCTTCGCGTACGCTGGTTTCAATAGGGTTTCTTCAGATCTTCAGGCCGTGGCGATCGGCGCCACGAACCTGGTATTCACTATGCTCGCCATGTCGGCCATTGATCGAATCGGCCGCAAGACACTACTTCTGATCGGCTCTGTGGGTACCGCAGCATGTCTCGGCGGAGTTGCGGCAATATTCCTTTCGGGGCGGCACCAAAATTTCCTGGTCTGGCTGCTGATAGGTTACATCGCTTTTTTTGCGTTTTCGCAAGGCGCCGTAATCTGGGTCTTCCTCAGTGAAGTCTTCCCAAATCGAGTGCGGGCCAAAGGGCAGAGTCTTGGAAGTTTCTCGCACTGGTTTATGAATGCGCTCATATCCGGAATCTTTCCCTTGTTAGCCTCGTCTTCCGGCGGGTATCCCTTCGTGTTCTTTGCTGTGATGATGGGGCTTCAGTTTCTGGTTGTTCTCTTCTTTTATCCGGAGACCAAAGGAATTTCTCTTGAGGAGATGCAGAGAAAGCTAGGCATCGCCTGAAAGCGTCTCGCGCCGCCTCTACCGGCAAATCGTTGGGGTCCAATTGAACCCATGGAGTGAACCCTTGAACTGACACACAAAAATGGGGCACAGTTTCCGGGAAAGGAACCACAGTGAAGAGAAAGCGATACTCCCGGAAATTTCAGCGAATGGCTGTCGAACGCATGGAGACTTGTGAAGATGTCGGTGA
>WNGL01006989.1_pt1 | contig 20691 bp, 16 predicted proteins | sample 5400591 | NCBI WGS metagenome assembly WNGL01 (sample SAMN13153377, study PRJNA577476) | soil metagenome | isolation source: 80 cm soil or saprolite under Garry oak tree replicate 1 | place: USA:California | collected 2016-06-15 | reverse complement strand
AGAAGTTGAGCAACGCATCGATGAGCTGACCCATGCGCTGGGCGCTGTCGCGGATCACCCCCAGCAGACGCTGACCGTCGGCGTTGAGGATCGACCCATGGTCCTCGTGCAACGCCCGCGCAAATCCGTCGATGGCGCGCAACGGCGCGCGGAGATCGTGCGAGACGGAATAGCTGAACTTCTCGAGCTCGGCGTTGGAGCGGGCGAGCTCTTGCTCGACGCGCCTCCGCTCCGTCACATCCCGCACGATGGCCAGTACGCCCACGATCTGTCCGCTGTCGCCGACGAGTGGTGAGTACCGCGCCTCGAAGACGGAGTGGGCTGCGGGCTCGCGCGAGCTGTAGCGGCCTCCTTCCGCCGTGACCGTCCGGCCTTCGAAGGCCGCCGCGAAGTGCTTGTCCTCGCCGGTGTCCTTGAAGAACGGGAACACCTCGAGCGCCGGCCGCCCTAACACTTCCTCAGCGCGCAGGCCGCTGATCCGTGCCATGCCGTCGCTCCACAGGGTGCAGCGGGATTCCCGGTCGAACGCCAGGATTCCGTCCGTGCTCGAGTTGATCAGCTGCTCGATGAAACCCTTCTGACGACGAATCTCCGCGTCGGCCCGCCGGCCCTCGGTCAGGTCCCGGGTCACTTTGGCGAAGCCGACTAGGACGCCCTGCGCGTCCCGAATCGGCGTGATCACGACGTTGGCCCAGAAGCGGGAGCCGTCTTTGCGCACGCGCCACCCTTCGTCTTCCAGCTGCCCGTCCCGAACCGCCCGCTCGAGCTCCCACTCCGGCTTCCCCTGTGCCACGTCCTCAGGGGGATAGAATTGGGAGTAGTGCCGGCCGAGTATCTCGTCGGCGCGGTACCCCTTGATCCGCTCGGCCCCCGCGTTCCAACTGATGACCCGTCCCTCGCGATCGAGCATGAGGATGGCGTGATCCTTCACACTCTCCACCATCAGGCGGAGCCGCTCTTCGGTCTGCCGCATCGCCCCTTCCACGCGACGCCGCTCAGTCAGGTCGCGGGTCAGCTTGGCAAAGCCCAGGAGCGCTCCGTCGGGGTTCCGCAGCGGAGTGACGACGACGTTCGCCCAGAAGCGGGAGCCGTCCTTGCGCACCCGCCACCCTTCGTCCTCCCATCGCCCCTCCACCGCGGCTAGCTGCAGCCCCCGCTCTGGTTTGCCCGCCTGCGCGTCCTGCGGCGGATAAAGACGGGAAATGTGCTGTCCCAGAATCTCCTGGGGCGAGTACCCCGTGATGCGCTCGGCCCCGGCGTTCCAGCTCACCACTCGCCCTGCGGGATCGAGCATGAACAGCGCATAGTCACTCGCGCCGTCCACCAGCAGCCGAAACCGCTCTTCCGTCTCTCGCAAGGCCTGTTCCGCCCGGTGGCGCCCGGTCAGGTCGCGCGTGACTTTCGCGAAGCCGAGCAGCGCGCCGTCGGCGCTCCGAAAGGCGGTGATGACGACGTTCGCCCAGAAGCGGGAGCCATCCTTGCGCACCCGCCAGCCCTCGTCCTCGCACCGCCCCTCCGCCGCGGCCACCTGGAGCTCGCGTTCGGGTTTCCGCGCCTGAACGTCCTCCGGAACGTAGAAGCGCGAAAAATGCTGCCCCACGATCTCCTCCGCCGAGTACCCCTTGATCCGCTGGGCCCCGACGTTCCAGGTCGCCACGCGCCCGGCGACGTCCAGCATGAAGATCGCGTAGTCCCGCACGTTCTCCACCATCAAGCGGAACAGATCCTCGCTCGGGCGGAACGGGGCCACGAGCTCCGGAGTCGCGGAGTGAGGAGTGGTGCGCTTGCGGGGAGTCACACCAGCAAAGGTAGGGTCGGAGAAGGCCGTTGGTCCAGACCGGATGACCCCCTCACAGCCGGCCCACCCGGAGCGACAGCGTCCAGCGGACGGGTCGGACTGCTGCGTCGGCGCCCCACGCGTGAGCGAGCTCGCGCCGAAACGCCTCGAGCGGTGCAGGGCCCACCGCCCGCTCCAGCGCCCACACCGCCGACCACGTCTCCACATACCCGATCAGATCGGCAAGCGCCCAGCTGGCCCGGATCTCGAAGTGGGGCGTGACGATTTCGTCGAAGGGAAACGGCAGGGAGCGGTAGCCGTCCTCGACGTGCCGCCGCTCGGGCGGCCAGTACGAGCCCAACACTTCTACGTAAAAGCGATCGACGAGGCGATCGATCGCGTGATCGACGCGCACCAGTCCGTAGGTCACGAGGGCCACGACCGAACCCGGTCGCCCCACGCGCCTCACCTCGGCGTAGTAAGCGGGGAGATCAAACCAGTGCGCGGCTTGCGCGGCCACGGCGAGGTCTGCGATCCCCTGGGGCAGCCCGCACGCTTCCGCGGGCGCGCACCGGTACGCGACGTTCGCCTGTGGCGCGGCGTGAGCGATCTGCTCGGGGCTTGCGTCCGTAGCGATCACGCGCTTGAACCGATCTGCCAGCAGCACCGAGAGCTGGCCCGATCCGCATCCGGCATCCCAGGCGAGCTCGCGCCGCTGAGCCGTCTCGGCAAGGAAATGCACCAGGGTGGCGGGATACGTCGGGCGATGGGCGGCGTAGGCGGCCGCTACATCGGAGAAATGATCCTGAAAGCGGCGCGGCGCGGTCACCACCCCAGCTCCCAGGCGGCGGCCGGCTCGTCGCTATGCCGGGCGGCGTAGAGCACGTCGTTCGTCCAGAGCATGATCTCCCGGTAACCTACCTGTCGGGCGCAAGCGACGCACTCCTCGACGCGCCGCGGCGTGAACGCTCCCGGCTTCCAGGTTATCTTGCGCATCTCGCATGACGGTCCCAACCCCCGTCTGGTCGCGCCCCGACGACGCCGTGCGGCAGGCCCAGCTCGACGCGATGAAGCGGCGGGCCACCGGGCTCTTGGCCCTGGCGGCGGCGGTGTTCGGCGCGGCGACCGCGTTCGAGAGCCGGTACCCGTGGCTCGGCTACGTGCGCGCCACGGCGGAGGCTTCGCTCGTCGGCGGCCTCGCCGACTGGTTCGCCGTCACGGCGTTGTTCCGCCGGCCCCTGGGCCTGCCGATCCCCCACACCGCGATCGTGGCGACCCGCAAGGAGCGGATCGGCCGCATCCTTGGCACCTTTGTGCAGAGCCACTTCCTGTCGCGCGACGTGGTCGCCGCCAAGCTCCAGACGATGCACCTCGCCGAGCGCGCCGCGCGCTGGCTCAGCCAGCCCGAGAACGCCCGCCGGGTGGCCCAGCATGTGGCGAGCGGCGTCGCCAAGACGCTCGAGGCGCTGCCGGACGACGAGATGCGCCGGCTGGTGCACCAGGTGGTCAGCGCCCGCTTGCGCGCGACCCGCGTGGCCCCGGCGCTCGGCAAGACGCTGTCGCTGCTGCTCGTGGCCGATGGGCATCAGGAGCTGTTGAGCGAAGCCGTCCGGCTCGCGGCACAGGCGGTGCACGACAACCGCGATCTGATCCGGGACCAGGTCCGCGCCGAGAGCCCGTGGTGGGTCCCGGGTGTCGTGGACGAGAAGATCTACGAGCGGATCGTCGGGGCGATCGAGCGGTTGCTGCGCCAGATCGCGACCCACCCCGGGCATCCGCTGCGCGCGACGTTCGACGCGGCGCTGCGCGACCTCATCGACCGCCTGGAGCATTCACCCGAGGCCATCGCGCGCACCGAAGCCATGAAGGAAGACTGGCTCGCCGAGCCGGGCGCGGCCGAGTTGTCGGCCCGGTTGTGGGAGACGACGCGCCGTGCCATCGTGACCTACGCCACGCAGGCGAGCGCGGCGGCGCCGCGGCCGCTCGAGCAGGGGATCAGCGCGTTCGGCGCCGCCGTGGCGGCCAACAGCGCGTTGCTCGAGGAAATCGACGCACTGGCGATCGATCTGACGGTATCCGTCGTCGCGCAGTACCGACAGGAGATCGGGGACTTCATCGCCCAGACGGTGGCCGGCTGGGACCCGGAGGCGACCTCCCGGCGGTTCGAGCTGGCGGTCGGCCGTGACTTGCAGTTCGTCCGCATCAACGGGACGTTGGTGGGCGGCCTGGTTGGCCTGGCGATCTATACGCTGTACCACCTCTGGCACTGAGGATCCCATGAGTCGCTGCACCGTGGTGACCCTGCTCGTTACCGCCGCCCGCCTGGCGGCGCAGGATACGCCGCTCAACGCGTTCCGCGCCAACATCGCGGCGATCCACGCGCGTGACCGGGCGGCATATCTCGCGCGCTACCTCCACACCCCGGCGCTCGCGCGTGTGGGGCCCGACGGACTGCGACAGGGCTATGACGACTTCGTACGCGGCACGGGCGCCGGGTGGCCGGACACGCTGGTCGCGACGCACCTGCGCATCGTCCCTGTGTCGCCCGACGTCGCCTACGGCGTGTACCGCTACCGCGTGGTGGATTCGAGCGGGAGCGCCCGAGGCGTGAGCGAGCGCGTCTTCGTGCGCACGCCCGCCGGCTGGAGGGTGGCCGTCACGACGGCGTTCCCCACGGCGACCGTGCCACCCCCCGCGATGGCGCTCGTCGGCGCTACGCTCGTGGACGGCACCGGCGCTGCTCCGCTCGCCAACGCCGTGGTCGTGATGCGGGGCGGCCGGATCGCCTGCGCGGGATCGCGCGCCGCCTGTCCCGTGCCGGCCGACGCCGACAGCGTGAGCGCCGCCGGGAAGTGGATCATCCCGGGACTGATCGACGCCCACGTGCACTTCTCCCAGACCGGCTGGGTGGACGGGCGACCCGATGCCCTGGACCTGCGGGACCGCTACCCCTACGAGCAAGTCGAGGCGGAGCGGCACGCAACGCCGGAGCGCTTCTACCGCTCCTACCTCTGCAGCGGCGTCACCGCGGTGTTCGACGTGGGCGGCTACCCGTGGACGCTCGATCTCCAGGAGCGCACCGCCCACAGCACCACCGCTCCGCGCGTCGTGGCCGCGGGTCCGCTCCTCTCGACGATCGACTTCTGGCTCAACCTCCCTGATCAGCGCCAGTTCATTTACATGTCGGATGAGACCGCGGTGCGCGCCGCGGTGCGCGCCCACAAGGCCTGGGGTGCCGCGGCGGTCAAGGTGTGGTACATCATGCCGCCCCAGCCCCCCGACACCGCCCGCGTCTCCGCACTGGTGCACGCCGCGGGGGACGAGGCGCGCAAAGTCGGGCTGCCGCTCATCGTGCACGCCACCGGGTTGTGGGAAGCGAAGGACGCGATGCAGGCCGGGGCGCGGGTGCTGGTGCACTCGGTCTGGTCGGGGCCAGTGGACGCCGAGTTCCTCACGCTCGCGCGCCGCGGGGGAACGATCTACGTGCCGACGCTCACCGTGCCCGACGGCTACCGCCAGGTGGCGGCGCGCCGGTTCGAGCGCGACCTTCAGCCGCTCGCGTGCGTCGACCCGGCCACCCGCGCCAAAGCGCTGGCGACCGACACGGTGGCCCCGGCGCAGCGCCCCAGCGACTCGGCGGTGGCCGAGCGCACCGCCCGAACGGCCCGCACCCTGGCACAGGGGCTGGCGAACCTCAAGCGCGTCTACGACGCCGGGATTCCAGTGGCGCTGGGCACCGACGCCGGCAACCCGCTCACGCTCCATGGCGCATCGGTCTTCGCGGAGCTCGAAGCGATGCAGGCGGCGGGCCTCAGACCGGTGGACGTCCTGTTGGCGGCGACCCGCAACGCGGCGCGTGCGGCCGGGGTCGCCCTCGACAGCGCAGGCACGCTCACCGCGGGCGCCGTCGCGGACCTCGTGGTGCTGGATGCCGATCCGCTCACCGACATCCGTAATGTGCGACGCATCGCCCTGGTCGCCCGGAGCGGTGAGATCTACACGCGGCGCGAGCTGGAGTATCGGTAATAGGGGCGCTGAAACAGGAAACCGTGCGTTGGCAAAGCGGATTGCCGCCGCTCAGACCTCAGCGTGGGACTCGCCGCCCTCCCGGGGCCTTGAGCGCATCGGGGAGCTTCGCCCACTGGTCCGCCGTCAGCACGCCGCGGGCGCGCTCCAACGCCTGGCGCACCTGCTCGCGCCCCTCGGCGAGCTTGGGGCGGAGCCGCGCGAACAGGATCCCGGGATCGGGACGGTCACCCGCCCGCTGAACCGCCGCCTGCAGTGAATCCGACACGGCCCGGTTCTGCGCGTCGAGCGAGTCCGAGATGGCCTGCAGCGCGGTAATCTGCTCGGGAGAGAACTGGAGCGAATCGCGGAACCCCAGCATCGCGCTGATCGGGTTGGGCAGAATGCGCGCGAACCGCGCGGCGAAATCGGCAGGCCCCTCACCCTCGGGCCCCGGGACAAGCCCTCGCCCTCCCTCGCCGCGGCGTCCCCCGCCCCCGAAAGCGGAGCGCAGCCGATCGCGGGTGCGATCGGGACCGATCGTCATGTGCGCCTGCACGGCGAGCTGGAAGGGCACGATGGCGCCGCCGTTCGCGCCCGCGGTCGCTCCGAACCGGCCGTTCACGGCGTAGCGGTACCGCTCGGCGGCGGGGTCGAAACCGCGCACGTAGAGCAGCACCGGATCAGGTGCGGCGGCGAACCCCCAGCCGCGCAGGCCGGCCGCACCGTGCAGCCACTCGTCCAGCCCGCCGAGCAGATTCACCGTGAGGATCGACAACGTGAGCCGCCGGTCCAGCCCGAAATACCCCGGCCGCCAGTTGAGCTGCAAGTCGAGCGACGGCTGCCACGGTCCCGAGCAGGAATTGCGCGCAGCCACGCGCCCCAGCTGGCTCTGCAAACAGTCGCGGACCCGCGGCGACGCCGTCGCCAGCAGCGCACCCATCCCGCTCGCGATGGCCGTGTCGGGCGCCGCCGCCGGATCGAAGACGAGCGCCCGGTCGTTGCGCGCGCCGTCCCCGTTGATGTCGGAGCCCACGAGCGGCGTGAACGGGGCCCCGGAGGTGAGGCGGCCGATGGCGGTCAGCTCGAGCGCCGCGGTGACGGAATAGGTGACGGTGGCGAGGAACGAGTGACGCCGCTCGAAGCCGCTCGTCGCCCACTCGCGCACGTTGGGGTCGCCCGCCGTGGAGGGCGCCGAGAACCCTTGCGTCGCGGCGCAACACGAGAAGGACGACTGGTCCCGCGCGCGTGTGAGCGTGTACGACAGCTGGAACGTCGCGCCGCGCGACGTGAAGCCGCCGAAGCCAAGCGTCAGCTGCCGCGAGTCGGACTGGAGGTCCGAGCCGATCGCGATCACCTGCCCGAACTGGGGGCGCACACGGGATTGTTGCAGGCTGACCGCGCCGGTGGCGGGGACGATCGAGTCAGCAGGTACGTAGACCGGCCGATTGGCCTCGTCCGCCAGCGTGAAACGTGGCGTCGCCACGAGGTTGAGATCGCGGAACCCGTACTGGCTCCTGCCACGTGCGTACCCCGCGTCCACCGAGACGGTGTACGTTCCGAGCACCCGCCGCTGGACGCCGAACGAGGCGCGCCAGGCGTGCGGCGCGGCGTAACCCGGATCGAACAGTGCGTATTGCGTCCAGTCGGGGGTCGGCACCGCTGACCCGACGCACACGAGCTGCGCCTCGGCGTTCGACAACCCGGGCGCCGCCAGCGCGGCAGAGTAGAGCGCGGTCGGCGTGAGGCTGCGGAAGTCCCCCACGCCCCCACGCACGATCGTCCCCGCCGGCCCACCGAGTCCGCCCCCCGCCCCGGTACGACCGCCGAGCGTCCATGTGAAGCCGATCCGCGGCGAGACGTGCACCTCACTCGGGACCCGGTCGGTCCGCATGCCGAACAGCGAATCGACGGCGGGGTTGAAGGCCGGCGCCCCGCTGAAGCGAGCCGCCTCGAGCCGGGTGCCGTAGGTGAGCTGTAAGCCGCTCCCCGGCCGCCAGATGTCGCCCAAGTACAACGCGCCGTTCCACGCCGTCCCGGCTTGCTCGAGCGGGGCCAGTGTGCGGGTGAACTGCGCCGGACGGTCCGAGGCGAGCGCGTCGAGCGATTGAAACACGTAGGTCCCGTACTGGTTCGGCGCCTGAACAGCACGCAGTCGCGCCCCACTCGCGTAGACGCCGAGCTTGAGCCGATGCGCCGCTCCCCCGGACAGCCAGGAGAGCTCCTCGGTCACTTCCCCGCTCGTGTTGTCGGTGCGCTGGGGGAAGCCCGGGTTGCCGCCGAAGGCGAGGGTCACGATCCCGCGGCCGCTGCCCGCGAGATCGGAGCCTACCTGCACGCGCCCTTCCGGTAGCTCGAGAAACCCGTACGATCCTGAGCGGTCGCGCGACAGGTAGCCGCGCAGTTCGTTGATGAACCCCGCGCCGAAGTGCGACGACAGCGACGCCATGACGCCCCCGGCGCGCTGCGAGCGCGTTCCCCCGGTGGCCGGGAGCGCCAGCGGGCTCACGCGCGTGGGATCCTGCGAGCTCCAGCGACCGTCCAAACGCAGCATCAGCGTCTGCGCGTCGGTGATGTTCCAGTCGAGGCGGAGCAGCGCGACCGAGTTGTCGGTGGCGCGGTCGCCCGGCAGATCGGGAACAGTCATGGGAACACCAGTCGTTCCCGCGAGCGCGAGAAACCGCGTCGCCGAGTCGGGGCTCACTCCGAGACGCTCGAGGCTCGCCGGATCGGCCGTGGCGAGCGACGGCAGTGCCTGCCCGCGCCAGCGCCCTTGCAACGCGCCGAATGCGAACAGCCGGTTCGGCACGACGGGCCCGCCCATACCGCCGCCCAGCTGGTTCTGGGTGTACCCCTGGTCGAACGGCGACGCGCTGACGCCGCCCCAGGCGAGGTCGCGATCGCGCAGGGCATAGGTGAACGATCCCTGTGGCACATTGGTGCCGCTGCGAGTGGTGGACGCGACGAGCCCGCCCGAGAACTGACCGCGCGCCACATCATACGTGCTGGTCACGACGCGCGTGCTGCGCAACGCGTCCTGCGGCACGCTGCCCGAGCCGAATGAGAGACCGTCCAACGTGATGTTGTTGGCCGTGGAACGCTGCCCCGCGACCGAGAAGGCGGCGCTGGTGGAGTCGGTCTCGCTGATCGCGACGACGCCGGGGGCGAGCGTGGCGAGGGTGTTCAGATCGGAAGCGTCGATCGGTAGGCGGGCCACGGCTTCAGGGTTGAGATTGCGCTCGGTCGAGCCCGGGGTCGGTCGCTCGGCGCCGCGTTGCGGCGCCCGCGCCCGCACCGTCACCGCGTCCAACGACACGGCGACCACGTCCATCCGCACGTTGGCGACGAGGCGGTCCTCGTCTGCCTGCCGCGCGACCGTGACGCGGGCTGGCGCCATCCCGAGATAGCGCACGACGAGTTGATATTGCCCGCCGCCGTCGGGGAAGAGAATGGTGAACCGCCCACGGGCATCGGTGGTGCGCTGGCGCGACACCTGGGTCTCGAGCGAAGTCGCCTGGACGACCGCACCTGGGAGGGGCTGGCTGTCCGGTCCCGTCACTGTCCCGGTGATGATGTCGGTGGTCGTACCGACCTGCGCCGCGCCGCGGACCGCGCCGAGCACGCCAAGCGTGACGAACAACACTAGGGACCGCCGTGGGATCACTGCGTAGGCTCGGAAAGAGTCCACGGGGATATACGGGCGGAGCTTTCGACGTGTTGGGCTAAGGCGCCTGCGCTCCGCTCGCCGCTCGGTCGTACACACGCCGGAACTCGATCGAGCGACCGCGGCCCCCGTCGAAGCTGACGATCACGTACAGCTGCTTGCCATCCTGAGAGCGGAGGTAGTCCTCGGAGACTTTTCCCCCGCCCGACACCTTGCGCTTGACGACGAAATCGTTGCCCTGCCAGCGACCTTTGATCTCGACATCACCGCCCCCGGCCACTGGCTGCTTCAGCGTCCGGCCGTCGCTGTAGATCACGAGCGCCGCACCGCTGTCGGCGGTGAGCGTAACGGTCGAGTCGGTGCTCGCGATCGTGAGGGCTGCAGGCGGCTGGAACGCGAGCTCCATCGTCTGGCGCATCCGTGCGCGCTGCTCATCGCTCATGCCGCCCCCGCCCCCGCCCCCCCGTCCGCCCCGAAACCCCCGTCGTCCTCCAAAGCCACGTTGCCCGCCACCGAAGCCACCGCGGCCGCCACCCATGCCGGGATAGCCGCCGGGTCGATCGCCGCCCGCGCTGTCGCGTCGCTGCATCATGTTGCGAGGGTTGTCGCTCTCAAGTGCGCTGTAGGTCCAACGACCGGAGAGATCCGGTCGCTGGGCGGCCGCGCGCATCCAGCTCGCGCCGCCGAGCAGTAGCCCGCTGGCGACCGCGAGCAGCCTTGTCTTGTCCACTGGCAGCCTCCTCACACAGGGAAGGTTTCGGCTCGCGATGCGCGGCTGAAGCCGCGACTCGGCCCTTCCGCTGAAGCGGAGGAGCCACGCCCGTTTACGGGCAGATGCCGAGCCGCGAGTTCACTCGCGCACTCCCGCAACCGCGGGCATCCAGGTTGCGCCGTGCCCATGATGCGCGGCTGAAGCCGCGACTCGGCCCTTCCGCTGAAGCGGAGGAGCCATGGGCTGCCACCTCTCTTCAGCGCCCAGCTAGGGGACTACGCGCGAACCGGCTGCGTGGCTGAGTCGGGGGAGGGTTGGACGAAGGGTGGCCGTCAGGTGTCGCGACCGGGCGCCAGGTACCGCTCGTCCCACGCGACGGCAAACTCGCCGTGGCAGCGCGGGCAACGCAGGTCGACTGGGTGACCTGCGAAGGGCGCGCGGGTGCGACACACCGGGCACACCGCGTATCTGGAGCCCCAGGCGCTCGGCACACTGTGGACGTCGCGGGGACGCGGCACAACGGACCAGCGAAACGGCCGGTGGAACACCGTTTCGAGCCAGCGGCGAGGCACTGGCACGGGCTCGGGGGTCAGCTCGAGCATGGCATCGTTGCCGGCGACCTCGACGACTCGGTACCACGCGCCGCGGCGTAGCCCACAGTTGACGTTCACGCGTAGCCGGGCCCATGCGACGGGCTGTTCTTGGAGGGGTGGCTCCATAGCTGACTACCTACGACGGGGCAACGCCCGCGGCCGTGACCGATGCCACCCGCGTGCGGGTCGCACGTCGCGCGGGGTTGGTCGCCGCGTGCACCGTTTCGCGGCCCGCGGCCTTTTGGAACGAGGGCGCCGTCACCGCCGTGGCTGTCGCGCGCCTTGTGCAGGCCGGTCCGCTCCTGCATGATGAGGGGCGATGCAGCCCGTCAGCCATACGCTCATCAATTCCGTCCGCGCTCCGGTCGATCGGGTCTTCGCGCTGCTCACCGACCCACAGCGCATCGCCCAATGGCTACCCGGATGCGACGCTGTCCAAAGCCAGGGGCCACTCAAGAAGGGAGCCCGGTTCACGGCGCGCTTCGGCGCGCGTCAGACCGAATTCGAGATAGTCGATTTCACTCCGCCGACCACGTTCGGCTGGGTGGAGCGAGGCCAGCGCAAGGGTTGGAAAACATTCTTTCGTCTCGACGCCGGGGCGGGGGCGACAGCCATTACGATTCGGGACGTGTGGACCCCGCGGTCCCTCGCGGGATGGCTGCGCGGTCGCTTCTTGGAGAAGCGCAGAGTGCAGAGTCAGCTCAAGGCGATACTCGAAAACCTCGGGAAGATCCTCGCGTCTTGAGCGCGTGCAGCTTGCAAGAGTGCAGGCGAGACGCCCGTCAACCCTCGGCTGCCGCTGCAAGCGGATGCACGATATCAGGCATGATCGCCGTGGCACAGCCCGTGCAAAACTCCCCAGCCATGAGCATCGACGCGCTGTACCGCCGGGGATATGTCGCGGCCGCCATAGGCGTTCTCGCCGTTGCGGCGGCCACTCCGCGGCGCCTCGCCGCACAGGGTGGCGAGCGCCTCAATCGGGCGACCGACCCGGCAGCGGCGGTATCGCTCGAGCCGGCTCACCTGGACCCGGCCCGCGGCATGCTCCGCAGCCTGGTCGGAACCTGGCGGTTCGAGATGTGGTTCGCCGGGAATTTCGACGATGCGCCCGACGCGTCGGGAACCCGGGTGGTAAAGACGCTGTTCGATGACCTGCGGCTGCAGTGGACCGAGCAGCTCGATCACTCCACGATTCAGGGCCAAGGGGTCCTCGGGTTCGACCCGGGAAATGACCGGTTCTTCAGCAGCGCGGTGTACAATGGCGGCTCTGCACCGGAATTCATGACCGGGACCCTGGACGCGGGCGAACCGCTCGTCACCTTCAGTCCCGTCGCGACCGCGGCGGGCACGAGCCCCGGCCAGAAGCTCGTCCAGTCCTCTGTCCTGAGCGTGCTCGATCAGAACCATTTCACGTGGGTGGCGTTGGACCGGGGGTGGCGCGCAGTGTTCACGCGCCAGCAGTAGCCACTCTTCGATCCTGAAGGCTGGGCTCGCCGCAGTTCCGCCGCTTCGCCACGACAGCTATCGCCCGGGATTCGGGAGCGCCTGCCGCTCCGGAATCAACTCACGGGCCAGCGCAGCCAGGCGGTCCGCCAGCCGCTCCATCTGCTGGGCGCGGCGCTTTGCGCTGAAATGGTAGGCCGTCCGGGCTGTCACATAGGTCGTGCCGAGCCACAGCGGGATGATCGCCGCCATCGCGACTCCGGGGAAATGCAGTGCGCCGACGAGGATGCCGATGATCGGCCCCATGCCGCCCCCGCCCATGCCACCGCCGATGCCGCCGAACATCGCTCCGATCAGGGGGGCGAGATTCTCCTGCACGGTGATGCGCGTCCGGCCGCCGCGCACCGACACCACGAGCTCGAGGCTGCGACGCGTCGCGCCGGGTGACGCGACCCACGAGAAGGAGCGGCCGAGCTGGCTCACCTGCCCGACGTTCTTCAGCAGGCGCCGGGTCTCGTCTACGAGCACGGAATACTCGGTATCGGGCAACTCACCGTCGAGCACACGCTCGATCACGATCGTGGTCGGGCCCCCGACCCAAGGATTCGATTGGATCGACTCGGGGGCGGAGATCGGCGCACCGAGCGACGGGCCTAAGGAGTCCGCCGCCGCGCGCACCACGCTCGGCGCGATCCCCACCTCCGCCGCCAATGCCTCGACGCCGCCGATCGTCATCGCCCCGCTCGCCGTCGGGGTGGTCGCCTCGAGCTCGGTCGCGCGCTTGACGATCTGCTGAACTTCGTCCCCGCTGAATCGGCGTCGCGCTGCTCCCTCCGTCGCTCTGCCCGCGAGGTCGTCCATGAGCGCCCCGGGCGTCGCCGTGCGCTGGTCGTGCCGGATCGCCAGGCCGCGTACCAACGCCCCCTCGATCCGGCTGCCCGCCTCCGTCAGCCGGGTGCGGTGCGTCGCGGCCGCTTCGAGGAACCGCCCCGTCCGCACCGCATCCTCCGTCGGCCAGCGACCGGGGACCTCGCCCACCAGCATCTCGTAGATCACCACCGTCAGGCTGTAGACGTCGGTCCGCTCGTCGAGATCGGTCAGCCCGGCGGCCTGCTCCGGGCTCATGTACCCGGGCGTCCCGACCGGGAAGCCCGTGCGGGTCAGGTTCGCGCCGCCCGCCGTACTGATCGCCTTGGCGATCCCGAAGTCCGCCACGATCGGATGACCCTGCGAGAACAGGATGTTCTCCGGCTTGATGTCCCGGTGCAGGACGCCCATGCGGTGCGCGTAGGAGAGGGCATCGGCCACCGGCGCCGCGATCGCCAGCGCGCGCTCGACGTGCAGACGCGCTCCGCCTGCGAGCTGCTGGCGCAGCGACCCGCCGTCGATGTACGGCATGACGTAATAGAGGAACCCACCCGCTTCGCCCGAATCGTGTAAGGCGAGGATGTGCGGATGGGTGAGGCGGGCGGCAACCTGGATCTCTTTCAGGAACCGCTCGACGCCGAGAAAGGCGGCGAGACCGGGCAGCAGAACTTTGAGCGCCACGCCGCGCCGATGCTTGCGGTCGTACGCGAGGTACACGGTCGCCATACCACCGCGACCGAGCACCTGACGGAGCTCGTAGCGCTCGGCGAGCGCCGCCTCGAGGTCGGCGGGGATATCCGGGGGCACGAAGCCAGAATATAGGGCTGGCGAAGCGGGCCCGAGAGCCCAGGCAAACGGGGTGAAGCCTTAAACCTCCGGCGGGCTCGCGGCATCGAAGCGGAACGAAACCACGAAGGGGGCGCCATGTTGCGAGTCCTGTTGCTGGTGTCGCTGATCAGCGCCTACCCCGGCGGGTGGGCGGCGATCACCGTCGAGGAGCTGCCCGACTACGTCGTGGCGGATCGGCCCGTCACTCTGACATTCACCGTGCGGCAACACGGCGTCACTCGGCTCAGCGGTCTCCGGCCCAGAGTCGAGGCCCGGGCGGGCGGCGTCACCGCCCAAGCCATGGCCACTCCGGGCAGGGAGGCCGGGCAGTACGTCGCCTCGCTGACCCTTCCCCGCCCCGGCGAGTGGACGATCACCATCTACAGCGGGTTCGGGAACAGCCAGGTCACACTCCTCCCCTTACAGGCGATCGCCCCCGGGGCGCAGGCGCCGTCCTCGCCGCCCGACAGCGAGCGCGGACGGCGACTCTTCGTGGCGAAGGGGTGTGTCACCTGTCACGTCCATGGGGACATCCAGGGAAGCGGCACCGTCGCGGTCGGGCCGAACCTGACCGAACGGCGCCGGCCAGCCGACTACCTGAGACTGTTCCTCGCCAATCCGGCGATCGCTCCGCAGAGCGGCACGTTCCGGATGCCCGACCTCGGTCTCAAGCCCCAGGAGATCGCGGCGCTCGCGGCATTCCTGAGCGCGGAGCGCCAGGCGCTTCAGTAAGGCGCGCCGGGCTTCACGGCTCGACCGGCAGCCCGCTCGGCACCGTTGCGGGGATGAGCGACGTCAAGTCGCGCGCCGAGGGATCCGTCAAGGCCTCGAGGAACGCCACCAGGTCGCGCCGCTCGGCATCGGTGAGGCCGAGCGGCGCCCGCAGCCGGAAGTCCAGCGTCTCGAGGACGGCGTTGATCGTGGCGTCGTCACCGTGGTACGTGTCGCGCAGCGCCGGGGCGAGTTGCGACACGTCGTAGGTCTGCAGCTCTCGGGTCACATCGTTGTAATGACGCACCACGGCCTCGAGCGTGGGAAACGCCCCGTTATGCATGTACGGCGCCGTCAGCTCGACGTTACGCAGCGGCGTCACGCGGAAGGCGAAGCGGTAGAACGTCTGATCCTTGAGACCGCCGCGTCCCAGGTCCAGCGGCGCCGCAGCGCCCGTGCCCGGTCCGAGCTGCGGCACACCGGCGTTCGCGAAGCTGCTCGCGCCGAGGAACGGGCCGCTGTGGCACTGCGAGCACCGGGCCTTGCCGAAAAAGAGCAGCGCCCCGCGTTTTGCCTCCACTGGCAACGCCGCGTCGTCCCGGTTCAGGTAGCGGTCGAACGGCGAGTCGGTCCTGGTGAACGCCTGCATTTCGAAGGCGGCGATCGCGGTCGCAGCGTGCTGGAAGCCGAGCCCACCGGGCGGCACACCCGGAAAAGCGGCGGCGAACTTTGCCTTGTAGGCGTCGATCGCCAGCACTCGCTGCATGACAGCTTGCCAGATCTCGACGAACTGGCTGTCGCCGTACTGCGCCAGCTCGTTCGGATTCCCGAACACGTCGAGGTCGCCGCGCTCGCCGCGCATCTCGCGGCGGTTCACGACGGGGAACATCGCCTGCGCGGCGAGAATGTTGGGCACGGCCGGCAGCAGACCGCCGGCCGGCGTCACGAACCCACCGGCGGCGGGACCGGGAGGCGGGGGGCCGAAGCCGGAGCGGGCGATCTGCCCGTCCCAGAACAGATAGTTCAGGCCGAGCCCCGCATTGAGCAGCGAGGGCGCGCTCCGTGGGACGAATTGTCGCCCTGGGCCAAGCGTGCGTGCAGGACCCGCTCCCGTGCCGCCGGTGCCGATGGCGAGGGACAGGCCGTCGGCCGCGTGCTGCGCCGGGAGATGGCAAGTGGCGCAGGCGACGTCACGGTTGCCGCTCAGGATCTTGTCGAACATGAGCGCCCGGCCGAGATCCACGAGTGCGGGGTCCTGCGCCGGCATCGACCCGATCGGGATCGCGCCCCAGCGCGACAGGGTCTGCCTCAATTCGGTGTCGAGCGGCGGTGGCAGCGCCTCCGGCGGCGCCAGCCCATCGCAGCCGGCGACGACGGTGACGAGGCCGAGGCAGATGGCTCTGACGATGCGAGTCATGTGGCGCCTCCTCAGCGCAGCGGGAGCGACACGGAGATCTGATGCGTGGTCGTGCGCACCTCGGTGAGGCTCAGCGGGCCGCTCGGCGCCACGAGGATGCTGCTGCCCGCAACGGCGAGGTCACGGGCGGCGAAGAACACGCCGGACGGTTGCACGCCCGGCCGGCCGGTCCCGTGGGTGGCCCGCCCGCGGTAGCGAATCTCCAGGTCCGGGAAGCGCAAACTCAGACCCCAGGTGGGCGACCACTCGCGCCACCCCTCTTCCAGACTCCGGGCGGCGGCCTGGACGTTGTCGTACTGCGCCAGCCGGTAGTGGACAGACTGGACCACAAGGCCGAGCTGCAAGCCCAGCGCCTTTCCCAGACTGGGAAGTGCCACGTCGCGACTCACCCCCATCCGGAACAGGCCGTTCGAGAAGCGGAAGCGGTTCTCGACGGTCTTGCCGCCCGCCGGGATCGTGTCGCCCATGGTCGTGACGACCGGCGAGGCCGCGTCGGCCCAGGTGTAGCTCCAGATCGGCTCAAAGATCGCGTCGATGGCGAACGTCGCCGGACCGCTCGTTTTCGAGAGACCGAGGCCGACGTTATACGCAGCGGAGTGCCCCGGATCGCGCGGGATCACCGGGACGTTCGCGAGCTCGTACTCCGGGAGCTTGGGGTGGGACATCCGATTGGCGGTTGCGAGCCATCCGATGCGCCAGCCCGACGCTGCGAGGGGACGCTGGTATTGAAGGTGCACGCCCCAGGTATTGGTGCGATCGAAGTTGTGCTCCAAGCGGGTGCGCAGGATCTGCCGCTGCGTGCCCGGATCCCACACCGGATCGAGGTAGCCCACGTCGTGCCTCATCCCGAACCGGTCGAGCAGCACCAGCGCCTCCAGCGACCGGTCGCCAGTCCATTCCTTGAGGAGCCCGAGCCGGACGTCGAGCGTGTGCCCGAACTGCTTGAGCCCGGCGCTGCCGGCATAGAGCAGATCGACGCCGTCCACCCCGGTAAGCCGGGCCCACATGAGGCTGGCCCCGAGCGAGACGCGGGCCCCGGGCAGTCTCTTGCCGACCATCCCAAAGGCGTACTGGTTGCCGTACGCGTCCTTCCTTGGCGGTATGGTCGGCAGCGGCGGCGGCACCGCAGCGGTGTCGAACGCAGCGAGCCCCTGCGTCGGGGCATTGAGCACGACGTCTCCATTAGTCGGCGGCCGGCTGGCGTCGACCTCCTGCAGTGCGAGCGACAGCCCGCCGAACCACGCGCCCGAGCCCGCGATGGCGGCCAGCGGCAACGTCCGGCCTCCGCCCGCATTCTGCGAAATGCCGTAGACGGTGGGAGCGCTGAAGAACCGCGCCGCGCCGAGCCGCCCCCCCTTCGCCGGATTGATGAAGGGGTCCAGCAGCGTGTCCGCCAGCGCAATCGACACCCCGCCCATCCCGAAATTGTTGGACGGGAAAATGTCGAACTGGTCGCCTTGGGCGATCGGGACGGTCTTGATCGAGATGAGCTGCGCGGCAGCTGGCCCGGCCAGGGCCATGAGCTGAATCGAGAGGCGGACGGCGCGCTTGGTCATAGACACCTCGCTCGGAAGGGATCCCTACATACGGGATACCTCCAGAACCGAGCGCGGCGTCACTACACTCGAGACGCTATGGCGTGTGGCGTGCGTGCGACAGCCAGCTACGGGCCGGCAGGACTCAACCAGCCCAGACAGGAGCAACCCCGGTAGGTCTGCGAGCGCGGACAAACGCCCCCATGATCCGGCCGCCGACCTCGCGTGCCAGAACCTCGGTGTCGAGTCCAGCGCCCGCCAGCGCAGCCCGCGCAGCCCCGAACTCGTAGACCCGCGTCGGCTCGACCGCGACGTCGACGAATCCCGCCTCAATAAGGAGGCTTTTGTAGTCCTGCTCCTCCAGCGCACCCGCCACGCACCCCACCCATAGCTCCATGCTCTGCCGCACGGCGGGGGGGATCTCGCCGCGGACCACGACATCCGACACCGCGAACCGGCCGCCCGGCCTGAGAACGCGGAAGGCTTCGCGCAGCACCCGACGCTTGTCGGCGGAGAGGTTGATGACGCAGTTCGAGATGATCACGTCCACCGCTGCGTCAGGCAGTGGGATTTGCTCGATCTCTCCCTTCAAGAACTCGACGTTCGTCACGCCGGCCTTGCGCTGGTTCTCGCGTGCCAGTGCGAGCATCTCGTCGGTCATGTCAAGGCCGTAGGCCTTCCCGCTCGGCCCCACGCGCTTGGCGGACAAGAGGACGTCGATGCCACCACCCGACCCCAGGTCGAGGACCGTCTCTCCTTCGTGGAGCTCGGCCAAGGCAGTCGGATTGCCACAACCAAGGGACGCCAGGACCGCCCCCTCAGGGAGCGCCGCCGTCTCGGCCGGATCGTAGAGGTTGGAGCTCACCGCGTCGCAGCCGCAGTTCCCCCGCTCACCGGACAGCACGCGCAGTGCCGTCTGCCCGTACTTCTGCTTCACCGTATCCGTGATGCGCGCGTCGCTCATCGCCTCATCTCCTTATCAACGAATCTTGATGTGTGAGCCGAGAAAAAAGACCGTCAGCGGCAGCACGCCGCCCGGCAGCTCCCGGCATGCTTGCCCGGCTGTACCGCCGCCGCGAAGGCCGTGATCTGGTCCAGGGAAGCGCGGTTGAGCGCATAGTAGACCCAACGACCTTCCCGGCGGTCGGTCACCAGCCCGGCGTCCTTGAGAACTCGGAGATGGAATGACAGCCGCGACTGCGCGGCGTCGAGTACGTCCTGCAACTCGCACACGCACCGCTCTCCGTGGGAGAGGAGGCGCACGACCTCGAGGCGCGTCTCGTCGGAGAGCGCATGGAACCAGCGTCTGGTGCGGGCGGTGTCGGGCAGGGCTGCGACGGGCATGCCTCCACTATATATCAACTAATTTCGATACGTCAAGGCTCGCCTTATCGCTCCGTCTCCTCCTTCAGGTGCTCGAACCCCGATGCGGCGCCGAGCATCTGGTCGTCCAACCAGCGATCGACGATGCTCTTCCGAAAGCGCCACTCCTTCCCCAGCTTTGCCGCCGGAATCCGCTTCTGCTGCGCCCACTTGTAGATGGTCTGCGGTGTGAGCCGGAGGTACGCCGCGACCTCTTCGATGGTCAGAATGTCGTTGTCGAGCGGCGGTGCGCGGCGCTTGTCGCCGTCCCGGGTCATGGGCGCTTGCGCCGGCGGGTAGTGTCGGCAAGTGTGTCCGCCAGCGGAAGCACGAGACCGCGAAACCGCGGCAGCGTATCTGGTTTGACCGATGCAGCAGTCGGCCTCTCGTCGCCCTGTATCAGCTTGTTCACGGCGTAGATGACCGCTGCGTAGAAATTACCCTGGTACGTTCCGAACACGCGGAAGGGCTGGTTGCGATCACCGAGGAAGGGGCGCAGGCTCCATGCCAGCTGGATTCCTACGAAGGCGAACAACACTGCCCATGCTCGCATGATGGTGAGCGCCTTGCGCGGATACACCTCGCGTTTCTCGCACACCAAGCTCAGGCCTTCGTGCAGGGCGTACATGCCGAACAGTCCCGCGATGCCGGCGATCGCGATGTTCAGCAGGTGCTGGAAGTAGTAGTTCGCACCGGTAATGAGAAAGAACGCGGTGATCGGCACGAACGCCGCCAGCAGCACACACGCGAGCGCGAGCGCGCCGAACACCAGCACGGCGACCTGCAGCAGGCGCAGGCGCGAGCCGACGAGCACCTGCACCACGAAAAACGCCGGGAAGCACACGGCGAACGTCGCGAAGAACAGGAAGGGCAGCTTGACGGCAGCGGACACGGCCTGGGCGGGACCGGAGTAGGCACCGGCGACCATTCCGAAGAACCCGGCAAGTGCCACGATCGTTACAACCGCGTAGCGAAGCTTGCTGCGAAGCCCGATGCCTTCGACGACCTCCTCGAAGAAGCGGTCGCGGTCGCTGAGGAGCGAGCTGAGGAAATCATGATACGTAGCGATCGACTGACTCGGGATGGCTGCGTCCGGCGGCCGCATACCTGAGGCCCTCGCGCGGTTGGCGGACCAAGCTTATCACGGTGTCACTGTTATGTCAACTTTGATAATGTTTGCTTGTGTTTCGTGGAAAGGAGGGACCGTGGGTCGGCTGACAGTGTTCCTCACCGGAGCGACGGGGGTGATCGGGTCGCGGGTGGTGGGACATGACGTCGTCATCAACCTCGCCACTCACATCCCCCCCAGCCGGCGCGCCTTCTTCCCCGGCGCCTGGCGGCAAAACAGCCGCGTCCGGAGCGTGGTATCGGCAAATTTGGCGATGAGCGCGCTGGCGTGCGGCGCCGCACGCTTCATCCAGGAATCGTTCGCGCCGATCTATGAGGACGCTGGGGACGCTTGGATTGACGAGCGCGGGCCCATTCGCGTCGCACGGTACAACCGCAGCGTTCTTCACGCCGAGAGGGCGGCCGAGCAGGTTACCCCGGAGGGCGTGGCGGGCGTGGTGCTCCGGTTCGCCTACTTCTACGGAGCCGATTCCGACTTCACCCGGGATGCGATACGGTATGCCCGGCGTGGCTGGGCGCCGGCGTTGGGGTCCCCCGAGTCCTTCATTTCGTCGGTATCGCACGACGACGCCGCCGCGGCCGTTGCGGCGGCCCTCGATGTACCCGCGGGGATCTACAACGTCTGCGATGATCGGCCCGTGCGGCGGCG